>Ga0224531_1000052_pt1 | contig 76109 bp, 47 predicted proteins | sample CBST100metaG_FD_179876 | JGI IMG/M metagenome (GOLD analysis project Ga0224531, IMG submission 179876) | Peat soil microbial communities from Stordalen Mire, Sweden - C.B.S.T100 | ecosystem: Environmental > Terrestrial > Soil > Wetlands > Peat | place: Sweden: Norrbotten County, Stordalen Mire...
CCAGCGCTTCGGCTTCAACGCCAGCTTCGCGCAGGATGGCAAGCGCCTTGTCAATGGCTCCGCGCCGCCCGCTGGAGTACTGGCCGGAAACCGGATTGTAGATGAGCGCAACGCGACGCATGGCGAGTTTCTTCCGGAGAGTTCGTGCCCAGCGCGAGAATGCCAAGGGGAACGTTCCTCTTATCTTCGCATCTGGCCATCAGCCAGGGAAGAGAGGATCGCCGCCCTTTATACTAAGGTGTTTGCTACTGTAAGGGCTGCGGGCCGGGAAACGGCGCGGCTTAATTGAGAAGAATTTGGAAGGAGCAGGCTTTGTCTCAGGCAGAGATTGGTATCATTGGCGGCAGCGGGTTGTACTCGATGCCCGGGTTTACCAACGTACATGAAGAACGCGTGGAGACGCCCTTTGGCGACCCATCGGACGCCTTTGTTCTGGGCGAACTGGCGGGGCGCAATGTCGCCTTTCTGGCGCGGCACGGGCGCGGGCACCGTATCCTGCCCTCGGAGCTGAACTTCCGTGCTAACATCTACGCCTTCAAGAAGCTGGGCGTCGAGCGTATTATTTCCATTTCGGCTGTCGGTTCGCTGAAAGAGGAGCACAAGCCCACCGACTTTGTGATCCCCGACCAGTTCATCGACCGGACCTCCCGTCGCATCTCGACCTTCTTTGGCGAGGGGATCGTGGGTCACGTGGCCTTTGGCGATCCAGTCTGTGCGACGGTGGCCAAAGCGGCTGCGGAGGCTTGCGCGACGGTGGGCGTGGTGGGCAAGCTCGGCGGAACTTATGTGTGCATGGAGGGTCCGCAGTTCTCTACCAGGGCGGAATCGAATCTCTATCGCAGTTGGGGCGCGGACGTGATTGGCATGACCAACCTTCAGGAGGCCAAGCTGGCTCGCGAGGCGGAGATCTGCTACGCGACCGTCGCCATGGTCACTGATTACGACTGCTGGCGCGAGGGGCACGACGCGGTCACCGTCGAAGAGATTGTCGGGGTACTGCATAAAAACGCCGAAAACGCGGCGCGCGTGGTCAAGGCCACCGTGGCGGCTATGCCACGCGAGCGCACCTGCGCTTGTGCCTCGGCTGTCCGCTTTGCGGTGCAGACCCAGCCGGACGCCATTCCAGCAGCAGTCAAAGAAAAGCTGGGGTTGCTCTTTGGGAAGTACCTGGGCCGGTAGGCAGGATTTTGGCGCCGATCCAAGTGCCGCTGACGAGGTTGCCGCAAGGAGATTGACGACCGGTTTATTCTGTTTCGTGAGTTGACACACTTTGACTAAGAGTCCCAATTGCCGCGTAAGGGGTCCAGAGTGGCTGGCGGTGCTGGCTTGCTGCGCGGCGGCTTCCATCGCCGCAATTGTCTGGAGCTGGCGGTATGGGGCCATGCTCAATTACGGCGACGCGGTGGCCCATCTGCACATTGCACGCCGGGTCTTTGACGCGCACCAGCCGCGGGTGAGCGAACTGGGCTCGGTGTGGCTGCCGCTGCCGCATCTGCTGCTGATTCCTTTTGTGCGGATTTATAGCGGGTGGGCGAGCGGGTGGGCGGGCGTGATTCCGTCGGCGCTGGCTTACCTGGCCGCGTGCGCGGGAATCTATCGGCTGGCGCGGCACTGGCTGCGGCCTACCCCGTCGGCGCTGGCGCTGGCCTTCTTCGCGCTGAATCCCAACCTGCTCTACCTCCAGACCACGGCCATGACCGAACCGCTGTTTGTTTGCGAGATGATGTGGGTTGCGGTGGGCTTGGTGGAGTGGCGCACCAGCCTCGATGCCGATCCTAAGCTAGCTCACCGCACGCAGTGCTGGATTGCGGCGGTGCTGGTGGCCGCTGTTTTTACGCGCTATGACGGCTGGATCATGGCTCTCATGGCCTGGGTGTGCATCGGCTTGGTCCTCGCCCGCCGCGGCCGGCTGCGTTCGGCGAGCTTCTGGCTGGCAAGCGCGGTGCTAGTGGCCGCGCCGGTGGCGTGGTTCATTTACAACGCAACAAGTTTCGGTGACTGGCTTTACTTTGCGCGAGGGCCGTATTCAGCCAAGGCGATTGAGATTCGCACTGCCACGCCGGGTTTTCCGCCGCATCCGGGGTGGCACAATCCGTGGGTTGCGCTGATCTTTTTTGTGAAGGCAGCGGAAATGGACGCGGCCGCGGCGGCCTGGGGCAACGTGCTGCTGGTCGTGAGCCTGCTGGGTACGGCGTGGGCCCGGTTGACGGAGCGCCGGCGAGCATTCCTGTGGGCGCTGCTGTTGTGGCTTCCTATCCCTTTCTATGCGTATTCAGTGTCGTATGGGTCGGTGCCCATCTTCTTGCCCCCGTGGTGGCCGCACTCCTGGTACAACACGCGCTACGGCATGGAGATGCTGCCGGCCCTTGCGCTTGGGATGGGTTTTGCGGCGCAATTTGTGCTGGCCGCAGTGAATGAGTTCAAGCCACGTGAGGTCAACCCGCGCTGGGTGCGCTGCATAGCGGGCGCGCTCTTTGCGGTTGTGATTCTCAACGCGGCTCAAATGGTGCGCGAGCGTCCGCTGGTTTACGTGGAAGGGACCAAGAACATCGAGGCGCGCAGGGCTTATGAGGTCGAGATTCCTCCGGTGCTGCGGTCACTGCTGGCCGGGCAGCCTGGGGCTGTGGTGCTGATGGACACATCGGTTTTCCCTGAAATTGTTGCGCTCACCGGGATTCCGCTTCGCCAAACCATCAACGAGGGCGATCTGGAGATTTACCACAACGCACTAACCGCGCCAGCCGCACACGCTGCCATCGTGCTGGCCTTCGACGGCGACGAGATCGACCGCGCGGTGAAAGCGCATCCCGATGGGCTGACGGCGGTTCGCCGCTTCACGCTGGCCGGGCAGCAGGCGGCGACGATTTACGTCTCCGGTACGCCTGTTGCAACCAGCCTCAACAAGCCGGGCGGCCGGTGATAGCATCGGGCAAGGAAGCACTATGAGCATGATACTTCCGCAGTTCGCGCAACCCTTCGCCTTTGACCGGCTGCAACAGATCGTGGTGGTGAACGGAGCCATCGGCCGTCTGCTGATGGCCTGCCTGCTGGGCGCCCTCGTCGGCTTGCAACGGGAGCTCAAGCGCAAGGCCGCCGGTGTGCGCACCAACCTGCTGATCTGCATGGGCAGCGCGTTTTTCACGCTGCTCTCCGCGGTTCTGGCTGGCGACGCCAACCCGGACAAGGGCCGCGTGGCCTCAAATATAGTGCAGGGCATCGGCTTTCTGGGCGCGGGGTTGATCCTGCACAACCGCAGCCGGGTGAGCGGGTTGACCAGCGCGGCCAGCGTTTTTGTGGTGGCTTCTATCGGCATGGCATGCGGCGCGGGATTGTATGCGGCGGCAGCGGTGGCGGCGATCATCGTCATTACGGCGCTGGAACTGGTGGGTTTGCTGGAGCGTCGCGCCAACCTGAAGAGCTATCCGCTGGTCTATGAGGCGCGCGGACACGATCAAACGCAGATGCTGGAATCGATTCTGGGCGCGATGGACAAGGCGGGTGAGCGGCTGAACAGCGTCGAGCGCGACGCCATCGGCGAGTTGCAAAGAGTTAGCTTTGCGCTAACCGCGACCACAAAACAACATGAACTACTACGCGGAAAACTGCTCGGCGAGCCGGCCATCGACTCGTTGTTTACCTTCCGCGATCCGGAGGAAGATTGATCCCCTTTGCAAAAGCCCACGCTTGTGGCAACGACTTTCTGATTGTGACTGAAGAGGCCGCTCAGGGCCGCGACCGGGCGAATCTTGTGCGGCGGCTCTGCGCGCGGAACACAGGCATCGGCGCCGACGGCATCGAGTTCTTCGCCTGGACCGGCCTCAACTCTGGCCGCATCCGCCTGTTCAACGCCGACGGCTCCATCGCCGAGATCAGCGGCAACGGCACGCGCTGCGTGGCCGCGTGGATGGCGCTGGAGCGCGGTTTTCAGCCGGGCGATGAGCTGCGCATCGAGACGGATGCGGGGCTGCGCGTCTGCCACGTGAATGCCCTGAAGACCTACGGCGAATTCACCGTGGAAGTGACGGCAGGAATGGGCGTTCCCACCTTTGCTCCGCGCTCTGTCGTGCTGGCCGATGAGCTGGTGGTCGCGGGCGTTGAAGTCTCCACCGGCAATCCGCACTTTGTCATTGTGGCGGACAACGCCGAGTTTGCCGTGGCCGGAAAAACATGGCAGGAAATTGGCGCGGCCATCTGCCCGCATCCCGACTTTCCTCAGCAGACCAACGTCGAATTCCTTCGTATCGCCGGCCCCTCGGAGATTGAGATTCGCATCTTTGAGCGCGGCGTGGGGCCAACTTTTTCATCGGGCACCGGCAGCTCGGCCTCGGCCACGGCGGCGCTGGCATTGAACGGCTGCCAATCTCCGCTCACCGTGGTTGCTCCCGGCGGCGCTCAGACGGTTGAGTGGGCAGGGCAGGGAACTGAGCTCAGGCTCACCGGACCGGCATCGCTGATCGCCCGCGGCGAGGCGTGGTCCGCATGATCTCTTATCTCATCTTCATGACCACGATGGTTATCCTCGGCATACCATCGGCGCTCCTCTTCATACCCTGGTGTGCGATTACCGGCAATGTAATGCCGCTATACAAGGCAACACGCTTCATGCTCTCCAGCAGTTGCCGCCTGTCCGGCGTGCGCTTCCATGTTGAAGGCCTGGAACGCATTCCCAAGAAAGGGGCGTGCATCTTCATGGCCAACCACGTTTCCAACCTTGACCCGCCGGCGCTGATCTCGCTGATTCCGGGGCGCACCTCGGCATTCATGAAGCGCTCGCTGATGAACCTGCCTGTTCTGGGAACCGGCTTCCGGCAAGGCGATTTCATTGCAGTGGACCGCACGGGCAGTCCCGCAGCCGCGCAGCAGAGTGTTGCCGCTGCCCGTCGCGTTCTCGGCAAAGGCGTGCATATGACCACTTTTGTGGAGGGCACTCGCTCGCCGGATGGCCGTATGCTTCCCTTCAAGAAAGGCCCTTTCTTCCTGGCCATGGAATCCGGCGCGCCGTGCATTCCGGTTTCCATCCATGGCACGGAGAGCATCCAGGGCAAAGGCAGCCTGCGTATGCATCCCGGTACGGCGTACGTGATCTTTCATTCGCCGATTGACCCGGCCCGCTTTGCCACGCGCGAGGAGCTGACGCAGGCAGTGCGCGTGGCCATTGCCTCTGGGCTGCCGGAATGGATGCGAACGTAGAGTTGCTCTTCCGATGCGCGCCGGTCAGAACAAATCCAAACTCTTAGACGGGACCCTCATGATTGTGTCGCTTGTAGTATTCGTCACCATTCTTATCTTGAGCCTGCCCTCGGCGGTGATCTTCATCCCGCTGGCCATGGTTACCGGCAATGTGAGACCGCTCTACGCGGTGGTCTGCTTCATTGTCCGCGCCGGTTACTTTGTGGCCGGCATTCACTTCCAGGTCAAAGGGCTGGAGCGCGTACCCAGAGATCGCGCGTGCATCTTCATGGCCAACCATGTGTCGAACCTCGATCCGCCGGCGCTGATTTCGCGGATTCCGGGGCACACGTCCGCTTTCGCCAAGCGCTCGGTCTTCAAGCTTCCCCTCTTTGGCTACTGCCTCAAGCTGGCCGAGTATATTCCCGTGGACCGCATGGGGAACGCATCCAGCGCAAAAGCGAGCGTGGGCGCGGCTACGCGGCTGCTGGAAAAAGGCCTCCACATTACGACTTTCGTTGAGGGCACTCGATCCAAAGACGGCCGTATGCTGCCCTTCAAGAAAGGCCCGTTTTATTTAGCCATGCAGTCAGGCGCGCCCTGTATTCCCGTCTCCATCTACGGCACCGAAACGATGATGGCCAAGGGCAGCTTTGGCATCAAGCCGGGGACGGCGCACATCATCTTCCACGCGCCGATTTTCCCCGGCGACTACGCAACGCGCGAAGAGTTGTCGCAAGCCGTGCGGGTGGCTATCGCCTCGGGGCTGCCGGAGTGGATGCGGAACTAACTAAGGCTGCACAATAGCGTTGTAGCCGTCGCTGAGCAGTTTCTGGCGCGTGGCATTGGCGTCGTTGCGGCTGGCGAAGGGGCCTATGCGCACGTGAAACTGGCCGTCGGCGGGATCGCGGCGGGCGGTGACGGCGAAGCCGCGCCTGCGCAGGGCGCCCACCAACACGTCGGCGTCCTCCTGATGCGAAACAGCGGCGATCTGGACCATCAGCGCACCGGCAGGCGCGGGCGCAGTGGCTGCGGCGGACAGGGCGGGCTTGACCACCGGCTGAGCGGAGTTGCCACCGGTGGCAGGCGTCGAACCGGCATTCTGTGAATCGGCGGCCGCGCCGTCGTTGGTTCCATCAGCCGAGGACGATGCTGCGGGGGCGCCTTGGTGTTGCGGGTTGATCTGCGGGGCGGCGGTAGGCTTGGCTTGTGAGCTGGCTGTTCCTGAAGATGCCTCGCCGCCGGTCTGCTGGCTGGTGAAAGAGGAATCATGGGAGCTGTGGCTGCCCATCGAGTAGCCCAGCCCGAAACAGAGGCCGCAGAGCACCACGAGGCTCAAGAAGAAGCCGAGCAGCATCATCGGACCCATTGTCAGCTCGGTATCGCGCCGGCGCTCGGTCGGCTGACGCTCGCCCTCGTCGAAGACTTCTTGCATGGAGCGCCCTCAGGGTACTGCAATATCAAAGTCAATCAAGGATATTCGAGTCGTGAAGGGGACGGGTTTCAACCCGTCCCCTTCACGAAAGATCAAATTTTGAAGCGGATTCTTAAAAAATCAACCGTCGCTTTACTTCTTTTCCAACTCGGCCTTGGCCAGGGCTGTCGCGCCCATCTTGTTGAAGAGCGTCATCATCTCTAGAGGCAGCGGGAAGACGATGGTGGTGTTCTTCTCCACGCCAATTTCGGTGAGGGTTTGCAGGTAGCGCAACTGCAGGGTCATGGGCTCGGTAGCCAGCAGGGCCGCCGCGTCCACCAGTTTCTGTGCGGCATTGTACTCGCCCTCGGCATGGATGATCTTTGAGCGTTTTTCGCGCTCCGCCTCGGCCTGCTTGGCCATGGCGCGCTGCATCTGATCAGGCAGGTCCACCTGCTTGACTTCCACCGAAACAACTTTGACGCCGAAGGGTTCTGTGCGCTGATCCATGATCGACTGGATGCGCATATTCAGCTTGTCGCGATGGCTGAGCAGCTCATCCAACTCGACTTCGCCCAGCACCGTTCGAAGCGTGGTCTGCGCCAGTTGCGAGGTCTGGTAAACGTAGTTGGCCACCTTGATGGCGGCGTCGTTGGGGCTAACCACGTAAAACGTGACCACGGCGTTCACCTTGATGGTGACGTTGTCGCGGGTAATCACGTCTTGCGGCGGGACTTCGAGCACGTCCTGGCGTAGCGAGATGCGCACCATCTGCTGAATTGGCCTGAAGACAAAGATGATGCCCGGCCCGTATGGCTCTGGCGAGACGCGGCCCAACGTGAAGATCACTCCCCGCTCGTACTCGCGGAGAATCTTGATGCAGTTGAGCACATAGAGAACGAGGATGGCAACGATAACGCTTGATGTTGTCAGCAGTGAATCAAACATTGAACTTCCCTCACTTACAGCGGATTGTACTCCTTATGCAGGAGGCTGCGGCGGTCTTTGCGGCTGAACCGGCTCCACGTGGAGTAGGTACTGTTCCAGGCCCACGACGCGTAACGGAGTGCCGGCCGGTACGGACTCGCTGGCCACGGCGCGCCAGATTTCGCCCTCCACCAGCACGTGACCCTCGGGGGTCAGCGGCTCCATCGCCCGGGCATGGCTTCCCACCAGGGCCAATGGGCCCAGGCGCGATTTCCTGTGGCGGGCGCGCACCGCCAGGCGGACAAGAAAGACGGTGATACTTCCGAAGGCAGCGCTAACCGCAAAGGCGACCCAGGGGCTGATGGCCATCTCCGGCACCGGCGCGGCCACCAGGGTAAGAGTTCCGAAGGTGAGGCAGATGATTCCCGCAATGGCCAGCGCCCCGTGGCCGCCAAACTTGGCCTCCAGGATCAGCAGGACCATCGCCGCCACCAGCAGCATCACTGCCGTGTAGCGGATGGGGAGCATATTCAACCCAAAAACAGCCAGCAGCACCATCAGCGTGCCCAGCGCGCCGGGTACGATGGTGCCCGGCGCATTGAATTCGAGATAAATCAGCAGCGCGCCGCCGATCAGAAACAACAGGGCGATGTTGGGATTGACCAGCCATCCCAGCAGCTCATCGCGCAGGGCGTTCCGCAGCGGCTCAATGCGCGCCCCGGCCAGGTGGAGTACCAGCTTGCTGCCATCCATGCGGGTGATCTCGCGGCCATCGAGCGCCTTCAGCAACTCCCAGTCATTCGAGGCGGTCAGGTCGATCAGGTGCTGATCCAGCGCCTCCTGGGCAGTGTAGGAGTGGGAGGTGTGGACGGCGGCCTCGGCGGCTTCGGCGTTGCGGTTGCGGCGCGTGACGTAGGAGCGCAGAAAGGCTTCGGCGTCGTTCTCGATCTTCTGGTTCATGGTTTCGTCCGGCTTAGGACCGAACTCGATCACCGGATGTGCCGCTCCGGCGTTGGTGCCGGGCGCCATGGCCGCGATGTCAGCCGATTCCAGCAGGAAGAAGCCCGCCGAGCCTGCGCGCGCACCCGCCGGAGCCACATAAACGATGACAGGAACCTTCGAGCTGAGGATCGTGCCTGCCATGGTGCGGGTGGAGTCCAGCAGACCGCCCGGTGTGTCCAGCTCGATCAGCAGGGCGCGGGCGCCGTCGGAGTTGGCGCGCGCAATGGCCCGGTCCAGCTCACCAGCAGTAACCGGCTGAATGGTGTCAGAGAGGACAAACTTGTCGACGAAGGGCTGCTCCGCAGACGCCGCCAATCCACAGGCCGCCAGCCCCGCGGCCAAAACCAGAACAACCCGAACGGCGAGCCTGCGCGACTGCAAAACCATGGCTTGCTCCTTGAAGGTCATTGACGTTCAGCCCCAACTGCTCCGTGTCCCATCCTTGCGACTTATTTCTGCCGCAAGGGTGGAATACCACATTATTTCTTTTGCCCTTGCTTGATTTCAATCTGCCGGCGCAGTTCCAAGGCAGCCGTGTTCTCCGGGGCCAACTTGAGGGCTTCGCCGACTTCCTTATCTGCATCGCCCATGTGGTTGGCCGCAAAGTCCAGCCGGCCCAGCACCATGTATGCATCGGCGGAAGGCTCCAGTTTCAGTGCGGCGCGGGCCTCTTTGCGGGCAGCCTCGGCATCGCCGGTGCGCTCGCGAATCTCTGCCAGGCCGGCGTGTGCTGCGGCAACCTTGCTGTCGGCAGCCAAAGCGGTTTGATAGAGCCGCTCAGCCTCAAGCAACAGGCCGCGGTCCAGGTAATCCTTTGCCTGGCTGGAAAGCATTTGCGCGCGTTCCAGCGGTGGAAGAGCGGCCAGCCTGGAGGCGCCTATCTGATCCATCATTTGTGCGGCCTGGCGGAATGCAACTTCGTCAAAGCTGCGTTGGATGCGTTCCAGTGGATCGACTGTGGACTCGGCGTCTTTTTCTGCCTCGACCGCACCGGCGGCTGGTTGCACAGCAGACGCCTTTGCTATTCCGGACTTGCCAGCTTCAGGCTTCTCCGCTCCAGTCCATGCCTTCTGGACCGCCTGGGCCTCGCTGTCGTTCGGACGCAACCGCAGACACTGGGCCAGCTCCGTCATGGCTTCGGCGATGTCGCCGTGTCGCTTCAGGCTGACTGCCAAGTTGAAGTGGTAGTCGGCTCCATTGGGGTCGGCGGCTACAGCCTGGCGAAATAGCGAAATGCCATCCTGGGCGCGGCGGGCCTGCGCAACTCCCTGGTTGTTCAGAACCTCAGCCAGCGGCAGCACGCGGGCCACGCCGGCAAAGGACTCCTCTGCGTGTGCGTAGTCGCCGGAAAACAGCAGTGAAAGGCCACGGTAGAAGCCAGCTTCCAGCCCTTCGGCGTCGTTGCCTCTCACTTTGGCGAAGGCCGCCGCCGCCTGTTCATACTGCTGACTGGCGTAGTCCTCGCGGCCCAGTGCCATCCATACCTGACTGAACTCCGGGCTGAGCAGAACGGCTGAGTTCAGGTGGTGCAGACGCTCCTGCTGGTCGGGTTCGGTGATGCCGCGAATGTACTGCTCGAAGGCGTCCAAGCGGATGCCGGAGCTGGCCGCCACAAAGGTCTCCTCGGATCCGCTGAAGCCGGGGTCGAGCTGCCGGGTCAGTTTCCAGGCCAGCGAGTTGAAAACCGGGATCAACTCGCGCATCTCGCCGCGAGAGGTGATCGGCTGGCTGATGCGCAGATGGGGCACGTCCACCAGTTGCGCCTCGACCACAATGCCGGTGCCGTCAGTGATGTAACTGCCCACGATGATCGAATCGGCGTCCAGCGTCTCGGCCAGCTTGAGCGAGCTTGCCCGCGAGGGGTGGAAGCCTTGCGGCAGCCCCAGGTGATCCAGGGCGTACCTGCGGTCCACGCGGCTCATGGGGGCGAAACCTGCCGACCCCAGACGCCGACTCAGAATCTCTGCCGAGGCCTCGCGAATCCACTCCAGGCTGGGCTGCCCGGTGCGGTTGTCAAAGGGCAGCACCAGCAGGATGCGGCCGCGATCCCCTGCGGCGGGACCAGTCTCCGTGGCGCTCTGGGCATGGGCGCAAACCATGAAGCACAGAACCAGAACAATACCCAGTCCCAGAGAGGCGGCCAGTTGCCCAGCCCGGTTTAAACGAGATGAAAAAAGTGTATACACGACACGCTGATTATAGGCGTTGCGCCCTGTGAGCGGCGGATGGAGCGGAGATGGACACCGCAAGAACGCCGGTCGCACGAAAGAAACTACGTGGTTCCGCAGCCTTTCTCAAGCCTTAGGAATCCGCTGTCTCGTTGCCCCGGCTTACTTCTTCGTCCCCGGCAGCATGGCCTTGAGTTTGTCCATCATGCCCGGTTTGGCGGCTTGAGTTCCTCTCGCACGCTTGGCCGGCGGAGCGGCGGTGGGCGTAGGCGCAGCCGGAGAAGCCGGTTTGGTTGTGGCTTCTGCGGCGTGCTGCGCATCCTGCGTTTTGGCTTTTTCCTTTGCCGGAGCAGCGCTCTTCGCGAATCCCGGCAACGGCGTAGATCCATCCACTATGCTGGCTGCCGAAAGCGTTGGCACCGATTCGTTGTCGTTCTTCACCAGAATCGAGACACGCCGGTTGGAGGGGTCAGTGGGATTATCTTTTACGCGCAGCATCTGGTCGGCATAGCCGCGCACCTGGGTTACCTGGTCGGAGCGCACGCCGTCCTGCTGCAAGAGCCGCCGCGCGGAGTTGGCGCGGTCGGCCGACAAATCCCAGTTACTGTAACTGGTGTCGCCGGAGTATGGCGTGGCGTCGGTGTGGCCTTCGATCAGCAGTGAATTGGGCAGGGTCTTCAACTCTGCCGCCAACAGCGCCAGCAACTCCTGTCCGCTCACGCTCAGCTTCGCGCTTCCAAGTTCGTAGAAGGTGCTGTCCTTGCCCTCGATCAGCTCAATGCGCAGCCCTTCGGGAGTGATCGTGATCTCAATCTGCTTGGAGAGCTTTTCCAGCTCTTTCCTCGCCTTGATCTCCTCTTCGAGTTTATTTTTCAGCTTTTGCAGTTGGTCGGTAGTGGCGGCGCTCATGCCTTCGCCAGTGCCGCTCATCGTTGTACCCATCAACTTGCCGGTCCCTTTGGGGTCATTGAAGTAACCGGCCACGGACTTCTTCACTTGCTCGCTCGATCCCATCAGCCACAGCACGATGAACAGCGCCATCAGGGCGGTGACAAAGTCGGCATACGCCACCTTCCACGCGCCGCCGTGATGGCCGCCGTGGCCGCTTACTCTCTTGATGACGATGATCGGTTGAGTCTTGGCCATGATGATGAGCTATTTCTCCCCCAAGGGTTCTCGAGCCCTATGCCGCAGCCGCTTCCACGCTGACTGCGTGACTCTTGCAGTTCTTTTCCATCTCGTCGAAGTTGGGCCGCACATGCGCCGGAATCGCGCGCCGCCCCATCTCGATGGCGATCATGGGAGCCGAGCCTTTCAGAAAGGACAGAATCAGCACCCGAAGTACATGAAGATATTCATTCTGAGCTTCGGCCGTTTTGGCCATGTTCGCGCTCAAGGGGCCGACCACGCCGTAGCACAGCAGGATGCCCAGAAAAGTGCCCACCAGTGCCGCTGCGACCTTGCGGCCTATCTCTTCCTGCGGACCTCCCAGTGCGCCCATGGTGATCACCACGCCCAGCACCGCGGCCACAATGCCCAATCCGGGCAGCGCATCGGCAACCGTGGTCAGGGAGTTGACCGGCTGCGTCGCCTCGTGGTCATGGACCTCCATATCCAGTTCCATCATCTGGTCCATGTCGAACGGCTCCACGCCTCCGGTGATGGCCATGCGCAGAGTGTCGCAGACAAAGTCTCTGGCGGAATGGTCGGCGAGAAACTCGGGATAGTCTTTGAAGATTGAGCTTTCCTCCGGCTTTTCCACGTCCATCTCCACGCTCAGCAATCCCTCTTTGCGCACTTTATTCAGAAACTGGTACATCATCTTGAGCGTCTTCAGGTAACGCGCTTTGTCGTACGGCGATCCTTTCAGAATGCCCGCCAGTCCGTTGGCGATGTCTTTGATAATGTGCATGGGATTGGCCGCCAGCAGCGTGCCCGACGCGGCGCCGGCGATGATGAGCAACTCAGCCGGTTGAAGAAGAACCAGGATGTGGCCCTTTTCCATCAGGAATCCAGTGATGATCGACACAAAAACCACAAGAATGCCTATGATGGCGAACATGCTGGCTCCCCCGGTGCGAGCGTGATATGGTTTCCGCCCGCGTGATAGCTGGTTAACATTGCGGCTCTTGCCCTCTCCAGAAGATCGGCCAAACTCCCATCTCGATTCGCTTGTGCCGCGCCGATGCTCGCGGTGAGCGAGACCCGGTCGCCCCACCAGCGAAACTCCGCCGTCCGGGCCAGCCCGGCCAGCACCTGTGCATGCGCCGCCAGCATCTCCCGTGTGCGCTCGTGCGACAGCACCAGAAACTCATCGTCGCCCCAGCGCCCGATCTCCTCGGCTGGCCGCAGCCCGTTTGCCATCGCCCGTTTCACCTTTTCGAGCATCGCCTCGCAGGCTCCGGCGCCGTGCGTCTTGCGGAGTTCGCGCGCCTCATCGACGGTAATCCACAACACGCCGAAGCTCTCCCCGCCTTGCTGAAAATCATCGAAGACCGCGACCAGACGGTCCTCAAGTTCCGTCTGGCTGGCTTCCACTCTGGAGCCTTCGCCGCACTCCCCATGCGGCAACGCATCCAGGCTCTGGGCGGGATGAAAGACAATTGCCGTGCCCATGCGCTCGCCCAGCCCGTCGCGCAGTATCAGCGTTCGCGCGATCACCGGAACATCGTGGCCCAACTTGTGCTGGAAGTGAACCATGGCGCCGCGTTCCGGTTGCCCTCCCGCGCTGGCGCCTTGATCCTCAAGCCACTTGCAGCCCAAGAGCAGCGGCTCCAGCGGCTCAGGGGTTTGCCGCGAGAGCAGGTCTGCGCTCGCGTGCCCGCTGATCGCCTCCGCGGCACGGTTCCAGAGCAGGATCTGGCCCTCGCCGCCAACCAGCGCAAAACCTTCCGGAAGACTATCCAGCGCGACTTCAAGAAGTTCCGTGCGATCGGTCATCCATACCTCTCCACCTCTTACATCGGCACTGCGCACACCTTCTTCACCGCATTGTGGAATGGAGGAAAGATTGATTTCCGCTCAGGAAGAGAAAACTCCGGTGGTGCGCTGACGATGGTCGAAAAGAACCCGTACCGGCATCCGTATCCATTCCATGTGCCTCATCAGTAAACAAAATTCACAGCCGCCGGCCGCGAATTTTCGTGACCCTCCGCGCCAACGGCTGTAATCTCATTTGTAGGGATAGTTACTAAAGATTCGCTAAACTCTCCCTGAACCGGTTACCAAGGGGATGTGCTTCGCGGTTCTTTGTTGCAGATTGAGACAATTCGAGGGATTTGAGGGAATTTGCCGATAGTTTTCCCGAGAGCAGAAGCTAGCCGGATTGCCGTTTCCGGTGTGGCGGGCCACAACTTGGATTCCGGGGTTATGCAGCAGATGAGGCGCACATCATGAACAAGATCATCCTGGCAGATTCGCAAGCGATTTTCCGGGCTGGCACAGCCAAAGTGCTGGCGTTGGACGAAGACCTGCGCATCATTGCTCAGTGCACCGACCTTGATCGTATGCATCACGCCATCACCACGTTTCCCGGCTCTATCGTCCTCTTTGCCGCCTCGCTGCGGCCGAATATGGACCGGCTGAGCGGGCTGCTTGAGACCACGGGCAGCCGCGGTATCGTGATTGCCGAGAATAACGACGCGGCAGAAACCTATTTGCAGCAGGGCTTTCGCGGCGTGGTCTATCGCAATGTCACCGGGAACGCTCTGGTGGATTGCGTGCGCGTAGTAGCCGCCGGCAAAACCTCGCTGCCTCAGCAGGTTATGGTGTCCGACTCTCCCGAGGAAGACATGGTGGGTACGCGCGTACGCGACAGGCTCACTCCCAAGGAGATGCGCATTGTCGCGCTCATCGTCCAGGGACGCAAGAACCGCGAGATCGCCAACCGCCTCAAAACCACTGAGCAGGTCATCAAGAACTACCTGCGCTCCATCTACGACAAGACCGGTGTGAGCGACCGGCTCGAACTGGCGCTGTTCACCATCCACCACCGCGTGCTGGCCGCTGCCGCCGCCGACGTGGGTAGCAAGCTGGAAGCCGAAGACGCTGCCGTGCCGCAGGCCACAGCCTAAAGCAAAACCAGAGTTGCTGTATCCTGAGGCAATGCCGTCAAGTGGCTTTTTTCTCAAGAAAAAGCCGCCTAGTAATCTCTCAAGAAGGGCATATTCACTCTGGTTTTTGCTCTAAGCACTCTCCAGCACAAAACCGCTGGTCCTCTCAATCCATTGCCTTACATCTCCGCGGTTCGCTTGCGCTCGCGCGAAAGTGTAAAGGATCTCCCGAGACAATATGTAAAGGATGTGATGAGGTAGAACACTCGCTTTTGAGCCACGGGAAGATTTCCGAACTACTCCAGGTACGATGCCACGACCGCCAGGGCGGCGATGGCCGCGGTCTCGGCGCGCAGGATGCGCGGACCAAGCGATGCGGCGCGCCAGCCATTGGCGTCGAAGAGCGCTTCTTCCGTCGGGGCCCATCCGCCTTCGGGACCGATGGCAATCTCCAGTGTGGGCATTTCGGTTTCCGCCGCGGCCATGGCTTCCTTCAGCGCATGACGCAGCGTGGTGGTGCGCTCCTGCTCGGCCAGGACGATGTACGCGGAGGCGGAATCGTCGCGCGTAGCATCAGAGGCAGCCCTCACTCTCGTGGCGAGCGGCGTTGGATCAAAGATGAGCGGAACGTCGGAGCGCCGCGATTGCTGTGCCGCTTCATGCGCAATGCGCCGCCATCGTTCCGTGCGCTGAGCGGCGGCCGCGGCTAGGTGCTTCTCCGTTCGCCGCGCAATCACCGGCGCCACCGCCTTGACTCCCAACTCGGTAGCCTTCTCGATAGCCCACTCCATGTGATCGAACTTGTAGATGGCCATCACCAGCGTAAGGGGAAGCGCCGGCTCGGCTTCGAGCTCGGTGATCAGGTTGAAGCGAACCTCATCTCGCCCGACCGCGGCCACCTGCGCATGAAAGACGTGGCCGCCTGCCACCACGTCGGCCTCCATGCCCGGCTGCGCGCGCAGGACGCGAATCATATGTCCGGCCTGCGCACCCACCAGGGTTGCGGTGGCTTCGTCCCATTGCTCGGCTATCCAGCGGCGGCTTGTCACGGATACCCCCTCGGTTCCTTGCGTGTATCAGTGTATTCCTTTTCCCAAAAACACATCAGGGGAACGCTTGAAGCGTTCCCCTGATGTGTTGCCTTACGGTTGGATGTGTCGCTACTTCTTCTTCTTTGCGACCTTCTTTGCAGGTACTTTCTTGGCTGCTTTTTTAGTTGCCATTTGCCTATTCTCCCTTTCGATGACTTGCATCGATTCTGCAAATCTTACTGCAGATGAAGAATGTATAGATTCCCGCATCGCTAGTGTCAAGAAAAAAACGACATAACGGTGGAAAAATAGACAACAATTTTTTCAGTACGGAATCGGCATCGGTCGCAGTGGTTCAGAGAACGTGGCTCGACCGGAGCAAAGCCAGCGTCAGGCCAACAATAAAAAATGCGAGTTGACCTCTGCCAATAAGAGAAATCCTGGCACGCTGAATCATTGCTGATGGCATGCGGAGGCTGTGCGCTCCTTCACGAATTGCGCCAGCGGGCGCGGCAAGAAGCGCGCAGCCCACGAGAGCAGCAGGAAGATTGCGTAAAAACATAGTTGGAATTTTCGCCAGTAAAATCAGCACTCGATGATGTTCAAGGCAAGGCCGGCCAAGCTGGTTTCCTTGTAACGCGATTGCATATCGAGGCCGGTCAGATACATGGTATGGATGACTTGATCGAGCGAAACTTTGTGTTCCCCAGACTCGCTGAGCGCGAGGCGCGATGCGTGAACGGCCGTGGCTGCGGCCATGGCGTTGCGCTCGATGCAGGGAATTTGCACCAGTCCGCCGATGGGGTCGCAGGTCATTCCCAGGTTGTGTTCCATGGCGATCTCGGCGGCGTGCTCCACCTGTTCATTGGTGCCGCCCAACGCGGCCGTCAGTCCTGCGGCGGCCATCGAACAGGCCACGCCCACCTCGCCCTGGCAACCTACCTCCGCACCGCTGATTGAGGCGTTCTCCTTATAGAGGATGCCGATGGCGGCTGATGTGAGAAAAAAGCGCAGTATGCCTTCGTGGTCCGCGCGAGGTGCGAGGCGTTCATAGTAATGCGCTACGGCGGGAACAACGCCAGCGGCTCCGTTGGTGGGCGCGGTTACCACGCGGCCGCCTGAGGCGTTCTCTTCGTTCACCGCCAAGGCCCAAACCGTGAGCCAGTCGAGCGGCGCAAGCGGATCGCCGCGTAGGCCGATTGCCCGCTTCACGCTGAGGCGCGCAGCCAAATGGTGTGCGCGGCGGTTCACACCCAGGCCGCCAGGCAGAATTCCCTCGGTGGCGATGCCGCGCTTGACGCAGGCTTGCATCTCCTGCCAGATGTGCTCGATCCCGGCGCGCACCACTTCAATCGGCGCGGTTTCCGGGTCGCGCACGGCAAGAGCGCACTCGTTTTCCAGCATGAGTGGCTGATGGAGAGTTCGTTGGCCTGCGCCGTGGCCAGCAACTCCGCGGCGCTCTGAAAGGGGAACGGAACTGTCGCCTGCTGCCGCTCCGTTTTTGGCGGCTTGGCGGGTCCGTCCTCGGCGATGAATCCGCCGCCTATGGAAAAGAAGGTGCGCTGCTCGACAACCGCGCCCGCCGCATCATAGGCAGTGAAACGGATTCCGTTGGGATGCTGGATGTGCGCGCCGGGAGGAAACAGAATCTTCCGATGCAAGAGAAGGTCGCGGGCTTCATCAAATAAAACAGCCCGCGTTCCAGCCAGATTGATTTGGCGCGCGGCGCGAATCGCCGCAACTGTCGATTCGATAACCGCCGGGTCGATAGCACCCGGCTCATTGCCGGCCAAACCCAGCAGCACGGCACGGTCGGTAGCGTGGCCCAGCCCGGTCAGAGCCAGCGAGCCATAAAGCTCCGCCTGCACGCGCTCGACCTGGACGAGCATACCGCGGCCACCCAGCTCCCGCACAAACCGGCAGGCTGCGCGCATCGGTCCCATGGTATGCGAACTCGATGGACCAATATCGATTTTGTAAAGGTCGAAAAGACTTGTAGTCATCGGGGAAATTGTCGCGGCGAACAGGGAAGTTGGGATTAAGTCTGGTGGAGCTGAGCGGGATCGAACCGCTGACCTCCTCGTTGCGAACGAGGCGCTCTCCCAATTGAGCTACAGCCCCACGACATTTCTATCTTATCAGCGAACGGCCAAACGGGGAAAGGGCCGGCGGCAACCCGAAAAATGGAAGCGTTATGCACGTCGCTCTGGCGCCGTTTGGCGTCAGCGAACGAACGTATAGGTTCCACAGAGATCAGTGGATTTTTGCAGAGCTTCAAAGCTCATGAGAGGGACATTGTCTCCGGAGAAGAAGGCGACCTTCAGCGAGCCGTTTGCAACATAAACCGCTATCCACTGGGTGTCTTGCGAACCGCAGAGGGTGTTGTTCTTGACGAAACGGCGCGAGGCCGGGATATTGACGCGGTAGAGCTGGCCATTGCCAGCGGTGTCAACGGCTTCGTCAAACGCGGCACTGACCTCGGCAGGCTTGAGAAGACGGACAGGCGAGATCAGAAAGGATGTAAAGTTGATGGTGATTTTGGAGCCAGAGATGGATATGTCGCCTGTGATGCTCGCAGCCGTGCGGCTGACGGCTCTCCAGTAGCCTTTTTCCGGCTGCTGCGCGGAGATCGCGGCGCAGGCGAGCACGAAAGCCAGAACAAAGAAACTCACTCGTTTCCGCATTGCAACCCCCAAAAAGCTGACTTCAAGCAAAGACCGGGGAGAATCCCCGGTCTTGTTGCCACGCTGAGTCGCCGCAGCTTAAAGCTGGTTCATGTTGGCCAGGAACTCGGCGTTGTTGCGAACCTTCTCCAGACGGCTGATCAGCAACTCCATGGCCTCCACCGGCGAAAGCGGGTTGAGCACCTTGCGCAGAATCCAGATGCGCTGCAAATCCTCCTTGGGAATGAGCAGCTCTTCCTTGCGCGTGCCGGAGCGCTGGATGTCGATGGCCGGAAAGACGCGCTTGTCCACCAGCTTGCGGTCCAGGATGATTTCCATGTTGCCGGTGCCCTTGAACTCCTCGAAGATGACTTCGTCCATGCGCGACCCGGTATCGATCAGCGCGGTCGAAATGATGGTTAGCGAGCCGCCCTCTTCGATATTTCTGGCGGCGCCGAAGAACCTCTTGGGCCGCTGCAATGCATTCGAGTCCACGCCGCCGGAGAGCACCTTGCCCGAGGGAGGCACGATGGTGTTGTAGGCGCGCGCCAGGCGAGTGATCGAATCCAGCAGAATCACCACGTCGCGCTTGTGCTCTACCAGCCGCTTGGCCTTCTCGATGACCATCTCGGCCACTTGCACGTGGCGCGCCGCCGGCTCATCAAAGGTCGAGCTGATGACTTCGCCCTTCACCGAACGCTGCATATCGGTCACTTCTTCGGGCCGCTCGTCAATGAGCAGCACAATCAGCACTACGTCGGGGTGGTTGGTGGAGATGGAGTTGGCCAGCGACTGCAAGAGCATGGTCTTGCCGGTGCGCGGCGGAGCGACAATCAGGCCGCGCTGACCCTTGCCCACCGGCGTCAGCAGGTCCATCACCCGGCCGCTGATGGCCTCGCGCACTGTTTCCAGCTTGATGCGTTCCTGGGGATAGAGCGGGGTAAGGTTGTCGAAGAGAATCTTGTTGCGGGTCTCCTCGGGAGACTCGAAGTTGATGGCCTCGATCTTGACCAGGGCAAAGTATTTTTCGCCCTCGTGTGGCGGGCGGACATTGCCGCTGATCGAGTCGCCGGTTTTCAAATCAAATTTGCGAATCTGCGAGGGCGAGACGTAAATGTCGTCGGGGCCGGGCAGATAGTTGTAGTCTGGCGAGCGCAAGAAGCCATAGCCGTCGGGAAGAATTTCCAGAACGCCCTCGGCAAAGATGTGGCCTTCCTTTTCGCTTTGTGCCTGAAGGATCTTGAAGATCAGATCCTGCTTGCGAAGGCCGCTGGTGCCTGGAATCTCCAGGGTGCGTGCGATGCGGGTCAGTTCAGTGATGTTTTTTTCTTTGAGTTCCGCGATGGTCATGTTCACCTGCAATAACGAAGGATGGGAGTGGGAGGGGCCGGAAAGGGGAAGTGATCCGGAGAAAGTATGGGCGGGATTTCAAAGCTGGCAGCCGGAGTGCGCTGCATTGGAGGGCTTTCCTGAATCGAGTGGAGCATCGAACACCGGAGTGCGGGGCTGGCTTGAATGGCAAGCCGCCTTAAACCGCTGCCTGACTCAACTATACCCTTCGAGAGGCGCGATCAAGCGGCGCGGCGGGTTTCTACCGGCTGTTCTGCTGCTGTCTCAACGGGTGTCACGGAGCCGGGATTGGTGGTTTGAAAACGGGCAAAGACCTGATTAGCTGTGTCCTGCAAGCGTGTGTTCGGCTTGTGCAGCTTGCGGGTTGCCTTGCTCGCCAACATACAAAGCTGATAGCGATTGGAGACATGAGAAAGAGCTCCAAAAACCAAATCGGAACGCATTACGAGTTTCTCCTTCAAAGAATTGCCTGCGTGGCCGGAACTTCACTGGCGCCGACGTGCAGCAAGGGGAGCCCAACACAATACGGGCTACCTGAAATTATTACTCCCAAGGATTAGACGCACGAATTGAGCGTTCAGTTCAAATCCTGACGCACTTTCGCAGAGGATGGAGCAGGCATTATGCCGTATCAGAGATACAGAGTACCGCCTTGGGAACCATCCATCCTGCATTTCCGTTCCAGTAAAGATAAACGCACCGGGGCATCAACGGATGAGCTTTAGCTCAATTATGATGCGGAAAACAACAGGAAATTGCATGGACTTACTGAACAAACTACCCTTTATGGATGGCAATAATCAATTTATAACGAGTTGGCATCCAGGTCAATAGTTATTTTGCGGAAGGGAATGAGGATTAGGGATCAGGAGCGGCACGAGCATCGACGTTCAATCAGATGCAACTGACTCCATTCGCATAGCTTCCCAAGGATTGGGGAACGGTTTCCAGGGTGGGATGCCGAAACGTACAACGCTTATTCCTGGCAGTCCGACCGCTGTTCTCTAATCCCTAACCCCTGCTTTTTTACGCCCAATAGCTGCGGTCCAGAGTGCGGTACTGGATGGCCTCAGCCAGATGAGCCACGCTCAGGTGCTCGGCGCCTTCCAGATCCGCAATCGTCCGGGCCACTTTGAGGATGCGGTCGTGGGCGCGCGCTGTCAGGCCCTGCTGCTGCATGGCCCGCTCCAGCAGATGCTCGGCGTCTGTGCCCAGTTCGCAGTGGACGCGAATCTGCCGAGTGGACATCTGCGCGTTGGAATAGATTTTGTCGCCAAACTTTTTGAAGCGCACGTGCTGGCGTTCGCGGGCAGCCAACACGCGAGCGCGAATCTCGGCCGAGCCCTCGGCCGCCGCCGAGCCGCGCAGTTCCTTGTATTGGACTGCAGGCACTTCAATGTGAATGTCGATGCGGTCGAGAAGCGGGCCGGAGATCTTGGCGATGTAACGCTGAATCATCGCCGGAGAGCATTGGCACTCGCGGGACTTGTCGTTGAAGAAGCCGCAAGGGCAGGGGTTCATGGCCGCCGCCAGCATGAAGCGCGCCGGGAAGCTTAGAGACATGGAGGCCCGCGCGATGGTTACCGTGTGGTCTTCGAGGGGCTGGCGCAAGACCTCCAGCACGTTGCGTGGAAACTCCGGCAGCTCGTCCAGAAACAGCAGGCCGTTGTGGGCCAGCGAGACTTCGCCGGGCCGCGGGATGATGCCGCCGCCGATTAAACCCGCGTCGGAGATGGTGTGGTGCGGCGAGCGGAAGGGCCGCTGCGTCACGAGGCCCGCGGCAGCGTCGAGCACGCCGGCGACGGAGTGAATCTTGGTGGTTTCCAGAGCCTCCTCAAAGCTCAGAGGCGCCAGGATCGAGGGCAGACGCTTGGCCAGCATTGTCTTGCCGGAGCCGGGAGGGCCAATCATGAGAATGTTGTGGCTGCCTGCCGCGGCCACTTCCAGCGCGCGTTTGGCCGTCTGTTGCCCACGCACATCCTTGAAGTCCACAGGAAAATTTTGCAGTTCGCCCAGCAGCGCCTCGGTGGAGACGCGGTAAGGCTCGCTCTGAATCACGCCCATGACCTGGCTGTTGAGCAACTCCAGCACATCCAGCAGCGAGGAGGCGGGATAGACATTCACGCCCTCCACCACGGCGGCTTCGGCTGCGTTGGCTGCCGGCAGAATGAGGTTCGGAATGCCTTTTTCGCGCGCCAGAATTGTCACCGGCAACATTCCGGGCACGGCGCGCATGCCGCCGTCCAGCCCCAGTTCGCCCACCAGCAGAAACTGGCTCAAGTTGTTGGTCTGGAGCGCGCCATACGCGCCCAGAATGCCGATGGCGATAGGCAGATCGAAGCCCGAGCCTTCCTTCTTCAAGTCGGCCGGCGCCAGGTTGATGGTGATGAAGGTAGGCGGAATCAGGTAGCCGGAGTTCTTGATGGCCGCGCGCACGCGGTCGCGGCTCTCGCGCACCGCTGCGTCTGGCAGGCCCACAGTGTGGAAGACGTCCTTGTCCGCGACCACGCCGCTATAGTCCACCTCGACATCAATGAGGTTGGCATCGATTCCATAGACAGCCGCGCTGTGAGCTTTGAAAAGCATGATGGAGGATTGCTAGCGAGTGTAACAGATGAGAGGGGGGCTAGGAATTAGGGAGCAGGATGCGCTTAATCGTTGATTATTTTCAGGGAGCGTCTCAGAATGGGTAAAAATGGGAGGTGTTTCCTATGGCTTCCGTCGCAATCGATCCCAGGCAACAGGCGCGCAATTTGATTGACCGTCTAGCTCCTGGACAGGTCTGTGCCCTTGTCGGGCTGCTCGAAACCATGCTCGACCCCGTGGCTCGGGGCCAGGCGAACGCGCCTGGCGTGGACACTGAGATCAGCGAGAAACAAGCCCTTGCCGCCGCCTCCTCCAAGGAATGGATGAAGAAGAACAAAGGCATTCCCAACGAAGCGGTTCTTGCCGAGTTAGGACTCAAGTCCAAAGACCTTCGCTGACTGAAGTTCGCATTTGTCCAGATCCGTCGCCACTATTTCAGGATTGGGCGGTTGAAGTGGATCAGCGCGATCCACTGGCCGTGGTCTTCCTGCTTCCACACCATCTCGCCGCGGAGTTCGCGCGCAATCTCTTCAGGCAGTAGGTCGCGGTGAAGACCGAAGTAGCGCTCATCCATCGCCCTGCTCTTTGAGCCCAGAGTAAAAAGCGGTGAGGGCGGGTCGTACTTGGTGCTGAAGACCAGCGCGGCGGAGTATTTTTCCTGCTCCTGGGCGGCGCGGCCGATCTGCTCCGCGGTAAAGTCCTCAATCGGAACCACGCTGAAAGACTGTTTCAGGTAGCCCAACTCGGGGCGAGTGAGTTCGTCGGTGACGGGCCATGCGGAGAGCACAGTTGATCCGGGATAGCGGGCGTTAAGCTGCTGGATGCCGGCCTGATGGAGACGAATGACGTTGGCATAGGCGAGGTTGTCTTCCGGGGCAAAGCCGTAGGGGGGATTGGTGAACAACCCCATGACGAAGACCACGCCGGAGAGGACGGCCAGCGCGCGCCAGTAACGAACTCGGCGATAGAACGTAGTGACGGCCACCAGCAGCACCAGCGGGTACATCGGCAACAGGTAGCGGGTCAGCAGCGCGCCGCCCAGCATGCTAAACAGCAGCGCATTCATTAGGAGCAGGAGAAGAATGCGGCGCAGCGCGAAAGGGGCGATGCCGGTGCGGTCCTCGTTTGCGCCGGGATCGCCGGCGATGGGGTTCTCGGTAACGGAACGCGGCTCAAAGAGTAGGGCGGTGAAGGCCATCCCCACCGGCACAAAGAGATTCATGTGCGCCACGAGATGCAGCACGCGGTGGCCGAAGGCAGCCAGGATGCGCAGCGGCGTCAGGTTGGCTTGGGCGTTGTAGCGCAGGAACTCTGGATTGCCGAAGAGGAAGCCAGTCTTCGAGTAGTGAAAGGCGTACCAGGCAGCCAGCGGCAGCGCGCAACCGGCGAGCCATGCGGCCTCGCGCCAAAGCCGGATGCGAGCCATTCCGGGGGCGCGGTAGCTTTCAACCAGGTTGATGGCGGCCAGCGTGAGCGGGATGGCGATGGCCGTTTCCTTGGAGAGCGCGGCCAACGCAAACCATGCCGCTGCGGCCCAGGGTTTGCGGGGCAGTTCCCGGTTCAGAACCGGCAGCGCGTAGACCAGCCCCCATAGCGTGCAAGCGGCGGCGAAGATGTCGGCGTGAGCCAGTGTGCTTTGCGCGAACCAGATGGGGTACAGCGCGGTGAGAACTACGGTCCAGAAGGCGACTGCGGGCTCGCCCACCAAACGCTTGGCTAGCCGCCAAACAGCCGTCAGGCCAAGCGACGCGATCATCAGCACCGCCATGCGCGTGACCATCGGGCAAAAGCCGAAGGCCTTCCACCACAGCGCCAGATAAATGCTGGGCAATGGTGGATGGGCGTTGGTCAGCGTGCTGATGGGAATCAGGGAGCCGGTGCGGAAGAAGTCCCAGGCTGCGGGGATATAGTAGCCGGCCTCGTCCCAGTAGTAGGGCAGTGCGAGCAGAGTGAAGTGGCAAACGTAGAGCGCCGCAAAGATGACCGGGAAGATCATCCACGCGGGAAAGGGCGCGTTCAGTCGCGGCCAGAATAATCTTTTCCAGCGCAAAACGATCGCTCCTTCAGCCTCTGACCGTTTGAAGTTGTACCAATGCTGGGTTTTCCAGGTCTCGATTTTGAGACCTGGGAAACCACGGATTAAATGAGGCGAAATCATGCCGTCAGAAACCTAGTTGACAGGCCCCTGCGGGATGCTGTGGCTCTGCGGCTCCAGATTCAGCGTGCCGAAGGCCTGTTCGTATTGGGCCAGGTTCTGCCCCAGCATATTCCACAAGGCCTTGGCCTGCTGCGGGCTGAGGAAAATTGCATTTTGATTGCGGATGGTGATCTGGTCGGGGGCGTCGCTCGAGGCCAGGCCGAAGACCAGTAGAAAGTCCCAGACGCTGACGCGGATCTGGACGCTGTTGGCGTAGGACTCGCGGTAGTCGGGGGTCTGGACGAGGTTCATTTGCGGCTGCTGTGCGGATGGGCTCATGGTTCCTCCAGATTACTCCGGCGGGGCAAAGCGGGTGTAGGGATGGTGCGGAAGGGGACTCGAACCCCCATGGATTGCTCCGCCAGATCCTAAGTTCACAGTGAACGTAGAATCAGTAATTTACGGCAATTGCAAAGGAGAATGACAACTGGCTACCTGTGTTGATTGTAATGCGGTTTGTACGCGCAAGAATAGCACTTAGCCGCTATTAGTCGGGTTTGGCGGTAGGCACAAAATGTCGGGGCCGGGCCGGAGTTCTCCTCGTCAACCGGTTGTTCCGACGCGGGTCCTTTTGCAGGGAACTCGAAGACACCCCGCAGCTAGTAACGTGACCCAGATCACGTTGCGAGCGGCCCGGAACCGCATCGGCGAAGAATGGCAGCATACATGCCGCGTCGATGCGGAGAGGATGCAACTTGGCGCGGCTTGTTACAACTTCACAAAATGCAGAGAGGGAAATCCAGTGTTGATTGGCGACAGAGAACAAGTCGGCAGAATGTTTGAAATCGCGTATGGTGGCCGTCTGCTTTTTCCATTATTTTTCCGAAATTTATTAATTGACAGGGAACAAAAACCGATGTTACGGTTGCCGTCATCTGTGATTTACCGCCTTCATGCCTATGCAAGAGGGATTGCATCGGTTAAACGTCCACAGTTACTCGCCTTGATAATGGCTTTTGGAATTGTCTCCCAGCGTCTTGGGTCAGGTGTGCAATCCGTGGGTGCAAAGCAGGCTGAAGGGGCTTCACATCGCAGCCTGTAAATGGCCGCCAGCCACAAGATTCGTCCGCACGAAGACGTCCTAGCGTCACTATCTGGCACAGGTGCGGAGTGAACGAGTATGACATCTCGGCTGCTGCTGGCTGTATCGATCTGTTCTTTCCTCCCGTTTCAAACCATCAACGCGCAGACCACCGGTTCGATTGTTCCCGATGGCAAGACGCAGACGACCGTCACGGTCAATGGCAACGTCACGGGAGTAACGACAAGCACAACGCGCGGCATCAATGCCTACAACTCGTTCACCAAATTCAATGTAAACAGTGGCACGGTGGCCAATCTCTATCTGCCCACTGGAACAGCCAATCTATTGAATCTCGTCAGCGGCTCGCCGGTGACGATAAGCGGGATCCTCAATTCCATCAAGAACGGGCAGATCGGCGGAAATGTTTTCTTCATCGACCCGTTTGGAATGGTATTGGGTAAGACCGGAGTGATCAACATCGGTTCGCTCACGGTTCTGACTCCGACGCAGGCCTTCACCAAGAGCTTCTTCGATGCATCGGGTAATCCATCGGATGTGTCGACCGCAGCGGTCCTCAGCGGAACGATTCCCATCACGAGCGACGGTCTGATCTCGGTCATAGGCCGCATCAACGCGATCGGCAACATTAATCTCACTGCCGGCAGCGTCGTGAATGCGGGCAACATCGGCACGGGCGCCGTCTTTGTGGCCAATCAGCCCAACTTCGCGGATATCGTCAACGTCAAGGGAATCCAGACTGGGTCGCAGATCGTCGCCAGCAACGGCGACATTAATATTGTTGCGACGCAGAGTTTTGAAAACTCCGGAACGATCTCCGCGCAAGGTGTTTCCGGTGTCAATGGTGGCAACGTCGGTATCCAGTCCGGCGGCACGATGACGCTCGATTCCGGATCGCGCATCGATGTAAGCGGCGTGGGGGCAAACTCCAATGCCGGTTCCATCCAGATCACCGCAGCGCAAGGGGGGCTCGTTCAGAGCGGAGCAGTGCTTGCCGCCAGCGGCGGAAACGTATCGGGCAATGGCGGCATGATCGAGCTGAGCGGAAGTGGCACGATCACCCTGGCCGGGGGAACATTCGATGCGTCGGCAGTGAATGGGACTCCAGGAACCATGCTGCTTGACCCGAATGAGACAGACATCACGGGGAGCGTTTCGAGTCCCGGCACAAGCTGGGTTGATACCGCCGACTCCATCTACGTTTATCCGGGAGTCACCATCAGCACAACGCCAACGACGACCGGTTCCGGCACAACGGCAGGCAGCATCACACTCCAAACGACCGGGGCAGCGACAGCCGGAGCGGGTCCAACCGATCAGTCGATTCATATCGGATCCTGCGAGCAGAATGTCTCCTGCGGCACAGGTGCGACCATTCTTGACGCCTCCGATTCGGGAGGAACCGCGGGCAACGTCACGATAGCGGCTACCAGCAGCGTCAATAAGACGTGGGACTCCAATAATCCTGACCCAAATTTCAATACAGATCAGGCGAGCGCCAGCGTCATCGTTGGTTCCAATTCTGTGATCAAGGGTCATGACATCAGCATTACAGCCAATGCCACGACCAGCAAGAGCGCCACGATTACCGAGGATCCGAGCGGCAATCAGACACAAGCGCCCGACGCCTTAAGCGTGGTCTTCTGCACACAGTCGCCTTGCGCGAACGGCACGATCACCGACAGCATTCTGAATTTGGCCAGTGAGGCTGGCTTCTCTGGAGGTGTTATCTCCAAGGCCACTTCGGACGTGGAGATTGGCGGCCAGATCAATGCAACGGGGAACGTCGCGATCAACTCTGTAGCCACATCCTCGGCGACCTTCACAACCAACGGCCTCTATCTTGCCTATGCCGAATCCGATCCGAGCGCCACGGCAAAGATTCTCGGAGGAGCCGACATCCAGGCCAATGGCGATTTCACCCTGAACGCCAACGCGACGAACAATTTGACCAACACAAGCCAGGCCGTGACGGGCCAGAGCAGCGACAACAACACCGTTACGCAACTCGGCCCAGCCGTGAACATCACTTACAGCAAGGCTGATACGACATCGGTAGCCGGGGTTGAATTGAATGCGTCGGTCGGTGCCAACAACGTTACGGTAGGTGCCAGGAACACCAATGCCTTCGATACCGAGGCTTCGCCAAATGTGAACTCCAGCTCCGGCACGAACTTCGGCGCTGGGGTTGCCGTCGTCATCGCCGATACTTCTTCTTCCGCCGATGCCCACCTGAACGGAACCGTGAACGCAGCCGGCGACGTTGCCTCCGCGGCGTCTTCGGTCAATACGGAGAACAAAGTCTCCGCCACTGCGGTTGTAACCCAGGCAAGCGGGCAGACGAGCAACACCACAGACATTGCCGGATTTACCTCCGGTGCCGCGGAAGCGGACAGCAGCAACACGGCCCAGACCGACAACCGCGCCTCATTCGGCGGACTGGGACTTTCTGCAGCAGTGGCCATTGCCGATAGCACCAACTCGGCTTCGTCTACGGTAGGCTTCGGCGCTTCCGTCACTTCCAGCGGCGCCACGAAGATCACCGCCGACGCCAGCGACACCTTCAAGGCTGATGCCTCCGGTAGCGCCTCTGGCTCGAATGTGGACTTGAGCGGCGCAGTCGCCGTGACCAACTACTCCAATTCATCCACCGCATCGGTGGGATCCGGCGCTACTGTCAATGCCACGGGACAGCTCATCGTGCAGGCGACAGCGGAGCTTCCCAATCCGTCTGCATCGGTGCTTGAAAGCGCCGAGAGTTTCATTGAGAATCTCAGCCTCTCCGAACTCTCGAGCGATGCCAGCCAGCTCAGCAGTGACGTATCAAGCGCCACCAGTGGATTGAGCGGGCTGGAAGCCGCTTACAATGCCATCAAAACCGCCTACGATAACGCCAAGAACGAGACCACCTCATCGCTTTCCGGCTCTGCGTCCTCGTCAGGCAGCGGCGCCGCTGTTGCCGGGGTCGTCGAGGTAATGAAGGCCAATAACTCAGCCACTGCATTCATCGGTTCAGACGCGAATGTTACGGCGGGATCGGCCGCGGTGACGGCATCAGCCACCACAAATTCGGTGAATGCCGCCGGTTCCAGCGAGGCCCAGGATTCCAGCGATTCGGACCAGAACAAGTCCGGGAACGATTCCCATGCCGCGGTTGCCGCGGGCGCCACTTACAGCGGCATCACCTACACGAACAGCGCCATCGCCTACATCGATGATGGAGCCTCGGTGAAAACGACCCAGGGCGATCTCGACGTTCAGTCGACGGCCACCAATTTCATGGCCAACAAGTTTGCCTCCGGCGAAAGTGCCGGCAGCACGGTCGGGCTCAGCGGAGCCATCTCCAATATCACCATCGACAGCACCTCTGAGGCCTACATCGGCAGTCAGGCCACAGTGAACGCTGCACAAAACATCTACGTTGACGCCGAGAACAGCACGCATATCTATCAAATCGGCGACAACTCCACCAGCGCTTCAACAGCGGCCGTGGGCATCGTTCTCGGTTTCATGAACCTCAACAACACCACTGAGGCTTATGTGGAGGGAAGCGGCACATCCTCCGCTCCGAGCATCGTGGCCGGCGGAAACCTCACGGTGAACGCCAACAGCTATGAGCGGCTCATGACGCTGGCCGCCTCGTCGGTTTCCAACTCCAATTCGTCCACACAAGATGATGCCTCCGGCACCAGCAATTCGGCTTCAGCAGGCGAAACGAGCGGAAAAAACAATACGGCCGATGCCAATCCTGATGCTCAGGCAGGCACCTATTCCTCTAGTTCAGGCTTCGGTGTTTCCGGCGATATCGCATTTAATAACGTCAACGACACGACAGAGAGCTATATCACCGGCGGCGTAGTTTCCACTACGGGCCAAACAACGGTGACAGCGAACGATACCGCGCTGATGCTGGTGGTCGGCGGTGGGCTGGTCCGAGCCAACACCGGTGGTCTGCAAGGCTCCTTTGTCGACGACAAGATCGACAAGAATACCGTGGCTGATATCAGCGGCGTCGCCATCAATACAAGCGCCTTGGAAGTTCAGGCAAAATCATCCGATGTCGTACTGGCGGCCAGCGCCGGCGGTGCAGGTTCTCAGGGCAGCAATTCCGTGGCCTCCCTGGCCGGTTCCTACAACGGTCTGAGCATCGCTAACACAACCGAGGCATATCTGGATGGCGCTACGGTGCGCGGTTCGCAGGGCGGTTCGTCGCAGACCGGGACTGTTGATATCAATGCGGCGAATCAGGAGTCGGTCGTCTCGATCGCGGGCGCGATCTCCTATGGATCGAGCGATCTGGGCGTCGGCGTAGGACTCGACATGGGCTCCACCAAAAACACCGTAGAGGCGACGGTGGACCAATCCTCCGACATCGCCTCGGCTCTTGGTGTCAACGTGACCGCCAGCGACGATGAAGGCATTCTATCGGTGGCGGCCGATCTGGCCGTGCAAAAGAACCAGAGCGGCGGGGCTGCGATTGCGGCCTCGGTTTCTTATCAGTCCGTCGATCCGACAGTCATTGCGGAGGTTGACGGCAAGATTGTTGCGAACGGGAACATCACGGTCGCCGCCAACGACGATCAGGGCAGCAATTCGCTGGGACTGCCCGACGGCGTGATTGCCGTCGCCGGTTCGCTCCCGGTCTCGGCCGGACAGTCTGGCGCCGGTCTGGGCGCCTCCGGCACTATCAGCCTTACCGGAAAGATCGTCGAAGCCATCGTCGGTAACGGTGCTGATCTCGAATCCACGGCCGGCGACGTCAATGTAACGGCAGCGACCAGCGACCACCAGTACCTGTTCGCCTTTGGCGGCACATACGGTGAGACGGCCGGATTCATGGGTTCGGCCGTGGTGAACATCAACACCAACACCACCGAGGCCACGGTGGGCAATAACGCGACGGTGAAAGGCGACAATGTCAACATCACCGCCAGCGACACGATCAGCAATATCGACGGCGCGGGCGGTTTTAGCCTTTCTGGCACCGCGGCTGTGGGCGCAGCCGGCGACGTGGAGTTCCTGGGCGTTCCCGGTACCTCCGGTTCTTCCGCAACTCCGCTTACTGTAAGTGCGATGATCGGACAGGGCGCCAATGTCACCGCAACCAACGGAAACGTGGATCTCTCTTCGACGCTCACTCCGATGGTTTATTCCATCGCGGCCGACGCGGGCATCGCGGCCAGCGGCTCGTCAGGCGCCGATATGACGGTCATCGGAGCAGGATCGGTCATTAACTCGGATACGCAAACATCAGCCATATCCGCCGGAAATGTGACCGCAAGCAGTGGCAACTTCACTGTTAACGCTGATCGCGACACCACGGTCCTTTCAGTGGCGGGGCAGCTTGGTTTGGCGGTGAACTTTAACGTCGAAGATCCCGGCCCGGGGATTGGGGTGGGGGCTTCGGTTGCGGTTGAAAACAGAACCGATCAAGTGACAGCGGCGGTGACCGGCGGAACGGACAATGTCTCCAGCGCTCTCGATGTCTTGGCCACGGGCGACGACAAAATCTCCGCCGTGGCGGCTGGCGCGGGCATTTCGAGCACTTTCGATGCGGACGGCGCTGCCATTGTCAATCTTCTCGATCCAACTACGATTGCTTCCATCGGCGGAGCCAGTATCAATCCGACGAGCGTTGGTGGCAACGCGCAGTCGGTCACCGTGCAAGCCAACAGCAATACCGATCTGCCGATCATGGTGGCGGGATCCCTTGTTGCTACTCTCTCTGGTCTCGGAGCCGCAGTCGACGTCACTAAAATCGGTAAGACCACCGATGCGGAGATCCAGCCCGGAACGACGATCAATTCCGGCGGCAACATTACAGTTGTAGCGAATTCAGAGGAGTCGGGAGAGCTGACAACGATTTCTGCAAGCGCCGGTTTTTCGACTTACGATGCCGATGCTTCTGTGATCTACATGAACGCTGCCACCACTGCCCTGGTCGATGCCGGCAGCACCCTGAACGCTAACAACAACGTCCAAATCAGTGCGCTGGATTCGAGCGCTTTCAATCAGGGGCTCAGTTCGATTGCATTTGCTCCGCCATCTGGTTCAGGTAGCTACACGATCGCCGCAGGCGTGGCGGACATCACGAAGACCACCACGGCCGAGGTTGATGGAAGCGCCACGGCTCTGGGCGAGGGCAGTCCAATCATCGCTGACAATGGGTCGTTCGACGTTACCTATACGTCTTGGCCCAGTACCGACTTCGTCTTTCAAGGTCTTTCCCTGGCCTCGGCGGTTTCGAATGATTTTCTCTCCGACAAAATGCTCACCGGTGAGCGCTCGGCAACCCCCACGACTCAATCGGTCAACGGCCTTGCCGTCACGAGCGTTTCGACAAACGACTTCAACTCTTCGGAAGTTGGGTCCGCGGCGGGCGCCGGTCTGGTACTCACCAACACCTCAACAGCGCAGATCAGCAATACCAACATCAACACAGGGGCTGGCAACACGCAAAGCGGCGTGCTGGTTGTGGCCGCCACCGATGTCGGTCATGTGGGCGCTGCAATCGGCGTTGGAGGAGTTACCTCGACCCAGATTGCGAATGTGAATCCCGCTGCCGATGTGACGATTCTCACCAACAACACCTTTGCTAACATCACAGGAACTACAGTCAATACCAGCGGAGCCGTCGGCGTCACCAGCAACGCCGCTGTCGACGATGTCTCCTTCACCGTCGGCCTTAGTCTCAGCGGTTTCGTGAATCTGGCGGCATCGCTCTCCTACATGGGCGTCACCGACATTACCGAAGCGTATGTTACGGGAGGGAGCCTGGGAACGGCTCAGACGCCCGTCGCCAGTATTGCGATCAACGCTACCGATACCACCAACACCGACATCATGGCCGGCGGCGGGACCTTTGGTGGAATCGGCTCAATCGGCGCGGCCATTGGGATCACAGAAATCGACAAGACCACTGATGCCACCCTGGGCGGTGTGTCCACTCCCTACTCTGTCGGCGCCACCGATACATACTCCACAGGCGCTGCCAATGCTACGGCCCAATCTTTCGAAACAATGGATTCAACCAATGTTGCCGGGAGCCTGGGCAGTCTTCTAGCAGGCGTTGCCGGCGGTGTTTCGGTGGAGTCGGACCAATCCGCCACGAACGCCATCATCGGCATAGGTACTGACACCGCAGGCAGCGTTAACGTGCAGGCCACGAACACGGCGACCGTGAATAGCTTTGACGGTTCTCTAGCTGGGGCTCTAGTTGCCGGTGCGGCAGGCTCCGTGGATGTCGGCTCTATTCAGAATAGCGTCGAGGCGGCGATCAACAACGCGAACGTCACCACAACGGTTGGCGACGTCAATGTCGACGCGACGGAAACGCGCAATATCACAAGCGACGCCTTTGGCGGGACCGGTGCGGTAGGCATAGGGTTGCAGGCTTCGGTCATCGATTGGGGCGTGAGCGGGGCCGTCAATCAGAACGTCACCGGATCGAGCCTCGAAAACACCGTGAACGGCAATACGACGATGGGCTCCTCGCAGTTCAACCCGCTCAGCAGTAGCGGCGGAACGGCAGACGGTGAAGCCGATTCCCAGATTCAATCAGCGGCATTGGGAGTTGCCGAAAACGTCAATTCGTCAAATGCCGGCGCACAAAACGCAAGCAACTCGTCCACCAGCGCTCTCAATAGTTGGGGCAATAAGAACTCCACAGCGGCGACCAGCGCGATCAGTGCCTCCCCGGTCACACAGGGCACAACAGCCCAGATCGATGGTGGAACCATCAGCTCGGCTCAGGCGGTGGGTGTGAATGCCGCCGACAACACGACCATGAATATGACCGCGGGCGGCGTGAGCGTCGGAGGCGTTGGGTCGATTGGCGCTTCCGTTGACATTGCGAGCGTAGATACCCAAGCCAACGCAAGTATTCTCGGCGGAGCCACGGTCTCCGCAGTGGGGACCGTCACGGTGGATGCTTCCCGCAACAATACCGTCATTGGCACGGTCTACGACGGCAGTGCCGGCATCGATTTTGCGGGCGGCGCGGCGGTTGCCATCATTGACGACACCGGTTCCTCCACAGCGGAGGTTGGAGCGACCATTCATCAGGCGAACAGCTTGAATGTAACCGCAACGACGCAAAAGTCCGACAGCACAACCACCGGCGGATTGAATATTGCCCTCGGATTGGGCGCCGGATATGCCTATGCCAAAACCGACGAAGGCGGCACGACAACCGCTGAACTGGACGGAAACACCACGACCAGTCCGCAGGTCCAGAATATTGCCATCTCCGCAAGCGATACTTCGGTCGCCGTGGCGAATACCACTGCCATCACTGCCGGCATCGTGAGTCTTGGTGGCGCCGAGGCTTACACCGATATTCAACCCAGTGTCATTGCTTCTGTTGATTCCAGCGCTCAGATTCAAACTGCCGGCAACTTCCAGGAAACTGCGACTGGGGCGGAAGTTGCTATCTCCAATGTGACAGGTGTAAACGCCGGCGGCGCGACCATCGGCATTGGCGCCGACATCGCGGGCGCCATCACCTCGCCCACAATCGAGGCGGTCGTGGGTGGGGATGTCAATGCTGGGGGTAATGTGACTGTTGCCGCACTCTTTAACACGGGGATGAATGGAGATGGTCTTCCATTATGCGTTCAGTATTATGGCTGCTATGCGCAAGCCACATCGACCATGACAGCCGGGTCGCTGCTGAACGCGGGAACCGGCGCTGAAGCGGATGCGACATCGTCGCCAATGCAGGGTGTCATATTGTGGGGCGCTCAGATCAGTTCCGGTGGAGATGTCAATCTCCAATCTTTGTCGAGCAATTCCGCCTATTCTAATGCCAACGCCTCTTCAATCGCCGCGCTTGATTTTCCGGGTAATACGATCGCGAACGCGACGACTGGCAACTATAACGTAGTCGATGTGATTTCTTCGGTTGTCGGCGGCAACAATGTTGCCATCCTGGCGCAAAGCTGGGACTACTTGATGCCCGGCGTCTCCGGGTCAGCGGATGGATTGTTCTCGTTCCAGACCGATCAGACCTCTGCTACCGCTAATGCTAACGGCCAGACATCCGCAAACCTGATTTCGAGTACAGTCAGTGCCAACGCAACACAGGGGGCAGTGAACATCACCGCCCAAACAGACGATGACGCCGAGGCAACCGGAAACACGACGGCCGGGGCCTTAATCCTCACAACTTCCGTCAATGCCAATGCGTATGGGGTCGATCTGCCAAGCGTCTCTGTCGACTCAGCAAGCACGATCAACGCAAGCACGGTGACCTTGACTGCAAACCTCGACCAGGCGATCTTCTCGGCCAGCGCCACTTCCGTCACTGAGGGGGGCAACGCTACGGCAAACGCGACCACCGATGTGGAGGTGTCCGGCAGCCCGACCGTCACAGTGGACGGGAAGATCAACGCGCCGCAAGGCATTACGATCAACGCATTGGTGAATAGCGATCCCGTCGCAGTGGATACCTCCAGCAGTGCGGAGGCAGACTTTACGGCTGGAATCTCGGCAAATCTGGATGCCTCGGCGACCAACAACACAACTTTTAGCCCGACCGTGACGGCAAGCAATTCTGCAACGCTGACCACCGACAATCTGACCGTCGAGGCGACGAGCCCCCTGGCGACAGGGTCCAGTTCGACTCAGAGCAATTCGCAGACACTATCCAATTATTCGAACTCCGCGATTGCGCACAATGACAGCGCCGTCACGACTGTGGCCGATGCCGTGGAAGGCGTCACCAACGACGTGGTTGGCTGGATACCAGGGGTCGGTTCGGTGATCGAAGATGTCGTGGACTTCTTTGTTGGCCTTTTCGAGGATGTCGTCAACAACTCCACGACCGCTACGACCGCCGGCAAGTACACCGCTGCCCCGGCAATCACTCTGAACGCCACCATTGTTCAACCAAGCAGTTCACCGGATCCGAATATCGTCATTGCGGCGAACGGGAACATCACCTCCAATCAGCCTGCGAGCTCGGTTACAACTCAGGGAGGAGAGATCGTCGTCAACCTGGTGAATCAGTCGCCAGCCGTCATCACACTGGAGGCTCCCGGAGGCTCCATCTCGGGTACACCGACTGTAGTGAATGACACCGCATGGACCACCGTTAACGTCACTAACAATTCCTCGATGAACATGGTGGTCAACAACGTCGAGCCGCTCTACGACGCATCGTCGAGCACTCCTCAAATCAAGTTGGAAGCTGGAGTTGACGCGAACGGAAACAGCCTCGACACAATTTCCTTCAACTTCACCACGGACCAGAAAACTCCCACCCCTATCAACATCACCAACAACTCGGCAACCGCGAATACCAACATCTATCTCGCCGGAAACATCTTCGATCCCAGTGGCAGCGTCGCCATCACGGCGGATATGGGGAGCATCCTCCAAAACGCCGGAGCGAATGCAACCCAGTCGATTACGGCCAACAACGTTTCGCTGACCGCCAATCATGGGAACATCGGAACCCAGGCCAACCCGTTGAACATCGATCTCTATGATGTGGAATCTCCTGCTGCGACGGCAACTCTGAGCGCTCTGGCGGGCCAAAATCTATATCTGAACCTGACCCCGATAGAGATCTTCCAAATTGGCGACGCTGTCCCAAGCAGTGTTGCCGTGGATCTCAACTCGATTGAAGCGGGAAGTAACATCGGCTTGAATTTGAATCCGGCCATTGCCACCGTCCCGACGCTGGAAACCGAGACTTTCAATGTGAATCTATTCGGCATACAGATTCCGATCTCGATAATGTACTGGACGAATGTTGTCAATACCGTGAACGGACAGTTTAACCTCACGGGCGCTACCGCTGGCCAGGCAGGCCAGATTCTCGCCGGCGGCAATGTGACTATCAGCGCTCCAACTGAAACCACCCTCAACCTGCAGAACGGCAGCCTCATTCAAAGCGGTTTTGAGAATATCGGTTTCACGGTGAACCAGAACGGAAGCTGGACCGGTACCCCGATTCCTGTCAATTATGCCAGCAGCATCGACGCCGGAACCGTCGTGATGCAGGATATGCAGCAGCAGGGCGGGACCGTCACGATTGCAGGTGGCGGCGCGCTTACCGGCAACGGAACCATTGACGCGCTCAAGGGCTACTCGAACGTCAGCATCACCAACAGCTCTGACAGCAACCTCGAAATCGGCAACATGAACTACACGACGGCGGCGCCCGGTGTCATTTCCATCTTCGGCGCCACAGAGAGCCTCAACGGGACTTATACCGGATCGAATACGAGCATCGCTCTGACGCAAACAGTGAACATGGCGCCAGCGATGAACATTACGCAGAACGGCGCGGGCGATGTCGATCTGAACGGCCAGATCCTCGTGCCGACCGGAACCACAACCATCGCGAGCAGCCAGAACATCGTCAACATGGCCGGAACCGGAGAGCTTGTTGATTCCAATGCCATCCATCTCACTGCAGCGAGCGGTCAGATTGGCTCGTCCGCCGCGCCCATCTACATTCAGGATGGTTCCGGAGCGGTGAACGCCAGCGCAACCGGCAACATTGTGTTCAACGAGGTTTCCGGCCCACTGAATGTTGGCACGATCACCTCCAGCGGAGGAAATGTCGATCTCACCTCCGCCGGTTCGATTCAAGACGCCAATGGTTCGTCGAGTCTTGTTTCGGGTAATGACCTGGTGCTGATCTCCCAGAACGGAGCGATCGGCAGCACGCAGGACTCGTTGCCCATCATTGCGAACGAATTAACGGCTAAGGCGATTGGCGATGTGGACATCAATGCGCTCGAGGGAACTCTGAGCGTCGACCGTGTCACCTCGCAGAATGGCAACGTAATCCTTGCGGTCGATGCCGGGGATTTGGATCTTGGAATGATTTCGGCGGCCTCGGGAGATATGACGCTCTCGGCTTCGGGTTCCATCCTTAACGACAACAGCCCGGTTTCAGCGGTGAACATAACCGCCGAGGCCGTTTCTCTCACGGCATCCACAGGCGGCATCGGCGCCAGTTCCGCTCCGCTCGTTCTCGATTCATCGAGTGGAACGCAACTGACGGCCACTGCGGCCAACGATGTGGACATCAAGGCGCTAAACGGTTCGTTGAACGCAAATCAGGTCACATCAAAGAATGGCAGCGTAGACCTTACGGTCACAGACGGCGACCTGAATCTGGGAACGGTCACGGCCGTGAAAGGAAACGTGGTGTTAACGGCCTCCGGCTCAATTCTGAATCATGACTCGCAGACCACGCCGAACATCGTTTCCGCTGGGGCCGATCTGACGGCCGGCACTGGAAGCATAGGAGCTGCTTCCGCGCCGCTGCTCGCGAAGGTTTCGGGCACGCTCAACGCTCTGGCCAACACAAACATTTTCATAACGCAGTCCGGCGATCTTACCTCCCAGTGGATCACAAGCACCTTGGGGAACATTACTCTCGACGTACTTAACGGCAACGCGAACATCCAATCAATAACCGCTCCGCAAACCATCGATCTCACCGTGAACGGCACGCTCTTGAATGTCGGCCTCATCAAGGCGTGGACCATCAATGTCGATCTCACAGGAAAGGGCGGGATCGCCACCTTCAATAAGATGATTGCTGGCAGAACCGTGAATGTAACTGCCGACCAATCCCACATTCGTAACTTTGCACCGATGACCTGGGGTGGTCCCGTCTATTTCGGCATATACGTGACCGAAGGCGGATTCAACCTCGGTCCCATGGACCCAGGCGTAATCATGAATTGGAACATGGGCAGCCAGCAGTATCAGGATTGGCTGAAGAGAATTTACTTCAGGTATTCTCCAATGCCCAAAGAGAAGCTGGTGACAGATCTGACTGCGCGGCAAGGAAAAGCAGGAGAAGGCCAATGAAGAACAGAGTCGCACGTATGAACTTGCTGTTGCTGCTGAGCCTGCTTTGCGCCGCGACGGCCTGGAGCCAAACTTTGGATCTCGCCGTGGATACCGCTGTCGCGAATCCACCGGGCGCGTTTTTTGTGACACGTATTGCCACAAGCGAGTCGAAGATCCTGAGCGCGGAAGAGATTCGCCAGATCACCTCCCGCTACGAGCAACGCCGCCTGACCAAGGCCGATCTCGACCAACTGATCGCCGATTTCAATCAGTTGTACGCGAAGAAGGGTTTTGCCACGGCGCGGGCCATGCTGCCTGTCCAGACTATTCACGATGGGGTCGTCAAGATTCAGTTGATTGAAGCTCGCGTGGGCAATGTGATGCTGAGCAGCAACACCCGCACGAGGGAATCGTTCTTCCGCGATCGTGTGTCCATCCCCTCGGGCGAGATTCTTCAGCTCAGTGATGTGCAGAAGAAGTTGGCGTACTTCAACGCAACCAACGATCTTCAGATGCGTGCGGTGTTGAAGCCTGGCGAAGCGCTGGGCACGACCGACTTGTCGCTCGAAGCACAGGGGCCGCGCGATTTCGAAGTCACTGCCTTTACTGACAATGCTGGACGCAATACGATTGGCGTCTATCGCGCCGGAGCGAACGTGGTGTATCGAAGCGTATTCGGCGAGCGCGACCCGCTGGCAATCAGCTTTGTGGGCGCGGACGGAACTCTGGCCGGGAACGAAAGTTATAGCTTCCCATTGGATACAAAGGGAACAAGAGTGGGAGCCCAGTTCGACTACGACTCCATCGCCATCAACGGCGGCGTGCTGGGCAGCACGGAGATGACCGGCCATTCCGTGGACGGGTCCCTCTCGCTAAGCAGGCCGTTGCTTGCGCAGGTGAAGAACGTGCTCTCGGCCAATCTCTCCGCGCATTACAAGTACTCCGTTCTTTCCAGCGAAGGCATTCCTGTAATTCGTACGCTGGTGCGAAGCATGGAGCTAAGCGCGGACTACGAGCGGTTCGATTCCCGCAGAGCCTGGATCGTGAGTAACACGCTTGTGGGAGGATTTTACGACATCACCGGAGCCACCAATTTCTTCCACTATGACGGATCGTTGGCTCGCACGGTTTTGTTCTCCCGCAAAGTGACCGGTATCGTGCGGGTCTCGGGGCAGACCGCCGCGATGAACTCGCTGCCAACCATCGAGCAATATCAGATTGGAGGCGCATCCAGTGTGAGAGGCTACCCGGAGGCCGCGCTTACTGGCGACCGGGGTTTTACCGCGAGCGAGGAGGAGGACTTTGCATTTCTTCCGAAGCCGTGGTCGGAACGGATTCAGGCAGCGATCTTCGTGGATGGCGGAGCCGTCTTTGGCAAGGGCCTTAGCACGGCCAATCAGCCCGCGGACTCGCGGCTTTTGAGTCCGGGATTTGGCTTTCCTGTAAAGCTGCCCTCTCAGTTGACCGCCAGGGTAGATTTTGGAATCCCGGTGCGCAACAAGGTTGGAATCTCCTCTGTGGCGATTCACTTCTCTCTTCAGAAAAGCTTTGGTTTTCCAAATCGCAAGATGCAGGTCTTCGGAAAGAAAGGCTGATCGAATCTGACCGGTGATTCCGAAGCGAACGAGTAGGCACAATTTTTGTGGGTGGGAACAATTTAGACGCAATCGACAATGAAAAATTTGCAATTGCCTGTAAGTTATTGGTGCGAAAGGGGGGACTCGAACCCCCATGGATTTCTCCGCCAGATCCTAAGTCTGGTGCGTCTGCCAATTCCGCCACTTTCGCGCTGCAACGAACTGCTTCATTCTGGATAGCACGCTTAGAGATCGCGCCCCTGTACCAGGGGTACCTATCCCTGGCGCGCGTATCTGGGACCGTTTCAATCGTACTATGCCTCGCGAACTCGCGACAGTGGCCAGTTCGGCTTCAGTCACGACCCGCCACGAAGGGAAGCTCCGGCAGAACCGATGGGCAAGCCGCTGTCAACTGACCGCCTGCTTGCGGACGGAGATCATAGAGGCGGTATAGCGGTCCCCGCGAAGCAGCGAGCGGCTGTATTCGATGGCGATGCGGTTATTGTCGTAAGTTGTTTCACGAATCAGCAGCAGCGGGCTGCCCGGCGAGGTTTCCAGAATTCCTGCCTCATCCTCGCGTGCGGCGACGGCGCCCAGCAGTTCTTCGGCCCACTGCAGCTTGCGGTGGTAGACATTCTCATAGACCGAGTAGAGAGAACGGTTTTCGAGATTCTGCTTTTCAATGCCTGGAAAGAGCCGTGCCGGCAAGTGACTTTCCACAATGGCGACCGCATCGCCATTCACCAGGCGGAGCCTCTTGATCGCGTATACCAGTTCTCCCTCTGGCAGGTGCAGAGCCTGGCCGACTTCGCCGCCAGCGCTGATGGTCCTGCGGGAAAGAACCTTGGCCGAAGGTGTTAGGCCGCGGCGGCGCATTTCTTCGGTGAATCCGCGGAGTTCCTGGAAATTCCACGGCATGCGGCCTGAACCAATCACCGGGCGCTTCCCTTTGGAGATGACCAGCAAGCCTTCCGAGCGGAGTTTCTGGTAGGCCTGGCGAACCGGCATCTTGCTGATTCCCAGGTATTGCGCCAAATCGCTCTCGGAGCAGAAAGTCTGTCCCTCCTGGGCTTTTTGCGACCGGACCAGCGTGCGAATTTGCTCAACGATTTGTTGGTAATAAGGGACATAGCTCTCACTGTTCAGAACCATTCCTGTCTCGTTTGCGGTGATTGCGGCCTCATCCTTCACAAGCAAACCTCCTAACAATTAATCATAGTATACAAGGATTATATGAGATTGAATTCTGAATATTTTTCACTGCCAAGAATCCGCTCTAATCCTCTCTATTTTAATCCTATATCTATTTGATTCTAAAATATAATCAAGAGATATTCTGAGACTTTGAAAGAAGCTGGAACGGGGCCGTGAGAAGAGAAACATTTATTTGCTACTTGACATCTTGTACACATATGCAGCTCCATGGTAACGAACTATGCGCCTGGGCATTTGGGCGGGTGAATAGAAGGCATGATGGAGGCTGGAATGACACAATCACTGGACTTCAGAAAAATGACAAAAGGAACACGTTCGGAATGTAGGCGCTTTCTATTGTTGGCGCTTATGCTGCTCCTGCCAATGGCCTTGATGGCGCAGGTCGAGTCGGGCCGCGTCGTGGGAACGGTGTTTGACACCTCGGGCGCTGTAATCTCCGGCGCGGCCATCACCGTGAAGAATATCGGGACCGGAGTCGAGCATCACACCACCACGGACAACAGCGGACAGTTTACTGTTACCCAGTTGCAGCCCGGCACGTATACGGTGCTGGCGCAGCACGAAGGCTTCAAGGGGGCCGAGCAAGCGGCCTTCGCCCTGGATGTGAACCAGGTAATCCAGGTTCAGCTCAAACTCGTCGTGGGCGCCGCCAGCCAGACCGTGGAAGTGGCCAGCGTCGAGCCGCTGATCGAGACGCAGACCTCTTCTTTGGGCGCTGTGGTCGAGCAGCAGGCGATCAACGATCTGCCTCTCAACGGCCGCGATTTCATTCAGCTTACCTATCTGACCCCGGGCGTGAACTCCGGCCCGCAAGGCGCCGTGCAAGGCGGCGGAATCCCCGAGGATGAGCGCGGCAATGGCTCGGTCCAGGCCAGTGGATTGACGGCCACCAACAATAACTTTCTGCTGGACGGATTTGATAACAACGAGCAGCAGATTGGCTTCGAAATCATTCAGCCCCCCATCGACGCCATCGGCGAGTTTAAGATGCAAACTAACGGCTTTGGAGCCGACATCGGCAAGGGCGGTGCGGTAATTAACGTGGTTTTGAAGTCGGGCACGAATAAGTTGCACGGCGACGTCTATGAATTTCTTCGCAACTCCGCCCTTGACGCCAAGAATTATTTCGACAGTGGCTCAAAACCGATTGCTCCCTTCCGCCAGAATCAGTTCGGAGGAACTGTAGGCGGTCCCATCCGCAAAGACAGGACGTTCTTCTTTGTCGACTATCAAGGCACGCGCATTGGACAGTCTGCGACATCCCTCTCATTCGTTCCACCGATAACTGTCGATCCAGCCACGGGACTCACGGAACGCGACGGAGATTTCTCTGATCTGTTGACCGGGACCATCGACCCTCAGACAGGCTATGATACCGGCCAGATTTTCGATCCGCTTACGTACGATGCGGCGACCAATACACGGCTGCCTTTCGACGGGAACATCATTCCCACAGGCAAGCTGGATAAGGCAGCACTGAACGTGGTTAAACTCTACCCAGCTCCAAATGTTTCCGGAACCGTCAACGAATATCTGCTGAATCCGATTTACGTCAACAATCAGGACCAAGTCGATGTGCGCGTAGATCACCAACTGACGCGCAAAGACAGCACTTTCGCCACCTTCGATTGGGGAGTAGTCAATGCCAAGCATCCCGATCCCTTTCCTGGCAAAGCAGGCGGCGGCAGCTTCTCCGGCAACATTCAGGACTTGGCCGTGGCCGCGGGCGTAAGCGAGGTGCATACATTCGCCGACAACAAGATTGATGAATTTAAAATAGGCTATGGACGCTGGGCCGTGCAGGCCACACCCTTCTTCTTCGATGAAGACCTCGCAACGCAGTTGGGGATTCCCGGCATCAACCAATCTCCTCTTGGGGCAACCGGTGGCATGCCGAATATTGCCATTTCAGAATACGGAAGTCTCGGAGACCAGGACTGGTTTCCAGAGTTGCTGCGCGAGAATAATTACCAGGTGTTGGATACCTTCACCTATCTGCGCGGAGCACATACTTTCAAGTTTGGTGCTGATTTCAAGCACCGCTCCCATGGTATGTATCAGACGCAGAATCCTCGCGGTGACCTGAGTTTCGATCAGCAATTCACGGATGCTCCGCAGGATAGCACTGGCGGAAACGCTCTGGCTAGCTTCCTGCTTGGCTACCCGATATCCGCAAATCGTGACGGTCTTAAGGGAAGCTATGGAATGAGTTGGAAAGAGATCAGCGCATTTGCCATGGACGACTACCGCGTTACGCAGCATCTAACTCTCAATATGGGCGTTCGGTATGATGTTTTCACGCCAGAGGTCGAAGACCATAACCGAATTGCCAACTTCGACTTTGCCACCGGACAGTTTGTTGCGCCGGGAGTATCTGGCGCAAGCAAATCAGCGAATGTCAAGACAGACTTGAACAACGTGGCGCCGCGCATCGGATTCGCATTTTCTCCAGGGCAGGGAAAGACCGTGCTGCGTGGGGGATTCGGCATCTTCTATGACTTGCAGGCCAACCAGAGCGATACCGAACTTGCCTATAATCCGACCGGGTACTTTCTGAGCCAGACCGTTACCAATACGTCGGTTCAGCCCACCATGCGCCTTTCCACAGGGTTTCCAACTCCGGTCTATGCCACGCTCGATAATCCCTTTGGGCGTGCCAGCGCTATGGAATTCAACCATCGCACGACTTATATCGAGGAATGGAACCTCAACCTGGAGCAGGCGTTGCCGGAGAATGCCCTCCTCCAGGTTGCTTACGTCGGCACGCATGGTGTCAAACTTGCCGCGCTCTATAACGTGAACCAGCCTTTCCAGCCGCTGGACAGCAACTTCAGCGCGGCGCCCAATGATGGGCGTCCTTACTACTCCACGGTTCCCAACATTTCGGCGATCCGCGAGGATAGCAACGAGCAGAACCTGATTGCGCATGCTTTGGAAGTCAGGCTGGAGAAGCGTTTTTCCAGGAACTGGAGTGTGCTCAATTCCTATACCTGGCAGCATACGATCGGCCAGAATGACGAAGACGAATCAGAGGAGCCGCAGAATACACACAATCTGAAAGCCGAGCGCGGCGATAATGGACCTGACTACCGGCACCAGTTCAGCATGGCTGCAACCTATGTGCTTCCCTTCGGCAAAGGCCAGCGTTTTGTGAACAAGAACAGTGTTGCGGACTGGGTGTTGGGCGGATGGCAAATTCAGGGAATTCTCGGATTCAATACAGGCCAGGCCTTCACACCGCGTATGTCTTATGATCCAACAAACACGGGATCGGCCGCGCCTAGGCCCAACATCATCGGGAACCCACGTGATTTTTCCAGTCTCGCTGGCTATTCCGCAACAAATCCGCCTACATCGAACAGCTTTGGAACGCAATATCCGGGATGTGCAATGGCGAACCCTCACCAAAATATCAATTGCTGGTACAACCCGTTAGCCTACGCATTGCCGGCGCTGGCTTCTGGGCAGCAAAACGCGCATCTGTTTGGTAATGCCATGCGGGGCACGCTGCGCGGGCCTGACTCCAAGAACCTTGACTTTTCACTTTTCAAGAACTTCACTTTCGCCGAGGCGTTCAAAGTGCAATTTCGCGCCGAGGCTTTCAACGTGACCAATACGCCGAACTTCGCGCTTCCTAGCGGCACGGTAGACAGCGCACAGGCGGGGATTATTACCTCAACTTCGAATGCTCCACGTCAGATTCAATTCGCGCTGAAGTTGATGTTCTAATCAGAGCAATGGAGTTTGTTTTCGTCACGTTGAGAAGATCAGTGAGTCGAAGCGGATTGCCGGAACCTGCCGGCACGGAAGGATATAACCCGATGAAGCAGAGTGTTTTTTGCAAGCTCAGCCTGATTTGTGGTCTTTGTTGTGCTGTCAGCCTTGCTCCGCTAGCCGGTCCAGCCCAGCAGCAGACAAAGAAGGATGCATCGGCACAGTCTCATGCGGCTCAGCTCTCCGCGCCTCTTCCGGAGGTCCGGCTAGACGGCAATTACTTTTCTGCGGGCGGGAAGCGATTCCTGCCCGTGGGCGTGAACTGGGTTCCCGCGAAGGCCGCGATGCAGTGGCCTTATCAATGGGCTCCTGAAGAAATCGAGGCCGACTTCGCGCAGATGCATGCGCTGGGCATCAACACCATTCGGCTTGATCTGGTCTGGGCTTGGTTCGAGCCGCGACCGGATGATTACAACCCCGAAGCCTTTCGGCAGATGGATGACCTGATCGCGCTTGCCAACCGCTATAAGATTTATCTCCACCCGGAGATGCTGATCGGTGGCGAGGTCGGTGAAGCATACTGGGACGTGCCGTACCGGCAGGGACGGAATCCGCACTCCGATCCCTATATGCTGCGTTTGGAAACGGACTTTGCGCAGGAACTTGCGCGCCACTTTGGAAAATCGAGCGCCATTCTCTCCTGGGATCTGACGGACGAACCGCCTTTCTGGATTGTCGCAGGCTCAACGACCGACTCGATGGCGATTAATTGGACGCGGCTGATCACCGGAGCCCTGCGGCGCTATGACACGCTTCATCCACTGGTGGTGGGGACTTCCATGGAGGATGTGGGCCACGGTTCATTCCGGCCCGATTTGCTGAAGAACGAGGTGGACTTTTTCAGCGTGCACCCCTACACGATTTATGCACCAAAGCTCTTTCCTGACCCGATGCTCTCCGAGCGCCAGACCTATGGCGCCGCATTCGAAACCGCGCTAACGACCGGAGCCGGTCATCCGGTGATGATCCAGGAAATTGGAGCTTCATCAGCGCAGTACAAGCCGGAGTCTATTGCCGCCTATGAAAGGGCGTCTCTGTACTCAGGCTTGGGTGCGGGAGCGAACGGGTTCCTGATTTGGTGCTACACCGATGCGGCGCCCAGCCAGTACGCGAAGGTGCCCTATCTGCGCTCACCGCATGAAACGCAGTTTGGCATCGTAACGTGGGATCGCAAAGAGCGGCCTGCGGCCAAGATGCTGGCCGAGTTTTCGAAAACTACAGGGAATATGGACCTGGCAGGTATTGAGCCGGCTGCGGCCGAGGTGGCGCTGTTGGTGCCCAACGAGTGGTCAAAACCTTACGGAGACGCATCGCACTTCGGACTGACAGGGCCGGAATACGCGCCCTACACCTCGACAGTCGAAGGCGGATCGGTGAGCGGACAGGCGCCCACGACGTATCCGGACGATAACGCCCGCCTGATGGGCGCATGGCTGTCCTCGTACATCCTGACCCGGCGCGCGGGCATGAAGGCGGAATTCCCGCGCGAGTATGACAACTGGCAGAAGTATCCCATGTTGGTGCTGGCCGCTCCACTCACCAGTACCGACACGGCTCTGGTGCATTTGCATTCGGACTTCTGGGCTAAGGCCAAGGCGTATGTGGAGAACGGCGGAGTCGTATATGCCTCCGTCAGCGCGGACGCAGCGATTCCCGAGATGGAAGAACTCTTCGGTGCGCGGCTTGTAGACAGCGCGCCGGCGCGCGAGGTGACGCTGAAAATTGTGTCGCCTTTTGGTAGCCTGAAACCAGGAGACACGTTTACTTACACCGGCTCTGTGGAAACGCCAAGCCAATGGATGGCAACGTTGGAGGTCGGCGACGGACAGGTAATTGCCGTTGATCAGGATGGGCGGCCGGCTCTGGTGGCTCATTCGCTGGGGCGCGGCAAAACTCTGCTTTCCGCCTATCCCATCGAGATGTACCTCGCGAACCAGCCAGTCGCATTTGAAGGCAAGGACGCGACCTACCGCATTTACCAGGCCCTCCGGGAATGGGCAGGCGTAAAAACAACGGTCTGGACCGACGATCCCTCCGTCGAAGTATCGGCCCTGAACGCGAAAAACCACGGATATCTGGTTCTGGTGAATCATTCCGGCCAGTCCAGGAAAGTATCCATCCAGACGTCGTTGCCGGTGCGCTCGCTGAGCCGGGTCGTGGCAGACGGAAAGCAGACAGTGGCGCATCAGCAGCAGGGATGGCCGCTTCAACTCGATCCATACGATGGCGTAGTGCTGGAGTGGAAATAGAATTCAGCCTGCGACCAGGGAGTCTAGATGATAATCGGCGTTGATATAGGAGGCACCAAGATCGCTCTGGGCCTCATAAACGAAAACGGGACCGTGGTTACGCAAACGGAGATTCCGATTGAGGTGGATCGTGGTCCCGCGAATGCGCGCGACAGAATGCTCAAGACCCTCCGCGCGCAGGTGCAAAAGACGGGGGTGGAGGTGACTGGTGCCGGCGTTGCCTGCACGGGGCCTGTGGATCCGATTACCGGCGAGCTTGGCGACGTAAACACGCTTCCCGGCTGGCTGGGATGGAATCCGGCGCAGGAACTATCTGAGGCCTTCGGAGTGACGGTTGCTCTGGAGAACGACGCGGATGCGGCGGCGCTAGGCGAGGCGCGCTGGGGGGCGGGCCAGGGTAAGTGCAGCCTGGTCAGCATTACGGTGGGTACTGGCATCGGCGCTGGCATCATCCTCAATGGCGATATATACCGCGGCGCAAAGAACGCCCATCCTGAGATCGGCCACCACATTCTGGAGCCGGGTGGGCCTTTGTGCACCTGTGGCGCTTCCGGTTGTTGGGAGAGCCTCGCTTCCGGGCCAGCGATTGAGCAGTGGTACGTTGAGCAGAATCCGGCGAGTGAGCGCAAAACATGCAGGGAAATCTGCGCGCTGGCAAGAACAGGTGACGTTCCGGCGCTGCTTGCCGTCGACCGCTTGGCGAAGTATTTAGGGCTCGGGATCTCCAACGTGGTCTCGATGCTGCTTCCGGAGGTTATTGCCCTGAGCGGAAGCGTCATGCAGAGTGCCGACCTGCTGCTCGGCAGCATTCGCTCGATCGTCCGTAGCAATCGCCGTTTGGTTCCCGTTGAAAGCTGTGAGATTGCGGTTTCCTCGTTGGGCGCTAACGCGGGCCTGATTGGCGCCGCACAGGCATGGCACAACCGCTTTGAACGCCAGTCTTAGGAGAAGTTGTGAATCGTACACCGTACCGTATTCTTGAAGGCCCATATCTTCGCGACATTTTGGACCAACCGCAGGCTTTGGATGCCACGCTCAGAAGTTTCCGGGAGGACACAGGCCTGTTTGACCGCATCCGGCGGATTCGCAGGTACGACCACACGCGGGTGGTGCTGACCGGCATGGGGTCTTCACTGCACGCTCTGTATCCGCTGCAGTTGATGCTCATCGCCCACGGAGAACAGGTTACGCGCGTGGATACCTCCGAGTTGATTCACTGTATGCCTGGCCTGCTCGACAGCCACACTCTCGTGGTGGCCGTATCGCAGTCGGGCCAGAGTGCTGAGACTGTCCATCTGCTGCGGCAGAACACGCAGAAGGCAATGGTGGTGGGGGTTACCAACACTGCGGACAGCTTGCTTGCAACGCAGTCTGACCTCCTGATGCTGACGCAATGCGGCGAGGAGTTTTCCGTCTCCGCCAAGACTTATGTGGGAACGCTCCTTGCGCTTGAGGTTCTGGGCGCGGCATGGTGCGGCGAAGAAGCCGGGCCTTTGTATGACGAGTTGGAGGCTGGCCCGGCGCTGGTGGCAGGTTATCTGGAGCCGTGGCGCGAGCACGTGCAGTCGCTGGCCGCTCAGATAGAGAACATTCGCCAGCTTTTCATCGTCGGACGAGGGCGTTCGCTGGCTTCCAGCGGAACCGGCGCTCTGATTACGAAGGAGTCGACCCACTCGCCCGCGGAGGCGATGAGCAGCGCGGCCTTTCGGCATGGCCCGTTGGAGATGGCGGGGCCGGCCACCATGGTGCTGGTGCTCGAGGGCGAAGCCAGTCTCCGCGCGCTGAACTGCAAACTGGTGCGCGACATACGCGCGGGCGGCGGCCGCGCCGAATTGCTCGGACCTTCCGCGGAGATTGCCGCCCTGCGCATTCCTGACAAGCTGACGCGCCTGTTGCCCATTTTGGAGATCCTGCCCATCCAGATGCTCACGCTCGCTCTTGCGGCAAAGGCAGGCTTCGAAGCGGGACGCTTTGCCCACGCAACCAAAGTCACCACCGAAGAGTAGCAGGGAATTGAGGACGCAAACTCCATGAAGCGCAGCAAGTATATGGTGGTCGTTGTCTTCGCGATATTTTTTGTCATGTCGCTGGTGACCAATATCCTCGGTCCGATTATTCCGGACATCATCCAGAGCTTTCACCTCAGTCTGTTTGCTGCCGCGCTTCTTCCTTTCTCTTTCTTTATCGCTTACGGGGTCTTTTCGATTCCTGCCGGCTTCCTGGTAGAGCGGTGGGGAGAGAAGCCGGTCATCCTGGGTATGTTTTCCGTTGCGCTGGCAGGGTCGCTCCTGTTCGCGTGGCTGCACATCTTTCCCGTCGCAATGGCTTCGCTGTTCATGATCGGCGGCAGCATGGCGGCAATGCAGGTGGCTATCAATCCCTTGCTGCGAGTCGCTGGCGGAGAAGAGCATTTTGCCTTTAATTCCACATTCGCGCAACTCATCTTTGGAATTGCTTCGTTTCTCAGCCCGCAGATTTATTCGTATATGATCCGCAACTTGGAGCAGGCGCCGGAGCGGAACTTCTTCCTGGCTGCGGTGTCCGCCGTCGTGCCGCCCACGATGCGGTGGATTTCCATGTACTGGATCTTCGCCCTCGTGATTGCCGCCATCCTGCTGGCGCTGGCATTCTCGCGCTTCCCAGTGGTGAAGCGGACAGCGGACGAGGCTGCGGGCACTGCGGGGATGTATCGCTACCTGCTGCACAAGCCTGTCGTGTGGCTCTACTTCTTCAGTGTCTTCTTTTACGTCGGCTCGGAACAGGGGACGGCAAACTGGATGTCGGAATTTCTTTGGAAGTACCACGGATTTGATCCGCACACGGCCGGTGCATCGGCCGTGGGCTGGTTCTGGGGACTGCTTACAGTGGGTTGTTTCGTGGGCATGATCCTGTTGAAGATATTTGATAGCCGCCTCGTTCTGCGCGCCTTTGCCATTGGTGCGCTGACCTGCCTCAGTCTGGCGCTCTTTGGCCCAGCGGCCATCTCCAGGCTTGCGTTTCCATGCATTGGGCTCTTCGCCTCGGTGATGTGGCCGATCACCATCTCGCTGGCACTGAACACGGTACTGGAGTATCCGGGCGCTTTAGCCGGCATCATGTGCTCGGGAATCATGGGAGGAGCGGTGATGCCGCTCATCACGGGCCGGATAGCCGACTCGTTTGGCTTGCGCATCGGCATGTGCCTCCTCTACCTGACCTTCGGCTGGGTTTTCGCGGTTTCGCTTTGGGCCAGGCCGTTGATCAGCAACCAGAAATTTGGCACGGCAAAGCCGCAGACCAGCGCGGCATAAATAAGTTTTTGAACGGGCGCAGCTTTAGTTCAAGAGCGGCATTCTCGGCTGCCTTGCGAAGCACTGAGGAAATAATGCTCAAGGGAGTTGTGCCCTGCGGCGCGCGGCCCAGGCTCTCAAGATACTTTCGGTAGTCCTTGTAGAGTACGACTGTGGGAGGGCCGCCCGGAGTGATGCGCGACTCGGGAGCATTGAAGATGCCGGGGTACTGGTAGCAGAGAATCTTCTCAAAGTTTGGAAAGCGCCGCATATCCCCCAGCAGTCCGCCGATGGGACGGGGGACGAGTGCCTTGCCGTCAAAGAGAAACGCCTCCATATCCAGCCACAGATGCGTGCCGGCCTTGTCACACATTGACTGCCATAACTCCGCGGCCTGTTCGCCCGAAATGTCTCCCGGAGGCATACGGTGAAAGGCGAAGGGACACACGATATCCAGATGCTCCAGAACGAGCGGCCAAACATCGCGTGACAGCAGCATTCCGTGGGCGTTGGGAGCCAGCATCAGCGGCTTTTCCGGGGCAAGGCTTCGGCAATAGGCCTGGAACTCGCGAAAGAAGGCAATCACCTGTTGCCGGTAGTGCTCCTTCTCCGCTTCTCCCTGGTCTGGAATCAGGCTGCCATAGGCTTCCGCGGAGACATACCAGCCATAGAAAGAGGGATGCCGCCCATAGCGATGCCATAACTCCGCGGCCACTTGCTTCGACCACTCCAGCGCGGCGGGACTGAAGTCGAACCAGGCATAGGCGCCGACGCCGAGAAATACGTTCATGTGCAGCCGGTCAGCTTCAGAGAGAATGGCTTCAATCGGATCGCGAGAGGCCATGGATACGCGCCCGGGGTACAGGGCGGAGGGGTAGTAAGCAAGTCCGTGGTAGCCCTCCGTGGCGATCTTGTTGTCGCCGTAGTAAGCTTCGTTGCGAAAAACCTCTTGAATCACCACGGTATCCATGCCCACGTTGTGCATCGAGTCGATCTGTTGCCGCCAGTCGTCCTCGGTGAGCTTGCGGATCTGTGGGTTCCAGTGGCTGCCTTCCTCCTCGCTCCAGTGGACAATGCCCACCCAGGCCCCATCGATGGTGCGGGTGGAGCGAACCGGAGAAGCCAGTACCTCAACCTCGCGCTCGGAGCGCAGGGTACGGCCATGAGAGGTGGCGACAAGAAGGATCCGGTGCCGCCTCGTCCAGCCCGCTGTCGAGCGGCGATAGTAGATCCCGGCGCTGGCGTGGGCCGGGATACGCTGTGTGCGCGAGCTTACCAGCGTCGAAGCTGACTCACCATCGAGATACAGCGCGAGCGTGAACTGTCGGCTGCGATTGCTGGTGTTTTCCACCGCGCCACGGATGTCAAGCGTGATTTTGTCAGTGACCGGCGAAGGTGGAATGAGGGCAATCCGGGCCACCGGCTGCTGCCCGCAGGCCGCAACCCACGCCGCTCCGCTCCATAGCAATGTAGGCAGCCATTGCCGGCGATTTCTTCTCATCTCTCGCCTCCGCCTCTGACAGAAGCCGGCAGCCACCGGAAAAACGGCCTACAGCAAAACCAGGGATGGTGTATCCCGGAACCATGCACTCAAGTCGACGCGACCAATAGGGAGCGGCGACCTACGACGAAGCAAATCAGGATACAGGTTCCCTGGTTTTGCTCTAGCGGCTGGAGTCGAACACCAGGGTTGCCGCACCCTGAACCCCGGCAAATCGGCCAGCTTGTGCGGCGCGTACCTGGGGTTGGCGCTTCGTTCCGAAGTGGAGTAGCCGTGTCACCTGCTCTTCCACGCTGGGAACAAACTGCGCATAATCCTCAATCAAGCCGCCGGAGAGAAGCACCGCCTGCGGATCAAAGAGATTGAAGAGATTTGCGATTCCCTCCGCCAGATAGCCGGACATCACCGCATAAGCCTTTTGTGCAGCCGCGTCCCCTTGGCGCGCAAGCTGATTGATCTTCAGGGCCAGGGCCGCGTCGTTGACTGCTTCTTCTGAGACCTCGCCGCCGTTTTCGCGGTATTCCCGAATCAGGGCCGCAGTGGATACATAGGCTTCCAGGCAGCCGTTCCGCCCGCAATTGCAGGGCCTGCCACCGGCGCGAATCACCTCGTGCCCGATGGACCCTGCAAACCCGTGCTGGCCGCGTAAGAGTTTGCCCTCGGAAACGATGCCGCCTCCAATGCCCGTGCCGATGGTGAGGGCGATGAAATCAGAGAGACCGCGCCCTAATCCGAAATGCAGTTCCGATAGCACTGCGGCTTGCGCATCGTTGACCGTGAAGGTGGGCAGATGAAAATGTTCTTCAGCAAAACGGCGCAGTTGGAAGCCGACCCAGCCGGGCAGATTGTCGGTGGCAGCGAAGATGCTGCCATCTCGGGAATCCACAGCTCCCGCAGTGGCGATGCCCAGGCCCACCGGCTCGATCTTCTTCTCGCGGGCGGCCTCCAGCACTTGTTCGACGGCTTGCACTAAACCGGCGGCGATGGCGTCGCGTCCCTTGGTGGCGTTGGTCGAGACCTGTGCCGGGAAGCAGACTTCTCCGCTGCGCTGCACTAGTCCAGCCTTGATGGAGGTGCCGCCAATATCCACACCGATGGCGGATGCGGAAGATGAAGGCTCGGCAAGCGCACGAACAAATTTGGCCGTAATTTCTCCGGGACGAGTGATGGCTGAACCGACAATCACGCACCAGGCGCCCCCGTCGACCGCGCGCCGCGCTTCCTGAGGGTTGGAAATATGGCCTTCGGCCATGATCGGCACGTGGACCTGCTGCGCCAACTGCGCCAGCAGCGTCCAACAGAACGCATGGTTGCCCTCGGTGTTTGGCGTATAGCCGTTCAGCGTGGTGCCCACGCAGTCCGCGCCTGCCGCGGCGGCAGCCAGCGCCTCATCGAGTGTAGCGATGTCGGCCATGACTGGAAGGTGCAACTCCCGGTGAATCCGGTGAATCAGATCCTGCCAGCGATCGCCATCGGGCCAGATGCGATCCGTGCAATCCAGCGCAATAATGGAGGTGCCGGCGGCAGCCAGCGCGGCAGCGGCGGCAAAATCCGCCGTGATGCGCAATCCTGCCGAGCCGTAATGCTTCTGGATGCCGATGATGGGAATCTCTGTGTGCCGCCGGATCGCCGCGATATGTTCCGCACTGTTCAGGCGCAGACCGGCCGCCCCCCCGTCCACTGCGGCCAATGCTATGCGGCGAAGCGCGTCGGTATCTTCCAGAGGATCGCCGGGAAAAGCCTGGCAGGAAACAATTAATCTGCCTTTCAATTGCTCAAAAACGGAGGACATTTTATCTCCCTGTTCTCATCACAAGGTAAACGGGCGGCAAAGAGGCCTCTCCCGACTTCTCGATTGTATTATTGTATAGTCTACTATGCTGTGGCAAGATGGTAGTGCGAATGAAATAGAAATGAATCGCTGCGGCAACTCCTTCCCCCAAGGAAGGGGTGAAACGGCACGGACAAGCAGCCCGGAATTGGGGCGGAACGGATATGAACATGACCAGCATGCTTCTTGCCGGGGCGCTCCTGGCAATTTTATCGGGTCTTATGAATGGAAGCTTTACCCTGCCGATGCGATTTCTCGGACGGTGGGAATGGGAGAACGTCTGGAGCCTCTTCATCGTGATTTCCTGCCTGCTGATGCCGGCAGTCATTGTGAGCGCGATCGCGCCGCAGAGCTGGGTGATTCTGGGCCAGGCGCCGGCACACGCCGTATGGATTGCGGTTCTGACGGGCTTTGCCTGGGGCTTCGGCGCTCTGCTGTTTGGCCAGAGCGTGAGTGCCATCGGCATTTCGCTGGCGAATACATTAGTGTTGGCGATTAGCTCCGCGCTGGGCTCACTGCTGCCCATGGTACTGTTGGCTCCGCAAAAGCTACTGAAACCCGAGGGAGAAAAGATCCTCTTAGGAGTAGCGGTGGAGTTGGTCGGCATTGCGTTGTGCGGCTGGGCAGGGCGAATGCGCGAGCGGGCTGCGGGCGTTGACGCGGAGCGGGGCGGCATGGTGGGCCACGCGCGCCCGATCGGAGTGGCGCTGCTGATGGCCGTGGGGGCGGGCGTGCTGTCGGCAGTCTTCAATATAGGATTTTCGCTGGCGCAGCCCATTGCGGACTGTGGCCGCGCGGCGGGGCTGAGCCAGTTTTCCAGCACCAACCTGATCTGGTGGATCATGCTGGCTGCCGGTTCGGTCGCCAACCTCGGCTTCTGCCTTTACTTGTTCCGCAAGAACGGCAGCATGAAGAAGTTTGCCCAACCGGGGCGATTCCGGCTCTATAGCCTCTCGACGGTGATGGCGGTGCTGTGGGGAGGAAGCATTTTTGTTTACGGTGCTGCGGCTCCCCGGCTCGGATCGCTGGGGACTTCCATCGGCTGGCCCCTCAGTCTGGCAGTGGGCTTGCTCCTGGCGAATGCGATCGGAATGGGCCTGGGTGAATGGAGACAAGCTCCGCCGCGTGCCCGCACCTGGATGTATTCGGGAATTGCGGTATTGCTGGTGGCCGTTATCGTATTGAGTAGGGCGAGCTACTGAGGTGTGATCGTGGCGCATTGTGTTAGAAGGACTGGAGACCTGTCCGCTACCATCTTCAAGATGGCGAACAGATTCCGCGGACACATCTTCTTCATGATGAGCTATGCTGGTAGGCGGAATTCGTAGGGAGATTTGCCGAGCGGGTTTCTAGAAAGTTCGGCAATTCGCACGGGTTTGCAACACGAGACGGCAGGAGTTGTCGATATATTCCCTCCTGACGATAGGGATGAACAACTTTCGGAGGGATGTTAATGAAAGACAGAAAGCAGCAGCGCGAGTTGTCATCTCTATCGTCGGCAAGCAACCGTTCGAATTGGGATTTTGAACCCCTGAACAAAGACAGCTTCACTCCGATGTACTTTCAGATCCAGACGCAACTGCTGAAGATGATTCAGTCCGGCCGGTTGCGCGCCGGTGATTCACTGCCCAGTGAAGAGGAACTGAGCCGGATCTACGGGGTCAGCCGCATGACATCGCGGCAGGCGCTTCAAGCGTTGAAGAGCCAGGGACTCGTCTCGCGCCGGAAAGGACAAGGGAGCTTTGTCAGCCAACCGCGCGTCGAGAAGGACATTACTCATTTGTGCGGTTTTACCGCCGAAATGCAGGCGCTAGGCTTGAAAGCTTCCTCCCGCGTACTGGAAGCAGGATCTCTCCCCGCGTCAGCAGATGTGGCGTCGCAACTCGGTATCTCGGTGAATGCGCCTATTTACCGGATGCTCCGGCTCCGGCTGGCTGACGGGTTGCCGGTAGCTCTTGAGGAAATCTGCCTTCCGCAGGATCGCTTCCCGGGAGTGGAAAAGCTGGATTTTTCGCGCTTGTCGCTCTACCAGACACTGCGGAAGCAATACGGAATTATAGTCAGCCGTGCAGATGAGATTTTGGAGGCGCGCTCGGCAACCAGCCGTGAGGCAAGACTGCTCGAAGTCCAGGCCCGCGCCAGCTTGCTGGTGATTCGGCGCACGCTTTGGAGTTCAGACGGCCTGCCGGTGGAGACCGCACATTCCATTTATCGAGGCGACAGATACCGTGCCGTGCTGCAGGTTCCGGCCACGACCATGGAATAGACAAGCCGCAACTCACATCTGCCCGGGAATCGCGCCAGCCTTGGTATGTACCAGCCCGGCTGGGAACGGCAAACCACATAATGAATAAAGACGTCATCTCGCGACACTCAGAAATAATTCGCGAGTCTGAAACAATTTTTTGCTTGGGCCGGCGATGAGTCCGAATTTTATCCTCCCTGCGTTGTTCGTTCCAGCAATGCGAACTATGTTCTTCTGGCTCTTACAGATGCCTATGTAGGCCTATCCCTGTGCATTCCAAGCATGCAATCCGCGGGCTGGACTGCAATCCAAATGGAACTCTATTCGGAAGAAATCAGGATTTTCGGCTTGACTACGGAGATGTTTGTAGTATATACATCCATACTGAACGACAGAGCGGGGTTTTGTCAGCACGAAGACTCAAACACCGAATGCCCTGAAATCTGGGGCGCAGCAACTGAAAAATGGAGGCAGCACTATGTGGAATAAGATCCGCGTTATTGCACTGCTCTTATTCGTCGCACTATGTCTGAAAGAGGTTCCGGCTCAAGTCACCAGTGCCGGTTCGATCGCGGGCCAAGTCGCTGATAGTACAGGCGCCTTGGTACCCAATGCAACTGTAATCGCGGTCCAGGCACAAACCAATGCGCATTGGAAGACGGTTACCGACAATGGCGGAAGCTATATCTTCCCCAATCTACCCGTTGGTACCTTCACGCTGACCGCGCAAAAAGAAGGATTCAGCAAGGGGCAGATTAATGCCATCGTCCTCAATGCTGGCGACCAGCAGAGACAGAACTTTGCTCTGAAACCCGGAGTCGTCACTGACACAGTTGAAGTTAGCAGCGACGCCGTTGTTGTGGATACGGAATCCGCAAACGTCGGCGAAGTGGTGAGCAATGCTTCAATTGAAGCGCTCCCGCTGATTACCCGCAACTTTATTGAACTGGTTGAAATTGCTCCTGGCGTCTCCAGCGACATCGGCAGCGAACCTGGATTTGGCTCGGGCAGCAGCCTGGCAGTTTCAGTCAACGGCGTGCGCAACAATGCAAACAACTGGACCATCGACGGTGTACCAAACCTGGATGTGTTCAACAGCAATAACGCCATCGTTCCCGATGAGGATGCCCTGGCTGAGTTCAGGGTCGATCGCGGCAACTACACGGCAGAGCAGGGACGCAGCGCCGGTGCAACCGTCAACGCCATTTTGAAGTCGGGCGCAAACAATTGGCACGGATCTGCTTTTGAATTCCTCCGCAATACCGACCTTAACGCCAATACCTACTTCAACAAGATCAGCCCCGACAAGTCTCAGTGGGGAGCTCGGCCGGTTGAGCATTACAACAACTTTGGATATACCGTCAGCGGCCCCATCAAGAAGGACAAGCTCTTCTTCTTCTGGTCCCAGGAATTCCGCAGGCTCATTCAGCCGGTGGGAACGGTTTCCACAAGGGTTCCAACCGACCAGGAAAAGAACAACGGAAACTTCTCTGACGCCGCATCTATTGGTATGCCTTTACCACTGGTAACGACTGCTCTGGCAGCTAACCCGCTGTGCATCGGTTGCGTTGCAGGCCAACGGTTCCCCAACGACACCATTCCCTCGGCGCTGCTGAGCAAGAATGCGCAACTTCTGCTCAAGACCTACTACCCGGCAGCCGGAACTTATAATGCGATAACCGGAAGTAACTTCAGCTCATCCGCTTCCACCACGACAAACACGCGCGAAGAGCTGATCCGGATGGACTATAACCTGAGCGACAAGTGGAAGATGTTTGCCCACTACGTTCAGGATCAGAACCATATCGCGTCTCCCTATGGCCTGTGGGGCGAGAATGTTCTTCCAAATGTAGGCTCCAGCACGGAATTCGAACCAATGCAGAGCTTTGCCTTCAACGTCGTTGGCACGCTCAGCCCGAACCTGATCAACGAATCTCAGTTCGGCATCTATCACAACATCATCCGCATCCAGACGTCGCCTCTGCTCAACCGCGACCTGGCGACCGGCCTGGATATTCCCTATTACTTCCCGAATCACGTCGATCCGACTGACCGCATTCCAGCGCTGTCCTTTGGACACTATGCCGGAATCCAGACCATTTGGCCGTTCCTGAACGGTTTCTTCTACCACAAGTGGACGGACAACGTCTCTTGGCATAAGAGCAACCATAATTTCCGCTTTGGCCTTCTGGTTACCCAGCAGGGCAAGAATGAGGACAACGCTCCCAATAACCTCAACGGCTCGTTCAGCTGGTCGGGTACGGCATTCGATGGGATCCATACCGGCAACGATATGTCCGATATGCTCAGCAACTTCGCGGATTCCTATCAGGAAAGCATGAACAACCCCACACAGCACCTCCGCTACTGGGATGACGAAGCCTACGCGCAGGACCAATGGCAGATCTCGCATCGCCTGAGCTTCACCTTTGGTCTGCGTTACAGCTACTTTGGGCCGGAAATCGACCAGAACAATCTGCTCACAAACTTCCTGCCGCAGCTTTATCAACCGACTCTTGCTCCCTCCGTTGACCCCAGCTCGGGAAATCTCACGAACATTCCCCTGTCGCAGTTGACGAACGGCGTTTATCTGCCGAACAACGGTATCATTGCCGCCGGCGTAAACTCACCGTGGGGCGAAGCTGTTTTCAACATCCGGAAGTTGAACCTCGCGCCTCGCGCCGGATTCAGCTATGACCTCTTCGGCACGGGCAAGACTGCCATCCGTGGCGGCTATGGAATGTACTATGACCGCACTGCTCCGTATGAGCTCTACGCCAAGGCCAATCCTCCTTTCAACGCCGTCGCAACCCTCCATAGCATCAAGGTAGATACGCCGGGCAACAGTGGCGGAGCGCCTATCAATTCGACAGTCGGCCTCTTCGGCTTTACGCCCAAGCAGCCTCTCCCCTATAGCCAGCAGTGGTCGCTTGGAGTCCAGCATCAGTTACTCCGCAACACGGTTCTCAACGTGGATTACATCGGCACCAAGGGAATTCACCTGATGTATGATTCCATGCTGAACCAGAACACGCCGAACCTGCAGGTTGCGCAGGGAACCATCAACCCCGACTATGTGCGGCCGTACCAGGGCTATGGAATGATACAGATGGTCACTCCAGAGGCCTACTCCAACTACCATGCTCTACAGGCTTCGTTGAAGGAGCAGTTTGGCAGCGTACTCACATTCAATGCCGCCTACACCTACTCGAAGGTAATCACTGATGCATCCGGCGATTTGAATACTGTGCAGAATCCCTTGGACCCCAAAGCGGATCGTGGGCCTGCTTCCTTTGACAGGACGCATATGCTGGTCATTAACTATGTCTGGCAGTTGCCTGCGCTTTCCAACTACAACACCGCGATCAAGACAGTTCTCGGTGGATGGCAGTGGTCTACGCTCGCAAATGTCAAAAGCGGTGAACCCGTCACTGTCGGCTTGGGCGTATACGCCAATGCCGGTGAAATCGACGGACCCGAAAGGCCGAACCAGATCGGAAAGGCTGCCGACTACAAGGGCCTGAACGACTGGATTTCTCCTTCGGCATTCGCAGTTCCTGCGCAGGCAACATTCGGCAATGCCAGCCAGGGTAACGTGCGCCTGCCGCGCAACACACAGGTGGATAGCTCCCTTACCAAGAACTTCAAACTGAGGGATCCACTCCATCTGGAGTTCAAGATTGAAGCAATCAACGCTCTCAACCACACGGAGTTCAACTCTGTGGACACCGACTACTATCCAGGTAGCCCGACGTTCGGCCACCTCACAGGCGCCACTCTCCCCCGTATTTCGCAGGCTGGATTGCACCTCATGTTCTAACGCTTGTATTTATTTGTTGCTTGAAGGTGAAGCAATATGCAGTAAGTCTATCGCGCTGCGGCCACTCCGGAATAACGGCTTGGCCGCGGCGCATTTTCTTGTATGCATCCATTCTGGATGCCGTCAACCAGCAAAGATTGAGACAAACTCGAACCAGGAGGATTCTGGAATATGTCATTCGCGTCAGAGTTGAATTCCGCTATTGGAGCAAAGTCGCGCCGGGCCTTTCTTCAGGCCGCAGGAGCAACCGGGCTTGCATTCCTTGGCCAGCGAGCTTGGAGTGTCGCGCTGCCGGAGAGCGTTCGTGAATCACTGGCGCGCAGGGGCAAGGCGATTACGCTTCTGGAAGATGGCGGCTTCCAGGGTTCTGCCTGGGGATGGCAGTTTACTGATGGCGCCAAAGTCGTACCTGTTTCGCGCCGGGCGGGAGGGGGTTCGGTCCATGTGCGCACGGAATCCGGAGATTACGCGCGCTTCCTGGTATTGGGACCAGAGATAGGAAAGACCTATACGCTGAGCGGCTGGGTCAGGACGGAAGGCATCGTCCAGCAGGAAGAAGAGGCGGGCGCTTATTTCACGGCCTCACAGTTCGAGTTTCAGGGACGGCCCACGGAGTACACCGTGGATGGCAAGCAGATTCCTGAGAAGCGCTTCGGAAACTATACCGGCACGAATGGCTGGCGGCGATTCTCGCAGAGCTTCACCTGCCTGCCGGGCACCTCGTGGTTCGAGGTGGTCGTGGGAGTCTATCGTGCATCCGGCTCCGCCTGGTTCACCGACCTAACCTTTGTCGAAGGAACTGTAGCGGTCGAGTTCGACGAAGCGGTCACCTGCTGGCAGGCGCTGGAGTGGGCGCACCAGGATGCTTTGCAAAGCAGCGGGCGCGCCCGACCGGCTGCGGCCATTCTCCGCGATTCGCTTCCCGTGCGCGGTGCGGCTGCTGACCCGGCGCAATTGGCCAAGGTCCTGGGCGAGACTTACGATGTCGCCTTCCTGACAGCGGAAGAGTTGGCCGATCCAAAACGCCTCAATCGTGCTGCTTTCGACTTGTTGGTGCTGCCTTGCGGCGAGAGTTTCCCGCTGGTAGCGCGCGGCGCGGTACGGAAGTTCCTGGGCGATGGCGGCGACCTGTTGACTGCCGGAGGCTACGCGTTCCAGTCACCGCTTGTTTCAAAGGGAGGCAAGTGGGAGTTTTACGACAAGGCGGTGCAAACCGAAAGCGGCAAGAACCTGCTACAGGATTTTGCCGCGGCAGGCGCGGGTTGGGCCGCGCTTGAGCCGAAGTACACCGGTGCTGAAAGTGTGGCGTTGCCTGAGTTTGGACAGCAGGCGGCGGGCAAGGTCAGCGTCCCCGGCGGTCTATGGAATCAGAATGCAGCTTGGTATTTCGACTTGCCGGGCAGCGCCGAGGGCGACCAGTATTTTCTGGAAGGCTGGATTCGCACGGAAGACGTGCAGCCTGCGCCCGGCGGCTTCGCCTACGCGGGCCTTGAACAACTCGATGAGAAGGGCGACAAGATATATTCCGCCAGCGTTGAGTTGGAACACGTTCAGGAGTCGCGCCCCTGGCACAAGGTGGAGCGCCTCATCTATCTGGCTCCCAATTGCAAAAAGCTGCGCATAGGATTTGGCTTGAGCAATGCTACGGGAACCATCTGGGGAACGCGATTTCGCCTGGAGCACCGCTCCCCGCAGCAGCGCATCAACACCGCGCTGGGATTTCCCCAGGATGAACTGCAGATTGCGCCCGAACAGATTGGAATGTTCGACGCCGACTTTCGCCTGAAGCGCGTTTCTTCCATTCGTCCTGCGGCGGGGCAAAAGATTCTGAGCAGCAGTCATGAGCTTCAAGGAGCGTTTGAGGGCTATGCCGCATCTTGCGTGGTCGGCATGAACCAGTCGCGATGGATTCCGCTGCTAGAGGCTTACGACGCGGTTGGCCGCAAGCGCGGCGCTGCCGGCGCCTTGGTCCATCATATGCGCGGTGTTTATGCCCGCAGCAGTTGGGCATTCTTCGGTGTCGAGAATCGGGACATCTTCTCCGCTGGATCGGCCCTGGGAGTAGGCACATTGCGCGCCGTGGGGCAGGCGCTGGCAAACAAGTGTTTCCTTCATGCCTGCGAGACGGACTTTGCGGCATACGAGCCGGGGGAGCTCGTGCATCTGCGCGTGCTGGCGACCAACTTGAGCCGCAGAAGCGCGGAACTGGAACTGCGCTGGGAGATTATGGCAGTAGGCGCGGCGCAAGCAGCGCACCAGGCAAGCCAGAAGGTGACCGTTGCTCCGGGACAAACTGTTCGGCTGGAAAACGAATGGCATCCGGCTTCGTTTGCCGGTGAGCAATACCGCGTGACAGCCCAATTAGCCTCGGGCCGCCAGGTAATTGACCAGATGGAAACGGGCTTTGTGGTATGGAGCAAGGAAACGCTGCGCAAGGGGCTGGCGTTTGAATTCAAGCAGAACTACTTTCAGGTAGGCGGAAATAGCCTCTTTCTTCAGGGGACAGACGATTACCTGCACACCTTCATTGATCAGGACGAGAATCCGCTGACCTGGAGCGACGATGCCCAGGGATGCCGCGACTCCTGCATCGATGTGTATGAGAACCTGCTTGGCCTGCGCGGGCCGCAGCAGCGGCCGACCAAGACATGGTGGCGCTGGATCGACGCCATGCTGCTCAACGTGCAGCGCGTTGGCGGTGCATTCTTCCCCGGCATGTTGGTCTTCAGCAATACGGCCGTTAGCAACAAGGATCTGGCCGAGCAGCAGGGCTACGTGCAGGCGTTCGCTGCGCGTTACAAAGATGCGGCCGGAATCATGTACTACCTCAATGGCGATCTGGAGTTGCACGATCCGAATCTGCCTGACATCCAGGCGATGTACAACCGCTACCTCAAGGATAAGTACGGGTCGGACGAAGTCTTGCGCCAGGCTTGGACGATCTCGCCGCCGGAAGCCCCGATCGGCAAACTGACGATCCACTCCGGGAAGGATGACTGGCGCGATGTGCGCACACTGGACGACTTTGAGTTCCGCACGCAGGTTGTGCGCCGGTGGCTCAATGCACTCTACGACTCCATCCGGAAGGTCGATCAGCGGCATCCGGTGACCGCGGAGTTCTACCAGATTCCAATCTCGGGAATCGACCTGCTCACCACGCTCGGCCAGTTGGAGCTGGCCAACTTCGGCTATTTCAACTCCGAGCACGAAGACTTTTATCGCTTCCCGCAGGTGTGCAAATTTCTCGACCAGCGTGTGCGCGGAAAAGGTCTGAATATCGGCGAGTTCGGAGTAAAGACGCACCCTGCTTGGCTGGATGCGGGGGACTATATCGCCGCCCGCAGTGAGGCGTATGAGCAGGCGTTCTTCCTGAGCATCGCGCACTATGGGTTTGCCCTGGGAGCATCGAAAATCCAGAATTGGTGCTGGAAGTATCCTTCCGACCTGCCCTTCGAGTGGGGCATCAATTATCCCAACGAGCTGATCGCGCGCGATGTGCGCGCCGTCTATCGCAACAGCGGGCTTTTCTTCCGTATGCTGCGGCCGCGCTATGTCCCAGACGATGTCCTCCTGCTGATTCCCGGTGAGAATCGCAAGGGCGGCCAGAACATGGGCATTCTCGAAGGGATTTCCAATGGCATTCGCCTGTTGATCGACCAGCGCGTAGCCTTTTCCACGCTGGCAGACGAATTCATCGGCGAGTTGCCCGCCCATGTGAAAACCGTATTCTATCCACTTTCGTATTGTCCCAACGAAAAAGTCGTTGCTCGTCTGAAGGAGTTTGTCGAGCAGGGCGGGCAGCTCTACTTGTCCGGCGACATCAGTTATGACAGCTTGCGCCACCGGACGCAGACCCGGAGACTGAGAGACCTTTGCGGCGTGGAGTTTGTCTCGGAGCGCTTCGCCAATATCGATTACCAGAACGGCGCCTTGGCTGTGGTTGGAAAAGCTCCCGGCTGGCCGAAATATATCGCGGCGCCGGGAATCATCACCCGTCTTGCGGGCGCGCATTCGCTCGTGGAAAGCCTGGACGGTACGCCCGTGGTGACCGAGTTCCAGCTCGGCAAGGGGCGCGTCATCTTCAGTGCCGACCCCATCGAGATGCACGGCGACCCGCGCTATCAGCCTTACGCGCATGTGTTCTATCATGCGCTGTGCCATAGCTTCAACCTGAGCGCAGAGAGTGTCGAGCCGGCTGAGGCACCGGTCCATTGCTTCCGTGTTCCGTCGCAGGACGGACGCGAGATTACCGTGCTTGTCAATTACAGCGAGAAGGATGACGTCCGCGGCCTGGTTGTTTCTTCCAGGGCCGGAGATGTCAGCCTGTCGCTGCGGCCACGGCTTTCCGGCGCTATCGTAGTCGGGAAGAGCAAGGGCGTAGAAGCCGTGGAGAGTTCTGCGGATGTGCGCGTAAACCGGGAGCTGCTGATCGGCGGCGATCTCCACTTCATGGCAATCTCCATGAACGGGCAGCCACTGGACCACTCGCGCTCGATGCTCCTGCTGCCCATGGGAGAAGGCCAGTTGAACATTCCAGGCGCCAGCCGCTGGCAGCAGCCATTGGTGCTGGTCGGCGAAATGGCCGGGGCGCAATGGAAGCAATACGAAAGCTTCCGGCCTGCGCGGGATGGGGATATGCTGAGGCTGCCCATCGGGCAAGGCCGCTCTCTCAGTATGATGATTTTGTGCGAAACTTCCGACCGGGTAGCGGTCGTCAAGCAGGTGGAAGCCTTGACTAACCAACCCTGGTCGCTGGTGCTCTAGGCCTCTGACCACCACTTGTTGTACCACTCATCCTTGCGGCATATTTACTATTGCCGCAAGGGTGGGAAAGTACGCGATTGCCGCTATGTAGATTTTGAAGGGAGGATTTCTTATGAGCAATGATCTGAATCGCAGGGATTTTCTTTTTGCTTTGGGCGCTGGGGCTGCCGCGCTCGCGCTCAACCCGGCGGAAGCAGGTGCGTCACCCCGTCCTGGGACGATCAAGCCAATCGTAGGAAGCTGGTTTGAATTTCAGCACCACGCCACGGTGGAAGGGGTCGATTGGAATCCGGCCTGCGCTCGCTTCACAGCCGTCCAGTGGGACGCCAAGATCAAGGAAATCGCCGATGCTGGCCTGGAATATCTCGTTCTGATGGCGACGGCAGTCTATTACCGCTCATTCTATGAAACGCACATCTATCCGAAGTGGAAGCTGGCTTGCCCCGATCCCATGGAGGCGGTTCTCGCCGCGGCGGATAAGTACAAGGTGAAGTTTTTCATCGGCGGCGGATTCTATGGCGACTGGACCAAGGACAATACCATAACGGACCCCGTCGGCTCCCGGAAAAGACTTCAGTCCATTGAAGAAGTTGCCCGGATTTACGGCCACCATCCCAGCTTTTATGGCTGGTATTGGCCTGACGAGGCGTGTATCAATCCGCATTACTCTCCGGAGTTCATCCAGTACGTCAATACCAATTCCCGGCTGGCCCGCGAACTCAAGCCACACGCGCCCATCATGATTGCTCCCTACGGCACGCGCATCGCCATCCCCGACGACCAGTACGTCCGGCAATTGGACGCGATGGACGTTGACATCGTTGCCTACCAGGATGAAGTGGGTGTGCAGAAATCCAAGGTGACAGAGACATCTGTCTTTTATGAGGGACTGCGTAAAGCTCACGACCGCGCACAGAAAGCTAAAATCTGGGCCGACGTCGAGCTCTTTCAGTTTGAAGGCGAGGTCTATAACAGCGCCCTGATGCCGGCTCCGTTTGACCGCGCGCTGCGCCAACTTGAAGCCGTCTCGCCTTGGGTTGACAAGATTCTCGTCTATCAGTACCAGGGAATGATGAATAAGCCCGATTCGATGGCCTTTGCCGGCTGTCCGGAATCCGCCAAACTCTATTCCGATTACCGCAACTGGCTCCTGTCCACGCGTTAGAGAAAGGTCCTAGTTTTTCCCCGCTGCTTCTCCATGCATCAGAATCTGGTAGCGCCGGGCGTATTCGGTTTTGTACTCCTTGACTGCGCGGTCGTAACTCAGAGACGGAGCGTTGGGTTTGAGGGTCCAGTGGATATGGACTTGTTTTGAGTTTGGAGAAACGGCCAAAGTGCCGTTGGTGGCCTCTATCGCATGGCCGTCGGCAGTGGCGGACTTCAGATCGACGAACCATGGCAGGTGGACAACAATCTGCTGCGGCGCGGCGGTAAAGGATGCATCCAGTCGCAGTACTGCCTCGCCTGCCGACGGCTGATCGAGGGTAAACGCGAGCGTGCCGAAGTTGGTCGGGGCCTGGCGCACGGTGATCTTCTTGCCCGCGCCGATCCACGCCGGGGAGACGACAGAAAGCAGGTGGAGTTGGTTTCCGTCTTCGCGGACCAGCATAGTGCGCAGAAGAGTCCGGTATTCGGCGGCAAACCATCCGTGCGGAGAGAGATTGTCTTCAAAGTTGCGACTGCCCCACGGGTAAATATCGTACTCGAATCCGGCGTTGGTTGAGCTGGTGTGAAGCAGCAGCGCGTAAAACTCCTCCAAAGCCTGTTCCTGGTCGCCGCGGATCGTCTCCGTCATGGTGTTCTTGATCGTCAAGTAATGGTGCAGAAACTCGCCGTTGGCATACGTCATGATGCCCTCGGCGTACTTGGCCTGGGTGGCTTTCAAGGTCGCGGTCACGCGCGGATCGTGGGGATCGAGTGTGGGCTCGGGGACCACGGCCAGCAAGTTGCCCCAGTCGTAGCCTCCCTTCTGGACGTCAAGTGCTGGTGGAATATACCCGTTGTTCGCACCGGCGCGCTCCTCCAGCACTTTGAAGAACGCCTGGTGAAAGTCGTCGTACTCCGCTTGCCAGCTCTGGGCCAGCTTCGCATGGCCGGTCTCGCTGGCCATTTCGATGGCCAGTTTGAGCCCACTCAGCGCCAGAAAGTTATAGCCGGACAGGTGCCCCGGAACGTATTCATTGTCGAGCACGTCACTGGCGGGGACGATGTGTAGCGGATCGGCTGCGCGGGCCTGTTTGAGCCAGTCGACGGCGCGGCCGATTTGCGGCAGCGCCCACTCGGCAAAGGCCTTGTCATGGGTGATGCGGTAGTGCTGGGAGTAGCCCCAGACGGCCTCGCCCCAGCCGTCGTACTGCTGCGGCTGCGAGAGAAAGTTGCCGTCTGGCTTTTGTGATTTTGCAAAGAAGTCGAGCGTTTGCCGGGCAATCTTCGGGTAGCCGGTCACGTCGTAACTATGTGCGATGTCGGCGCCGTCGCGGAGAAAGAACGAGTGGTAATGGAGTTTGTTTACCGTCTGGATGTAGTCGTCTCCGATATGGTCTCGCGCGATGAGGTCGTAGACCAGGTTGCTGTAAAAAGTATCCACGGGCTTCTGCTCTGGCAAGCTGATCTGCATTCCCTGATCGAGGATACTGGCCCAGAACGCGGTTGCCTGCGCCTTCGCCGTGTCGAAGGAGGCTTCATCGATGGCCGTCATCGCTGCCGGGTCGGCGGTTGGAACCACAGGCATTTTGAGGTCGAGAACGCGCTCTTCGCCGGATTGCAGCAGCCATGAGTAGGTGACCACGCCCTCCGCGGCATTCGGCCCCGCATCGAGGCGGGTAGGTTTGCTCACGTCCTGCGGGTGGTTGAAGTGATAGGCATCGTGGAGCGTGAAGCCACGGGAAGAATAGCCAGTCGGGAAGGTATAGAGCAGGCGGCCATCGCGAAGAAAGCGATTGTCGTCGAAGGAGTATACCCATTGGCCGTTGAAGGATTCGCCGAGCTGACGATAGTCACCGGGGAATTGTCCGCGGGCGGGGCGATAAAAACGATTATCGCCGGACCAGTTGCCGGTTGTGTTGGGGGCGTCGTAGCGGATGCCCGTAGCGAGGATTGCGCGGTTGCTCTGGCTGGACTGGTTCTTCATCGTGACGCGGATGAAGTTCACCAGCGTTCCTTCAGGCTTGCCATCCAGCGTTGCGGCAAAGAGGGTAAAGCGGTAAGCCACGCCGTCGCTCTCGAACTCGTAGTGAACGATGGGTAAATAGCCTTCTTCGAGAGTACGGATGCGCACGCTGGTGGGCTCCAGCTTTGGGCCGGCGAAGAACATCATCTCGCCGTAGCCCGTGCGCAGGTAGCCTTCCGGAGTGATCTCGGTAGCAGCCTCGGCGTCCATCATGCCAATCTCGTCCGTGGGCCTGGAGAAGTAGGAAAACGGCTGGTCCGGGGAGTCAATCGAGGGAGAGACCATCTGAGCGTCAAGGCAGACTGCGGAAAAGGTCGTGAGAATAAGCCCGGCCGGTAGAAGAATCGGCTTGAAAATTTTCATTGGAACAGCAGAAAGCATAAGGAGTGGTCCTCTCGGTTTCGATTGGATGCGACAGTGAAGATATACGCGATCATACCTCCGCTGGGAGGCTGATAGGCGAGCCGCCCTTCACACCTTGACGAAGATCTTTTTGTGGTAGAGCACCCACACCGGAATAAAGCAAAACACAAGGATTGAAACCGAGTAAGCAAACGCGGCCCAGCCATGGTTGGGAATCTGTATGAAGATGTGGTTGAAGAACCAATCCAGCGCGTTGGTCCGCCGTCCGCCGGCCGTGAAACGAATGTTATAGAAGGCGTTGGGAACCAGTTCGCTGAACATATAGGCCACAATGGCGTTTGATCCCAAGACCAGCCAGGGCCAGGTCCAGCGCTTGCGCCAGCCGCGCACGTCAGCGGCCCAGAAGGCCAGCGCGAACACCGTCAGCGACCAGCCGGCCGCCACCAGCACAAAGGAACTGGTCCACAGGTTTTTATTGAGCGGAAACCAGATGGACCACAGGTAGCCGGTTGCCAGGCAGGCCACGGCCCCCGCGGCCAACCCCCGCGCCTTGGCGGCCAGCGGTTTGCCGGTGCGCAGCCACAGGCCGGTCAACAGCCCCAGCAGTGTAGTGCCCAGGGCGGGCAGGGTACTAAGCAATCCCTCGGGGTCGCGCAGGTTGTAGGCCGGCGCTTCCAGATAGAGGTGATGGGGCATGATATGGCGGTCAATCCACGAGACAAGGTTCAGGCTTTGATCCATGAACGGAATATCGCGGCCTGGCATCCCGGCGCCGGGCACTGGAACCCATCGGAGCAGAATCCAATAGCCAACGAGCGCAGCCACGAGGGCCGCGACCTTGGTGCCTACGCGCTTGTCCCACAGGTAGAAGAGGCCGACGAAAAGATAGCAGAGGGCTATGCGCTGCAGAACGCCATAGAAGCGCAGGTGAGCCAGTTCAAAGAATGGAAAGGCGTTGATCAAGAGGCCCAGCAGGAAGAGAATCGCGGCCCGTTGCAGTGTGTGAAGGGTCAACTGGGTGCGTGAGGCGCCGCGAGCCAGACGGGCTTCAAAAGCATACGCAATCGAGGCTCCCACCACAAACACAAACGTAGGAAAGACCAGGTCTGTGGGCGTCAGGCCGTTCCAGTCGCAGTGATTCATGAAGCCCCACGAGCCGGAGCCGCCGTTGTTGTTCACCATAATCATGAAGGCGATGGTGATGCCGCGCAGCAAGTCCAGCGATAGCAGGCGCGGAACGGACGCCGGTGCGAGTGAGGGATTGGTCATTGCGTCTGGGATTCTCCGCTGCATCCCATCATAGCTCGCTGCATTTGACAGAACATTTTCCGCAAATCTTTTATCCAGATGATTCAACTTGCGAACTACTGGAATCTAGCTTCTTCCTGGATTCCCTAGTTGAACAGGTCCTTCATCTTATCGATCAGGCCGTGGGATGTGGGCTTGTTTTCCACCGCCAAGGATTCGGCGAGCTGGCCGACCAGATCGCGCTGGGCTCGGGAGAGCTTGCGCGGAATCTCGACCATCACCTTCACAATCAGGTCGCCAACGCCCCTGTCGTTGAGAAAAGGAACGCCGTGGCCGCGCACGCGCAGTTCCTTGCCGCTCTGCGTACCCTCGGGAATCTTCAGTTTGACCGGGCCGCCGATGCCGGGAATCTCAATCTCGGCGCCCAGCACGGCCTGGGGAAAGCTGATGGGAATCACGCAGCGCAGGTTGTGGCCATCGCGCTGGAAGAATTCATGTTCCCGCACGGTGAGTACTACATAGAGATCGCCCGAGGGCGCGCCGGCTCGTCCAGCGTCGCCTTCGCCGGCGTAGCGGATGCGGGTTCCGCTCTCGACGCCGGGCGGCACCTTGACGTTGAGCTTCATCTCTTTGGTGACGCGGGTTTCGCCGCGGCAGGTCGTACAGGGATCGCCGATGACCTGGCCGGTGCCGCGGCAGGCGCCGCAGGTGCGCGCCACCGTGAAAAAGCCCTGTTGAAAGCGGACCTGTCCCCGGCCCTGGCATTGAGCACAGGTCGAGGGTCCGCGGCCAGAGGCGCTTCCGCGCCCATGACATACGTCGCAGGTTTCCATGCGGCGGATCTTCACCTCGGTCTCGTAGCCGAAGATGGCGTGCTCGAAGTTGATCGCCAAATCGAAGCGCAGGTCGTCGCCGCGCTGCTGGCGTGAGGCGCGGGGCTGGCTGCCGCCCGCTGAGAACATCTCGCCGAAAAGGTCGCCGAAGATGTCGCCGATGTCCACGCCGCCGGCGAACGGCCCGCCAAATCCCTGTCCGACCGCCCTGACACCTTCAGGGCCGTAGCGGTCGTATGCGGCGCGCTTGTCGGCGTCGCTCAATACTTGATAGGCCTCGCTGGCCTCCTTAAAGCGTTCTTCCGCGGCATGGTTGCCGGGGTTGCGATCAGGATGGTACTTGAGCGCCTGCTTGCGGTACGCACTCTTCAATTCCTGTTCGCTCGCATCGTGCGATACGCCCAGGACCTCGTAATAATCAGATTTGCTCACTCTTGTATGAACTCACTCACTTATCTGTTTGGGGTTGGAGACCACGCGCACCAGTGCCGGGCGCAATAGCCTTCCGTGTAGCTTGTAGCCGCGGCGAATTTCTTCGGCCACGTGCTGATCGGGCAAGTCGTCGCGCTCGACCGTGCCCAACGCCTCATGGAGGTGGGGATCGAACTCCACACCCTGCGCGGGAATCGCCGTCACGTGCAACTGGCCTAGAACATCTTCCATCTGCTTCACAATCAACTCGACGCCGGAGCGCAGTTGCTCTTCCGTGCCGGTGGACTTCAGCGCCAACTCAAAATGGTCCAATACCGGCAGAAACTTCTCCACTACGTTGCCGACGGCGTAGTCGCGGTCCGTGCTCCGCGAGCGCTCACCCCGTTTGCGGGCGTTCTCAAACTCAGCCTGCAGCCGGGCCAACCGGTCCAGCAACTGGTCTCGTTCGGCCTTGAGTTGGTCAAACTCCGCGCGGGGAACGGGTGCTTCCTCGGCCGTTTCTTGCGTCGTTTCTTGCGTCGGCTCCTGCTTTGGCATTTCGATCACAGGATTTTCAGCAGCCGCAGCCACCGCCTCTTCCGACAAGGTCAACTCTGGTTCTTTTTTGGGCATTTTTCTACACAATCTCCGAAAAAAATCTTTCGTCTGTTTCAATGATAAATTCCATGGCTATGGCCAAACCAGAGTTGCGGCGCCTGGAGGCAATATCCTCAAATGGCTTTTTATCGCCGAGGTCCCCAACGAGCGGTCTTTGCTCGTTAAAGAAGCGCATATAAACTCCGGCGTTGCTCTAGGAAAGAGAAAAGCCGCTTAGCGATAAGGACCTCCCTCTCCAGAAACCAGAGAACCGCCGAAGTCTGTGGGAACTTCCAGCAGGCGTTCGGAGAGGCGGGCGATGTAGCTTACTGCCTGAATCATCTCCTGATACTGAATGCGGGTGGGCGCGATCACGGCGACGGTGCCCAGGTTGGCGCCTCCCAGCCGGGCCGGGGCGCCGATGAGCACCATATCCTGCATCGCCTGCGAGGCTTCGCTCAGGCCTTTCAGGCCGAGACCCACCACCACGCGCACCTCCTGCTTGCGGCCATCCACGTAGGCGGTCAACAGTTCCACCAGCCGCTGCTTGGCTTCCAGAGCCAGCAGCATCTGGCGCAGCCGCTCGCGGTCTGCCTCGGCGGCAATCAGGTTGGCCATTCCGTCCACAAAAATGGCTGGGCCAGTCTCGCCGCCGGCCAAAGCCCCTTTGCGGCAAAGCTCCTCGACCGAAGCCAACATCTGGTGGTAGGCGGCCTGCTCCAACTCGACGCGCCGGGCCACCTCGGCGCGGATGCGCTCGACGTGCCAGCCGCGGAAGTTCTCGTTCAGGTAGCTTGCGGCCGTCTCCAACTCGATGTGAGTCAGTTCGCGGTCCAGCGTCAGCACGCGGTCCTGTACGACTCCGGTCTGAGTGACCAGTACGGCGAGTACCCGGCCGGTCGAAAGCCTCGAAAAGTGAATGTGTTCCAGCACTTGCTCTGCGGTGGCACTGGCCAGTGCCACGCCAAGACCGCTGGAAAGCAGCGCCAGAACGTGCGAGGTGCGCTCCAGGTAGTCGTTGGTGCTGGTGACGCCAGAGAAGCTTTCCTCAATCTGCTCGCGGCGGGCTTCGCTCAGGGGCGATGGCCCCAGCGGAGAAGAAGCCAGTGGGCTGGCGCCCAGTTGAGAGGCGCCTTGCGGCATCGCGCCCAGGCTGCCGCCCGATGCGCCCGCAGCCATGCGGCCCATTTGCGTCTCTGGTTGCGTGATCTGTTCGACGTAGTAGCGGAAAGCTGAGGCGGTCGGTACCCGGCCGGCCGAGGTGTGCGGCTGCTCCAGCAAGCCGGCTTCGCCCAGCGAGGCCATCACGTTGCGGATGGTGGCTGAACTCAAGCCCTCTCGGTCGGCGAAAAATCGTGCAACCGCCTGCGAGGCCACCGGCTCGCCAGTAGCGATGTACAGTTCGATGATGGCCGTGAGCACCAGCCGTTCTCGCGGACTGACGCGTGCATCAGGCATCTTCCTCGCTCTCCGTTCTGGACTCGTCCAAGGTTGTTGCCCGCAGCCGGGGTCCAGCCCCGGTTTCAACCGCTCAACACCTGATTTTTCTAGCGTTTAGGCCAGAAAAAGAGCAAATTCTTCCTCTTTAATTCTAGGGAGAGGCGATTGTGCTGTCAATACGAGGGCGAGAGACAGAGAACTATGGCTACGGCCGGCTGTTGGAATAGCCGGTGCTCGCAGGCGGCCAGCCCGGCTCCAACATCGTCAAGTCGTGATACTCGTTGGCCTCAGCCCGAATCCATTACATTGGAAGTATGTTCGCGCGCAGGCTCTCCATTGAGCGGATTGATTCGAGCGGCCTCCGGCACCCGTGCCCGATTCGCTGGATTGACAACTTCGCCATGCGCAACTTCACCAACGATCCGGTTTTTGACGACACCCTGCCTATTGCCGACGGAGTACTCGAAGCCGGGGTCCGCGTGCCCCTCGCGCGCCTTCAGCCGGCCATGGAAGACTGGTTCCGTCGCAAGGGCTACCTGAAGCCCGGCGAATGGCTTGAAGTGGCGGAAATCGGCAAGGCAGGGTCGTAACCCTGTCCGATGGCTATGTATATCATTCTTTTCACGTTCCTTGTGAAAAGGGTGGGAGCTACGCTGCCTGTTGCCGTGCCCGCCCCTTGCCCCAAAGTACGGCCTCAGCCTCGCGCCGCGCTTTGAGTCCGGCGTTTTCCTCCCCGCCGGCGTGGTCCCAGAGCAGTAGCTGTTCGGCGGCATCGTCATATCGCCCGCAGTTCAAATCCTTCAGCAAGGTGGAAGAAGCCAGCCGCCCCGCGCCCAGGTTGAAACAAAAATCCACCAGCGCATCGAATTGGCCTTGCGTCAGCGTTACCTTGACCAGCCGCTCGACGGCTTGCTCTGCGTCGCGCACATCCGAAGCCAGAAGATTGGCGGCCTGCGGTTCGTCAATGCCGTTGGAAAACGACTCGGGATGCAGCAGCCTGTGCCCATAGCCGATGGTTGGAAACCCGGCCACATCCATATATACGCAGTTGCGAAACCCCTCCGACTTCTTCAGTAGATCCATTCCAGCGGCGCTGAGTTGCATCGATTCCTCCTGCTTTTTCTTTGAGATAACGTCAATTTCACGCTAGCAGGAGGGGAGAAATAATCTGCAAAACCAGATCCGCAATCGGCAGCCTTGCCCTTTCCGGGCACTCCACACGGGCGGCGCAGGTGGTAAAACAGAATCCAAATCTGATGCGGTTCAACGGAAATTCCTCCTGATGAGAAAAATACGCTCGTTCAGGACGACCTGGTGGCGCGGGAACTATTGCTTGCGTGAGAGCAAAAAATCGCGAATTTGCACTACTTTTGGTGCAAATTGCAAGTCTCTGAAATGGAAAGAGTTAAGTTAAAAATCCACAGGGAGATTGATGATTTGGGCATAATATCCTCGTGTATTTATAGATACTAGTTGAGTGAACTAGTGGCTAGTTAGTAAAATGGGCAGATGGTCAAACGACGAACATCAAGCAACCCGAGCTCGAAATCATCGCTACGGATCTGGCTGATGGCGGGGGCTTCCTCAGTTGCGCTGGTCGCGGTGGTGGTCACAGTTTCTACGCGGACAGTGCAGGCGGATGCGCGGCTTTCCCGGCCGGCGTCAATCGCGCCCCCATCGGCTCCGGTAGCGAGTGCCACACCTGCCTTGCTTGCGCCGCGTAAACCCGCGGAAACAACAGCCGATATGCTCCACGGCATTGCCTCCTGGTATGGCGGTGTCTTTAATGGCCGCCACACGGCCAGTGGAGAACGATTCGATATGCACGCGATGACCGCCTGCCATCCAACCCTGCCCTTCGGCTCGCTGGTGCGGGTCGTGAATCTCAATAACAGGCGCTCCGTCGTGGTGCGCATCACTGATCGCGGCTACCTTTATGAAGGGCGAGTTCTCGATCTATCCTACGGTGCCGCTCAGAGGCTGGCGATGACCAAGCCTGGTCTTGCGCCGGTTGAACTGGAAGTCCTTTCCCTGGGCAAGACTCGCCGCGACAAATAAGAAATCGGAAGCGATCAAAAGCAGCAACGGCCAGCCCCTCGCGCTGGCCGTTGCAGTTTGAGGTTTTATTCAGTCCTCGCGATCGGAATTCTGGGGTTCATCGTTACGGCTTGCACGGGGCTGTATCTTCCGGTCGCCGGGCGAAAGCTGGTTGTGCCGGCTGCCGAACTACTGTTGTAATCCTGCCATTCGTTCACGGCGCTGTCGGCGGGTGTTCCGTCTCCCTGCAATCCAAATCCCGAGCCAGCCACGTTAAGAGGGTTGGAGCTATCCGTGAGCGTTCCTTTAAGAACTCCATCGAGATAGACGGAGAGTGTGACGGTGGAAGTTCCTGAAGCGGTCAGTCCGAGCGTGTGACTGGCGGAGGCGGAAACCGTTCCGCAGTTTCCCCCACTCAGGTACTTGAAATCCTTCATCACATAACACGCAGTGTAATTTCCGTTGGAGACCGCGCTGAAACCCACGCAATACCCCGGAATGCCGGCTGATACCCTCACGCATGCCAGTTTTTCATAGCCGATGGTTGCGCTGGATGGAGCGGCGGTAATCTGTGAGGTCTCCGAGGAAGAGCTGGTGTAGTAGTAAACGGCGGTCGAAGTGCCGGCAATCTCCGCGCTGTCGGAGCCTGTGGTGTAGATGGCGCCAGTTCCTCCCGCCAGCACCCACTGGGAGTTATACGTGGAAAGCGCCGTTCCGGAGGCGCCTGTGAATTGATCGACGCAGCTCCCGCTTCCTGTGGGACATTCATTGGTGGGTGGCGTTCCGATGTAATCCTGCCATTCGTTCACGGCGCTGTCGGCGGGTGTTCCGTCTCCCTGCAATCCAAATCCCGAGCCAGCCACGTTAAGAGGGTTGGAGCTATCCGTGAGCGTTCCTTTAAGAACTCCATCGAGATAGACGGAGAGTGTGACGGTGGAAGTTCCTGAAGCGGTCAGTCCGAGCGTGTGACTGGCGGAGGCGGAAACCGTTCCGCAGTTTCCCCCACTCAGGTACTTGAAATCCTTCATCACATAACACGCAGTGTAATTTCCGTTGGAGACCGCGCTGAAACCCACGCAATACCCCGGAATGCCGGCTGATACCCTCACGCATGCCAGTTTTTCATAGCCGATGGTTGCGCTGGATGGAGCGGCGGTAATCTGTGAGGTCTCCGAGGAAGAGCTGGTGTAGTAGTAAACGGCGGTCGAAGTGCCGGCAATCTCCGCGCTGTCGGAGCCTGTGGTGTAGATGGCGCCAGTTCCTCCCGCCAGCACCCACTGGGAGTTATACGTGGAAAGCGCCGTTCCGGAGGCGCCTGTGAATTGATCGACGCAGCTCCCGCTTCC
>Ga0224531_1000053_pt1 | contig 75954 bp, 59 predicted proteins | sample CBST100metaG_FD_179876 | JGI IMG/M metagenome (GOLD analysis project Ga0224531, IMG submission 179876) | Peat soil microbial communities from Stordalen Mire, Sweden - C.B.S.T100 | ecosystem: Environmental > Terrestrial > Soil > Wetlands > Peat | place: Sweden: Norrbotten County, Stordalen Mire...
GTTGTAAGGATGATGGTTTCTAGCGTGGGCACAGTTTTGCCAGACGTGGGCACAACTGATTTTGGGAAGGTAGCTATAAATGCTCGGTAGTGGGCTTATTGTGCCCATATCGTGCCTAGATTATGCTGTCACTTTGAATGCCATTCGCTCCTAAGTCTTTTGGAATGAATGGCGGGGACGACGGGGCTCGAACCCGCGACCTCTGCCGTGACAGGGCAGCGCTCTAACCAAACTGAGCTACATCCCCGCAACTTGAATCTGGGCGACTGAAAGCTACGCTTTATCGGCTACAACTCCTTTAGCCGGAGCGTTCTTTCGCCTGCCCACGATTGAATTGTATCAAAAAAACTGCCTCTGTAGATCGTCTCGCACAAGAAGATATTGCCAGTTTCGAAGTCGATACTGGTGCGCATCCAGAACTCCTTCAGCTTAGGAACACAGGTATGAGGCGCCGGGCGACGGGCCGTAGTATCGGCTCAATTGCAAATGGGCTATGCGTGGCGCTTACGAATATCTAATGATGAGCAACTCACTCGATTTTATCTGTGAACCGAAATTTGGAATCATGTTCGGCGGTTTCCTCGGCGGCGTTGCCTGCCGGATTTTTTAAAGCAGCGTTCGTTACACGACATTACATTTCTTTACATACTGGTGGGAACGTTTTGACGTCAAAGTAAACAGCAGACAGCACGCTAGCATTCGAGAGATTGACGCGTAGCGTTTCCTGGATTGCTCTCGTGCAGCTTTTTTACGACAGTCGTTCTTGAATGCGTAATCGCAAGTTTGGTTGTCTTCCTGCTTGTTCACCCAAAGCTGTATGGCTTCGTAAGAAAGAGGAAAAATGATGAAAAAATGGGTTACGCGCTTTCGCGTCGCCTGGTGCGCGTTGGCGATCATTCCGTTATTTGCCGCGGCGCATGTAGCATTCGCGCAGGAGCCGGGCGGACCTCCTCCCTTTGGCGTTCAAGGCGAGCAGAACATCAATGTTGACAAGCAACTCTCCAATCTAACCAAGCATTACAGCCTCTCGAACGAGCAAAAAGAACAGATTCGTCCCATCCTCGTCGATGTGAAGCAAAAGATGGCCGCTGTTTCTCAGGACCAGTCGCTGGCATTTGAAGATCGCTTCAGCAAATTGCGGCAGATTCGCGACGACGAGGTCGCGAGAATTTCGGCGCTTATGACTGATACCCAGCGGGTAAAGTACCAAAAGGATCAGCAGAAGAAACAGCGCGAGGATGAAGGTGGTCTCGGTGGACCTCCTCCCGGTGGACCTCCTCCCGATGGTGGCCCTGGCGGTCCGCCTCCAGGCATTTAATCGGTGGAAAATTCTTCTGCCAAACAACAGGTTTGCTACCGCACTTGTTCCCCAGACTGCGTTGTTCGGGCCCCCTGGGGGAAGCCGAAACAAGTGTAGCTTGCCTCAAAAAGGTTTCCCGTGTTTTATGTCTTAGGGCCCATGAAATGAAACACAGGGGATTCGGCCTCATACTGGCCGTGGCCCTGATTGCGTTTGAGACGCGCAATCAGGGCTTTTCATTTATCTTTCTGAAAGTGGTTTCCGCTGCCCACTGGTCCGCGTCCTCGCAAACGCTCCGTGTCGCTACTGCCAGACGGTAACGTTCTCCAACTCCCGATCGATTCTTTCCAGCGCCTCGCGGGGAAGCGTAACACCAATCGCCTTTACATTGTCCGCGATCTGTTCCGGCCGCGATGCGCCAATGATCGCCGAGGTGACTTCCGGCCGCCGCAGCACCCACGCCAGCGCCATCTGCGCCATGCTCAAACCTAACTCATCCGCAAGAGGCTTCAAGCACGCCACGGCCGTCAGAATCTCCTCTGACCGGTAATGCCGCCCGCCGGTTTCCATAAATTGATTCATCTGCGCATTGGCCGCCCGGCTATCTGGTGGAGGCGGCGCGCCGGGCTTGTATTTGCCTGTCAACGCGCCGTGCGCCAGCGGTGAAAACGCCAAATTGCCGATTCCGTGTCGCGCGCAGGCGGCAAAAACCTCTGCCTCCGGTTTACGCCACAGCATTGAATACTGCGGCTGGCTGGAAGAGAAGGGAACCAGTCCCTGCGCTCCGGCAATCGACGCGGCGGCCTCGATCTCTTCCGCCGTCCACTCGCTGAATCCGATGGTTCGCACCTTGCCGGCTCGCAACGCGCGGTCCAGCGCCGTCAACGTCTCTTCAAGCGGCGTTTCTTTGTCGAAGCGGTGGCACTGGTAAAGATCGATTGTTTCTACGCCCAACCGTTCGAGCGAGCGATTCAACTGCTTTTCGATTTGTTTCGCGGAAAGTCCATGATCGGGCTCGTCGCCAACCGGAAAGAATAATTTAGTTGCGATCATGTACCGGTCGCGCGGATAGCTCTTGAGCGCCTCGCCTAGCACGCGCTCCGCTTCACCGGCGCCGTACTGGTTCGCCGTATCGAAGAGCGTAATCCCGTGGTCGAGCGCCGCGTGAACGCAGCGGATCGCCTGCTCGCGCGCAACGCCTCCGGCAACCGTTAGCCATGTTCCGAAGCTCAATTCCGAGACCTTCAGCGGGCCGTTACCTAATTGCCGATATTGCATGCGCTCTCATCCCTAGTCCCCAAAGTCCCTAGTCCCTGTCTCTAGTCCCTGCCTTTACCCCACCGCCTGCACCGACCCTTTGCCGGCCAGCTCCTCCACGCGTTCAACCCATCCGCGATCGGCGGCCACGCTCAAGCCCTCCGGTTCCAGAATCACCGCATATTCGCCTTTTTTCTCGAGTTGCAGCATGACCTTTCCCGGCCCCGGCGCGGCATCGGCCGCGCTCTTCAGCCCCGTCAGCATCTCTTCCGTTGCCTGGTCGAGATTGATGCGAATGCGTACGCCCGTCGGCAGCTTCACCTGCACATCGTCGAGCGCCTGTACGGAACTGATGGCGATTTTTGACGCCGTGTCCTCGTCGCCCATCAGCATGCCGCGCACCAGCACCGGAGCTTCCATCTTCAGTTTCTCGGCCAGCCGCTCGTAGTCGCGCGCAAAACAGATCATGTCCATTTTTCCCGTTGCGTCTTCCAGCACCGCCTGCGCGTAAAGCCGTTGGTCGCGCTTGCTCTTCTGCACGCGCAAGCCCTGCATGAGCGCTGCAATCTGAACCTCATCTGCCGAATCCTGCTGCGAGCCCCAGCGCCGCTCCGGTGGTTTGCGTTCCAATGCATCGGCAATGGAAATAACACCTGCCAAATTCCGCAATTTCTCCGCGTACTTATCCAGCGGATGCCCGGAGACGTAAAAGCCCAACACTTCTTTTTCGTTTGCCAGCCGCTCGCTTTCTTCCCAATCGGGAGCCGGCGGCAACGCATCGGCTTCGTGCCCGGGCGCGGGCGCATCGTCAAAGAGCCCGAACAGTCCGCTCTGTCCCTGCTCGGCGTCGCGCTGCGCCTTCTGTCCGCGCTCCATCGCCTTGTCGATGGCCGCCGCCAGTTGTCCGCGCGTACCCAATGAATCCAGCGCTCCGGCTTTAACGAGCGATTCGATCACGCGCTTGTTCATCACGCGCAGATCGACCTTTTCGCAGAACTCCCACAAGCTCTTGAATCGTCCGCCTACCGCTTCGCGCGCTTTAATGATCGATTCAATCGCATTGCCGCCAACGTTTTTTACCGCGGCCAATCCAAAGCGAATGGCATTGCCTTTGGGCGTGAATTGCGCCATTGAAATCTGCACATCCGGCGGCTCCACGGCAATGCCCGTCTCCCGACACTCGGCCACATACTTCACGATATTTTCGGGCTTCGAGGTTTCAGAGGTCAGCAGCGCGGCCATGAATTCGACCGGATAGTGCGTCTTGAGATAAGCCGTCTGATACGAAACCAATCCATAAGCAGCCGAGTGCGATTTATTAAATCCGTAACCGGCGAACTTCTCCATCTGATCGAAGATTTCGCCTGCGGTGTCTTTAGGATGGCCGTTCTTCAGCGCGCCTTCGATAAAGCGGCTGCGCTGCTTGGCCATCTCTTCGGGCTTCTTCTTGCCCATGGCGCGGCGCAGCATGTCGGCTTCGCCCAGTGAGTAACTCGCCAGAACGTTGGCGATCTGCATCACTTGCTCTTGATAGAGGATGACGCCGAGTGTTTCTTTCAGCACCGGCTCAATCTCCGGCAGCATGTACTCTACCTTGCGCCTGCCCCACTTGCGCTCGATAAAGTCGTCCATCATGCCGCCCTGAATCGGACCGGGGCGGAACAGCGCGGTGAGCGCCGTCAAATCCTCCAACTTATCGGGCTTGTAACGGCGCAACATTTCGCGCATGCCGTGCGATTCAAACTGGAAGATGCCCGAGGTCAGCGCTTGCTGAAAAACCTTCTGGAAAGTCTCGGCATCGTCGAGCGGAATGGTCGCGATATCGACCTTCTCGCCGCGATTCTGTTCGATCAGCTTCAGGCAGTCGTCGATTACCGTCAGCGTCGTCAGCCCCAGAAAGTCGAACTTCAAAAGCCCCATCTTATCGACGGCCTTCATGTCGTAGGCGGTGACGATTTCATCGTTCTTCGTCTTGGCCACCGGCACCAGTTGCGTCAGCGGGCGCGGCGCAATCACCACGGCCGAGGCATGCACGCCCGAACCGCGCGACAGCCCTTCCAGCTTTTTCGCCGTGTCGATCAACTCGCGGATTTGCGGATCGTTGTCGTAGGTCTTGCGCAGATCCGGCGACTCTTCGAGCGCCTTGTCGATCGTCATGCCCACCGTTGCAGGAATCATTTTGGCGATCTTGTCCACGTCGCCATAAGGCATGTCGAGCGCGCGGCCACAGTCCTTGATCGACGCTCTGGCCGCCATGGAATTGAAGGTGATGATCTGACTGACCTGATCGCGGCCGTACTTGCGCACCACGTAGTCGTAGACTTCGCTGCGCCGGTTCATGCAGAAGTCCACGTCGACATCGGGCATCGAAACGCGCTCCGGATTCAGAAAGCGCTCGAAGAGCAGCACGTTCTGCAACGGATCGATGTTGGTGATCCCCATTGAATAGGCCACCAGCGAGCCGGCCGCCGAGCCGCGGCCATGGCCTACGGGAATGCCGTTGTCGCGCGCGTATTTGATGAAGTCCCAGACGATCAGAAAATATCCGGTGTACTGCATCTGCTTGATGATGCCGATCTCGTAGTCGAGCCGCTTCTCGTAATCGGCGGTCGAGGCTTTGAGCTTGCCCTGGCTTTGCAGGCGCTGGACCGCCGTCTCCATACGCACCTTGAAACCCTTGCGGCACACCTCCTCGAAATAGCTGGCGATCGTGTGGCCTTCCGGCACGTCGAAACGAGGAAAGGGATTGTCGACCTTGTGCAGCGTCAGGTTGCAGCGCTCGGCAATCTCCATCGTGCGCGACAGCGCCTCGGGCGCATCGGGAAACAGTTGCGCCATCTCCTCGCCGCTCTTCACGTAAAACTGATCGGTGTCGAGGTGAAAGCGGTTGGGGTCTTGCATCTTCGAGCCGGTCTGGATGCAGAGCATCACATCGTGCGCGTGCGAATCCTCCTGGCTCAGGTAATGCGAATCGTTAGTCGCAATCAGCGGAATGCCCAGGTCGCGCTCCAGGCGGAAAAGATCGGCGCGGATTTTCTTTTCCGGCTCCAGCCCCTGGTCCTGCACCTCCAGGTAAAAATTCCCCTTGCCGAAGATGTCCTGATACTGCGTTGCCACTTCGCGCGCGCGATCGTAGCGGCCGGCGACCAGTTCCTCGCAAACCTCGCCGCTCAGGCAAGCCGAGGCGCCGATCAATCCCTTGCAGTGCTCTGACAAAAATCGTTTGCTCACCCTGGGCTTGCGATAGAAACCGTGCAGGCTCGCCTCCGAGGTCAACTCGATCAGGCTCCGGTAGCCGTCTTCGTTTTCGGCCAGCACCACCAAGTGGTTGTAGCGATCGTGCGAAGCCTCGGCGCGATGGTCTTCGGCCTTGCAGATGTAAAGCTCGCAGCCCAGGATCGGCTTGATGCCTTTTTCTTTGGCGGCGTTAAAAAAGTTTACCGCGCCGTAGATGTTCCCGTGGTCGGTGATGGCGACGGTCTTTTGGCCTAGCGAGGCCACGCGATCGACGAGTTTGTGAACTTCGCAGGCGCCGTCCAGCAGCGAGTACTCGGTATGCAAATGCAGATGGGCAAATTCAGGCATAACTATTGTTATTCTAGCTGTCGAACGGGCGCGATAAACCAGCCATAAATCTTGTTGCTGACCTCGGCTGAGGAAAACCCGGTCCCCGCAGTATCACCTTCGCTCGCATTGCCTTACGTGCCGTCGCTGGCACAAGCATTGCTGCGGCTGGCAATTCTCTAAAACGCGAGGGAGATTCCCGCCTTCTTTACAAATTCAGCGCTTTCAGCAGAGCTTCAACGCTCATTCCGTGGTGAGAGGCAATGTGTTTGAGGATGCTCGAAAGCGTACCGGCTTTGATCGGATGATGACGGGGAATGACTTCGTGATTCTCGCCGTCGCACTGCGTCGTTACGCGAATGTGGGAGCCGGTCTGCCGTGTGGCCGTGTAACCTAAAGCGCCAAGCGCCTTGATTAGGTGTGGCCCGTCCACGTCGCGCGGCAACTTCATGCGGCTAAAATCTCTTCCCGAACGAAATGTAAACGGATGATTTTGGGGCGCTGCATCGTCTCGTCAAAGTAGCAGTTGACGGCGTCCTTGATCGTCGTACGCAGTTCGTCAAGGGTCTCGGCTTGGGTGTGGATGCCATAGCCCAGGGCAGTGGCCGCGTAGCCACCATCCACCTCGTCCTCGCGCACATCGAAGATAATCTCATTCATGAGCTTCGACCCTCGCTAAGTTTAATTTTAACAGCTTTTCGCTCAACTCTTTCGAATGTCGGCGCAGTAGAGAGATCATTCGTTATTTGTTAAATATTGTCAAGTATGACTACATTGATTGAGAGTCGCGCTTCAGTGGCTTGTTTGATTTTCATATTTTATCTCTGTGATCGGAATGGTGATGAAGCTCGAAGAACAATTTTTGGCCGCCAAGACCGGTCGCGAGGCCGACTGCGAAGACGCCATCTACGTCGGCGAAGACTTCGTCGCTATTGTCGATGGAGTTAGCTCGAAGACCGCGCGGCGCTGGAACGGCGCGACCGGCGGACGACTCGCCAGCCAGACGATTCTTGCCGCAATGCCGTCCATGCCGTCGGCGGCGACCTTTCGCGAAGTCGTCGACCGGCTGACCGCGACTCTGCGCGAACTCTACCTCCATTACAACTGCTTCGATCTGGTCGAGCGCGATCCCCGCCAGCGCGCTGCCGCGGCCATGGTCATCTATAGTCGCGCCCGCCGCGAGCTATGGAGCGTTGGCGATTGCCAGGCCCTTATCGGCGACAAATTTGTCTGTCATCGAAAGTATGTCGATGAAGTTACGACCGCAACCCGTGCCTACTACCTGAAGTCCGAGCTTCTGCGTGGCGCCGACGCCTCGGCTCTGATCGAAAACGATCCCGGTCGCGCTTTCATTTCCGAGCTGCTTGAGCGCCAAACCTACTTCCAGAACAATCCAGCGGCTGGCGAATATTTTTATGCGATGCTTGACGGCCTTCCGGTGCCCGATCAGGGGCTTTTCGTTCAGCCTATTCCGGCGCAAACAACTTCGCTGGTGCTGGCCTCCGACGGCTACCCGGTTCTCAAATCCACCTTGAAGAAATCCGAAGAGGCTCTACAGGCTGTCATCCAAAACGACCCGCTGCTGATCGAGAGCTATAAATCGACCAAAGGCCTTCGCGCCGGCTGGCTTTCCTTCGACGATCGAGCCTATCTTCGCCTGACGATCCCGAGCCTCTAAATTGCCGAGAGAAACAAATAGCATTCGCCTCCCAGCGCCGGAGCGGGGGACGTCCGTATAGGGTCAACTTTCTTTGGCTGTGGCGGCCTAGCTATTCGTTACATCGCCCGAGCACTCGTGGTGCCCGCACCGGCAAACGACTTCGACGCGATCCCCGTTGCCTTCGCAGTGGGCGCTGCAATACTTTGATCCATCGGTCGTGACGCAACTACAGGCGGGATTTGCGCATTTCTTGGGCTTTGCCATAAACCACCTCGTTTCGGCAGTTCCTGAAGCCTGAGCGGGCCGGGCCGGGACGCTCTCCGGCCTTTACGTGCAAAGTAAAGGCTCTCTCACTGCACGGCTACCCAGCTTACCACCAATTGGGACGGAAACCGAGAATTTTTATCCCTCAGCCTGGCTGGCCGATTATTGCGCCGCCGCCATTCTTTCCTGTCCTTCCGTCCTGCCCATTGGTATACTCATATAGTGACGACAACAGTCCACGAATCCATTCCCCCTCACGGTTCTACTGAAGATTCCCCTGCCCATCGAAGTGTGTTGCTGCTCAAGCCGCGTGGCTTCTGCGCCGGCGTCGTGCGCGCCATCGACATTGTAAGAATCGCTTTGGAGGCCTTCGGCGCGCCGATCTACGTCCGCCGCGAAATTGTTCATAACCGCTATGTCGTTAGCGAACTGGCCGCCAAGGGCGCTATCTTTGTTCACGAAATCGACGACGTGCCCGAAGGTCAGCGCGTTATCTACTCGGCCCACGGCGTTTCGCCTGCGGTTCGCGAGCGCAGCAAAAAACGCCACCTCAAGGTGATCGACGCCACCTGTCCGCTGGTGATGAAAGTGCACTTCGAGGCGGTCAAGTTCGCCAAAGAGGGCTATTCGCTGGTGCTGGTCGGCCACCGCGATCACGACGAAATCGAGGGAACCCTGGGCGAAGCTCCCGATGTGACGCACGTCGTTTCCAACGTCGCCGAAGTTGAAGCCTTGCAGCTTCCCAACCCCGAGCGCGTGGCTTACCTTACGCAAACAACGCTCAGTCTGGCCGAGTCCCGCGATATTATTCGCGCACTTAAATTGAAGTATCCGCACGTCGTCGGTCCGCACTCACAGGACATTTGCTATGCGACTGAAAACCGCCAGGTGGCGGTGCGCAACGTAGCCCACAAAGCGGGTTTGGTACTGGTCGTTGGCTCTACTAACAGCTCCAACTCCAACCGCCTGGTTGAGGTCTCGCGCAACCTGGGCACAAAAGGGTATTTGATCGAAAACTCTCAGGCGATCAACTCTCAATGGCTGGAGGGAATCCAACACGTTGCCGTAACCGCCGGCGCTTCGGCGCCAGAGGTTCTGGTCGAAGAGGTTGTTAATTATCTTCGCCAAAACGGCTTCGAAAACGTCGAAGAGGTAGAGGTGATGCCGGAAAATGTACGTTTTGGCCTCCCTCCTGAGATCGTGCAAGCTATCGGCAGTGCCGGCGGATCGCAGACGATTCCCGTAAAGTAGTCTTCGGCCGATGGTCCATGCGCCAGCTACACCTGTTCGGGTGCGCCAACAAGTCGGAATCTCTAATCGTTAGAGCCTTCCGGTAAGAATTGAGGCGATACAAAACCTATGATTTCAAATCGACAGCAAACTCAAATTTCGTCGCCGCGTTTCGGCCGTCTCGACGCCAGCATCGCCGACGTCGATTCCGCCGTCGCCAAGTCTTGTGATTACCTGCTTTCCCAGCAGCATTCAGACGGTTACTGGTGCGGTGAACTCGAGGGCGACGCCATGCTCGAGTCCGACTATATCTACCTGCACACGCTGCTTGAAAGCGGCGATCCCGGCCGCCTGCGTCGCGCCTTTGCCGAGATTATGCGCTACCAGAACCAGGACGGTAGCTGGAGCATCTATCCCGGCGGACCGGGCAACATCTCGCTTTCGGTCAAGTGCTACTCCTCGGCCAAAATCATGGGCCTCAAGGCCGACGATTCTCGCTTAATCAAGTGCCGCGAGTGGATTCTGGCTCACGGCGGCGTTGTCGCCTGCAACACCTTCACCAAAATGTATCTCTGCTCCCTCGGCGAATACGACTACGCCGCTGTCCCCGCCGTGCCGCCGGAGATTGTCCTCTTTCCTCGCTGGTTCTACTTCAACCTCTACGAAATCTCCTCCTGGTCGCGTTCGATCCTGGTGCCGCTGGCGATTCTTTACGCCAAAAAACCGCTTAAGCGCATCCCCCCGGAGCAGGGAATCGACGAGCTTTTCGTCGGCGGACGCGCCAACGCAGACCTGCGCTTGCAGATCGATCGCAAAAAACTCATCTCCTGGCGCAATTTCTTCATCATTCTCGATCGGATCATGCACACCGCCGAAGCCGTGCATATCCGCCCGCTGCGCAAGCTGGCCCTCAAGCACGCTGAAAAGTGGCTGCTCGACCGGCTTGAGATGACCGACGGATTGGGCGCCATCTACCCGGCCATGTTGAACGCCATCGTCGCTCTGCGTTGCCTCGGCTACAGTGAAGACGATCCCCAGGTCATCCGCGCCCGCGACGAGTTTGAAAAACTCGGCATCGAGGCCGAAGCCAATGAAGACATGCCCGAACCCACCTTCCGCATGACCCCCTGCGTCTCACCCGTCTGGGATACGGCGCAGGCCCTCACCGCGCTGGGCGAGGCCGGCGTCCCGCGCAACGATCCCCGCATGTTGAAGGCCGCCGACTGGCTGCTCTCCAAAGAAGTCCGCCACAAGGGCGATTGGGCCGTCAAGGTCCGCAACACCGAACCCGGCGGTTGGTATTTCGAGTTCAACAACGAGTTCTATCCCGACACCGACGACACCGCTCAGGTGCTGCTCGCGCTCAGCAAAATCGACAACCCTCGCGAGCGCTATCAGCATGAAGTGGCCGAGCGCGCCATCGATTGGGAATTCGCCATGCAATGCAAAAACGGCGGCTGGGGCAGCTTCGACAAAGACAACACGAAGATGATCTTCCAGTACATCCCCTTTGCCGATCACAACGCCATGCTCGATCCGCCGACCGTCGACATCACCGGCCGCATGTTAGAAATGCTCGCCGTCTACGGCTATTCGCGCGACGACAAGCGCATCCAGCGCGCTATTAAATTCATTCTCAGTGCGCAGGAGCCGGATGGTTGCTGGTTCGGACGCTGGGGCGTTAACTACGTCTACGGAACTTTTCTTGTCTTGCGCGGTCTCGATGCCATTGGTTTTGAACACAACGAACCGCAGATTCAGCAGGCCGCCGAGTGGATTCGCATGGTGCAGAATCCCGACGGTGGATGGGGCGAAAGCTGCGCCAGTTACGACAATCCTGATCTGCGCGGTGTGGGCCTCAGCACGCCTTCGCAAACCGCCTGGGCGCTTATCGGCCTCCTCTCGGCCGGCGACGACCGCTCCGACTCGGTTGCCAAAGGCGTTCGCTGGCTCATCGAACATCAGCGCGCCGACGGCAGTTGGGACGAAACCACAGGCAAAGGTCTTACCCATCAGGGCATCATTACTGGAACCGGATTTCCGAAGGTCTTCTACTTGGCCTACACCCTGTATCGCCAGTATTTTCCGCTGATGGCGCTCACCGCCTACAAGCGCGCCATGGATCGCGCCGCAAAGTAGTAGGTAGGTTCGGTACAGAGCGGTTTTGAAAGGGCACGACTTTAGTCGTGCCGAAACTGCCGCTAAATGAACGGGGGCTTTAGCTCCTGAGGGATCAAACAACAATGGCAATTCCAATCTCACAGATGTGGACGGTCGCTTCTTACGTTCTAAAAAATCGGATGCAGGGCAACCGGCGTTTTCCGCTGGTGCTCATGCTCGAGCCGCTCTTCCGCTGTTCGCTGGCTTGCGCCGGTTGCGGCAAAGTCCAGTATCCGCCGCACATCCTCAAACGCCAGCTCTCGCCCGAAGAGTGCTTCCGCGCCGTCGAAGAGTGTGGCGCGCCCATGGTCTCGATCCCCGGCGGCGAGCCGCTGCTCCATCCGCAAATCGTCGAAATCGTCAACGGCCTCATCGCGCGCAAAAAATACATCTATCTTTGTACCAATGCCTTGGCGCTCAAAGAGCGCCTGCACGAGTTCACTCCCTCCAAGTACCTCACCTTTTCCGTCCATCTCGACGGCCAGCGCGAGGAGCATGACTTCGCCGTCTGCCGCGAGGGCGGTTACGACATCGCCGTCGAAGGCATCAAAGAAGCCATCAAGCGTGGCTTCCGCGTCACGCCCAACTCCACCTTCTTCGACGGCACCGATCCCAACCGCGTCCGCGCTCACTTCGATCAGATGATGGAGATCGGCGTCGAAGGCATTGTCCTGTCGCCCGGCTACAGCTACGACAAGGCTCCCGACCAGAATCGTTTCCTCGGCCGTGCCCGCGTCCACAAGCTCTTTCGCGCCATTCTGTCGAACCGCAAGCGCTCCTGGAAGTTCAATATGTCGCCGCTCTTTCTCGAGTTCCTCATGAGCGATCGCGACTTCGACTGCGTTCCCTGGGGCATGCCGGCTTACAGCATTTTCGGCTGGCAGCGGCCCTGCTATCTTCTACAGGACGGTTACGCGGAAAGCTACAAGGAACTACTGGAAACCACCGACTGGGAGAACTACGGCGTTCCTTCGGGCAATCCCAAATGCGCCAACTGCATGGTCTCCTGCGGCTATGAAACGCCATCGGTCATCGCCGGCTTCGGCAGTCTGAAAGGCTTCTGGGGCATGGTCAAGGGCAACTTCAGCCTTTACAAAGACAAGCACGCCCTCCGGTTGCTCGACGAATTTGCCGCCAACTCCGCCGCGCCGCTTGTCCAACTCAACCAGCCCGCCGCTGAAAAAGAACTTGAGAAGACCCGCGCATGATTTTTACAAGCCAGCCAGTTTCTAACACCGCTAGCTCCGTGACCGCTTAAATTTGTACCATCGAGGGTGCCCCAGGTCTCGATTTTGAGACCTGGGAAAGCACGAACTCAATGAAACTTCTACATCCGGTCAGAGACCAGCTCCACTAACACCGCGAAGAGGAATCTATGACTACCGAAGCCCCAAAGTACACCCGCGAGCAGGTTGAATCGCTCGAGCTGGCGCCCGCCGCCGAGCATGAAAAACTCGAAGGCTGGAGTCCCTCGCTCGCCACCGAAGAGGCGCTCAAAGACGCCATCGAGAAGGCCTTTGATTATCGCGGCGACGTCACCTTCGCCCTCAAATCCGGCCAACGCATCGTAGCGTACATTTTCAATCGCCGCCTCGGCGCTACGCTCGCCGACTCCTGGATTCAGTATTACGTCGCCGACGATCCGGCCAAGCACAAACTCGCCTACTCCGAAATCGCCGCGCTGGAGTTCACCGGCAAAGATCGCGCCGCCGGCAAGCATTGGGAAGACTGGGTCAAGACCTACAACGAAAAGAAGGCCGCCGGCGAAAAGGGAATAGCTCTTGAGCCCGACGAGCTGGATTGAGTTTTCGCTTAAAGCTGAAGCGAGCAATTGGATGCTGAATAGATAAATCGTCGATTTGTTGTCTTGAGGGGGGGCTCGTGTGGCTTTACCCCAGCAGCTCCGCCTTCCGACCTTGCTTCACCAGCATCCCCACCGCTTTTTTATCGAAGGAGACAAAGGTCTCGCCGCCCATCCAGGCACCCTCGTAGGCAATCACGCCATCGGCGAAGTCCGCGCCACTCCGCAGCATCGCCACTCCGGCTTCTACGGCTCCGGCGTCGAGCACGATATTGTTGGTCTCCCGCAATTGCAGGATCGTTTTCTCTATCAGCAAGCGGGAAACGCTATACCGGCTATGCAGCACCCAAATCATCTCGCACAGAGCCTGATTGGTGACCACTACAATCTCAGCCCGTTGCATGGTCTCGCGCGCAAGCCTGAATTGCACTGGATCGTCGCCCACGAAATAACGCAAAAGAATGTTTGTGTCCGCGACGATCTTCATCGCTTCAAACCGGCCATGCCTGCTTTGGCTCCGGTATCGGCGATGGCCTCGTCGATCTCTTCAAGCGTTAGATGAATGCCGTTGGTTTTTCCCTTGAGGCATCCCGCAAGGTCTTCGATCCTGCTTTTTTTTCGCACCGCTCTGCCCATGACTTCGCCTCCAGGCATCAGTTTCAGCTCAATCTTTTCTCCTGGCTTGACTCCCAAATGCCGCAGGATTTCCTTCCGAAACGTTACCTGTCCCCGTGCTGTAACCGTCAATGTCGCCATGGATCTTGCCTCTATCTAATTGTAATGCAGATTTGCATTATTCGGTAACGCCGCGTCTGCCGTGACGCATATAAATATGAAAATAAGTCTCGTATTGACTCATTTCGCTTTATCCCATGTAAAACCATTAGAATAGGCTAAAGCATTCGTATGAAAATCTTTCTTACAGGCGCTACCGGATTCATTGGCTACCACGTCGCCAAGGCGCTGGCCGCCGAGGGTGCCGATCTGCGCCTTCTTGTCCGCAAATCCAGCAATCTTTCCAACCTCGAAGGCATTGCCGGCGAAACCGTCGTCGGCGATTTAGCCAAACCGGAAGAGCTTAAAGGCTCGCTCGACGCATGTGACGCCGTGGTTCACGTCGCCGCCGATTACCGGCTCTGGATTCCCGATCCCGCCGCCATGTACCACGTCAACGTCGACGGCACACGCGATCTGTTGCGCTTGGCCCGCGAGGCCGGCGTTCCGCGCTTCGTCTACACCTCCTCGGTCGCCACCATGCACTTCCGCACCGACGGCATCGTCGTCAACGAAGACACTCCGGTTTCGATCAAAAACATGGTCGGCCACTACAAGCGCTCCAAGTTTCTTGCCGAGCAGCAGGCCATCGCCGCCGCCCAAGACGGCCAACAGGTGATGATCCTCAACCCCACCAGCCCGATCGGCGCTTATGACCGCAAGCCCACGCCTACCGGCCAGATCATCCTCGATTTTTTACTCGGAAGATTTCCCGCCTACATGGACACAGGCCTCAACCTCGTCGATGTCACCGAGGTTGCCCGCGCTCACGTTCTCGCGCTCACTAAAGGCACGCCCGGCCATCGCTACATTCTTGGCGGAGAAAACCTCACCCTCAAGCAGATCCTCGATAAAATGGCCGCCATCACCGGCCTGCCTTCGCCCACCGTGCGAATTCCCTTCGTTGTGGCCGCCGCCTACGCCTTCTTCGAGGAGTGGATTACCGGCCGCATCCGCGGCAAGGAGCCCCGCGCCACGCTCGAAGAGGTGCGCATGGGCCGCAAGAAAATGTATGCCTCCAGCGCCCACGCCGAGCAGGATCTAGGCTTCCGCATCCTGCCCGTCTATCCGGCCATGCGCGCCGCAATCGAGTGGTTTCAAACGAACGGCTATGCTGCCGCGCCGACGAACGCATGAACCGCACCGCCATCGTTGCCGCTTTTCCCGGCGAAATTACGCCGCTGGTTAAAAGCACCTCCGGTCCTCTGCGTCACGAGCGCCACGACGGCATTTATCTCTGGCGTCGGCGCTCAGCGGGCCGCGAGTGGGCTGCCGCCTGCGCCGGGGCAGGGCAGCAGACCGCCACGCGCGCTCTTGCCGCCATAGAAAAAGACGGCCCGGTCTCGCGGATCGTCTCCATCGGCTGGGCCGGAGCGCTCACGCCCGATTTCCTTCCCGGCCGCGCCTACGTCGTCTCAGAAATCATCGACTCCCAAACCGGCGAGCGTTTCTCCGCGAATTCAGTTGAACCAGAAGAATCAAAGCTCGGTTCTCCAGAGTGCGAAAAAAAAACATCGGGGACAAGTCTTGTGTCAGGGCACGACTTTACTGCTTGCGGAAAAACTCATCATGCATTGCAAGAAGTGTCAGGGCACGACTTGAGTCGTGCCGTAGAGCACTCTGAAGATCATGGGGCTTTAGCCCCTGAAGCGATTCGCCTCGTCACCACGCCCCGCGTCGCCAACGCCGATGAAAAACGCCGCCTCGTCTCCGCTTATTCCGCCTCGCTCGTCGATATGGAAGCCGCCGCCATCGCCCGTCTCGCCCAAATGCGCGGAATCCCTTTCTACTGCATCAAAGGCGTCAGCGACGGTTTTGCCGATCATCTGCCGGATTTCAACCGCTTTCTCTCCCCCTCCGGTCAGCTTCTTCTTGCGCGGTTAACTCTTTTTGCCACTTTTCGTCCCTGGCGCTGGCCCTCACTCATACGGATGGGCGAAAATAGTCATAAGGCTTCTCTCAGCATCGCGGAGTCGCTACGTAGCCTCCTCGAAAATTGAAGCCGTAACTCACAATGGCTACCCAGATCTCCAATCTAAAATTCCATCTCGACTCTCAAATTCCCTCCACCATGCGCGCCGCCGTCTATCGCGGCATTGACGATGTTCGTCTTGAGACCGTGCCGGTCCCGCGCATCGGTCCCGGCGAACTGCTTATCAAGATCGCCACCTGCGGTCTCTGCGGCACTGATCTGAAAAAAATCCACATGGGCTCGCACTCGGCTCCGCGCATCTTCGGCCACGAAATGGCCGGACTCGTCGCCCAGGTTGGCGAAGGCGTCAAAGGCTTTTCCATCGGCGACCGCGTCGTTGCCTTCCATCACGTGCCCTGTGGCACATGCCACTACTGCCGCAAACACACCTTCGCTCAGTGCGAGACCTACAAGCGCACCGGCTCCACGGCCGGCTTCGAGCCCTCCGGCGGCGGCTTTGCCGAATACATTCGCGTCATGGATTGGATCGTCGCCAACCGCGGCGGCGTCATTCACATCCCCGACGGCGTGCCCTTTGAGCAGGCGGCTTTTTCCGAACCGCTCAACACCGTTCTCAAGGGCGAAAAAATGCTCGACCTCGCTCCTGACGACACGGTTCTGGTCATCGGCCAAGGCCCCATCGGCCTGATGCATGCCGCTTTGGCTCAGCGCACCGGCGCGCGCGTCTTCACCTCCGACCTTTTCGCAGGGCGTCATGCCATCGCCGCCCGCTTCGGCCTCAAACATCCCATCGACGGCGGCAAAGAAGATGTCGTCGCGCGCATGCGTGCCGAAACCGAGGGGCGCGGCGCGGACGCCGTTGTGTTGGCCGTCGCCGGCAGCTCGCTGATTCGCACCGCCATGGACGCCACCCGTCCCGGTGGCAAGGTCATGCTTTTTGCTCAAACCCAGCGCGGCGAAGTCACCATCGATCCGGCTGCGGTTTGTATGGACGAGAAGGCCCTCATCGGTTCATACTCGTCTTCAATCACAATTGTGGATGATGTTATGGAGCTTGTTTTTAACGGTTACCATAACGGCTTTGACCTGACCCAGTTGATCTCCCACCACTTCCCGCTGGAAGAGGCGGCCAAGGCCATCGCTATTGCTTCGCACCCCCAGGCCGGCTCCATGAAGATCATGTTGGAGTCCGTCCCTGGCGCAGGCGCGGAGTAGGAGAAATCGATGGCAAAGATCGTGAAAGATGCAATCCTCCGCGGCCGCAAAACCGTTGAAGACGTGGTCGAGGGCGGCCTGAATACAGTCGAAAACGTTGTCCAGGCAGGTCTGGATACAGTCGAAACGGTAGTCGTTGAAGGCCGCAAACGGGTTGGAACCGCCGTCAGTCAGGGCCGCAAAACCGTCGAGAACGTTCTGCTCAGTCGCCGCACCACCATGCAGGCCGCCGTCCTTCATGGCCGCGAAGATGTGCGCATCGAAGAGGTGCCCATTCCCAAGGCCGCGGCCGGCGAAATTATTGTTCGCGTTGGCGCGGCGCTCACCTGCGGCACCGATCTCAAAGTCTACCGTCGCGGCTATCACGCGCGCATGATCGTCCCTCCGGCGCTCTTCGGTCACGAACTGGCCGGTACTGTCGTTGAGGCTGGCGAAGGCGTTGAAAACTTCGCTCCCGGCGATCGCGTCGTCGCTCTCAACTCCGCGCCCTGCGGCAAGTGCTACTACTGCTTGCGCGGACAGGAAAATCTCTGCGACGATCTGCTCTTCAACAACGGCGCTTATGCCGAATTCATTCGCATCCCCGCGCGCATCGTCGCCAAAAACACGCTTCGCGTGCCCGAGGGGGTCGCTCTCGAACATGCCGCGCTCACCGAGCCTCTGGCCTGCGCCGTTCACGGCTTTGAAGATTGCCGGCCCGTCAAGGGTGACATTGTCGCCGTCATCGGCGGCGGCCCACTCGGCCTGATGATTCTTCACGTCGCCGCGTTGGCTGGCTATGAAACCATCGCGCTCGTTCGTCGCCCCGGCCAGGTTGAGGCGGCGCGGCAACTGGGCGCAACGCACATCGTCGAAAGCACCTCGATTCGCACGGCCATCGAAGAAACCCGCGCTCTTACTCCCAACGCTCGCGGCGTCGATATCGCCATCGAGGCCGTCGGCCTGCCCGACGCCTGGCAGGAAGCTCTCGAGTTGGTTCGCAAGGGCGGTACGGTAAACTTCTTCGGTGGCTGCGCGGCCAACACTCGCGTCTCTCTCGACACCAATCGCATTCACTACAACAACATCACTCTGCGCGCCACCTTCCACCACACTCCGGCCATCTGCCGCAAGGCTCTCGATCTGATTGCCAGCGGCCGCTTTCAGGCCGGCGCATTCATCACCGGTCGCGCCAATCTCTACGAACTGAATCACGTTTTTGAGAAGTTGATGAACCGCTCAACGGAGATCAAAACCGCCATTGTGCCGTAGCGGCTGCAACTTGCAACGCCTATAATCAAGATGGCTGGTTGCGTCCCGTGGCTCGCGAAGTGCCCTGTGCGCGGCCGGATAGTTTTCACCGGGGCCTTTCCCTTGAAAGATGCCATTGTCATCCGCGGCGCGCGGACACACAATCTGAAAAACATCTCCTGCGAGATTCCGCACGGGCAGCTGACGGTGGTCAGCGGCGTTTCGGGCTCGGGCAAGAGTTCCTTGGCCTTCGACACAATTTATGCCGAAGGGCAGCGGCGCTATGTAACTTCGATTTCGGCCTACGCGCGGCAGTTTCTCGAGCGGATCGAAAAGCCGGACGTGGACGAAATCGACGGACTGGCGCCGGCGATCGCCATCAAGCAAAAAAATACCACGCGCAATCCGCGATCGACCGTGGCGACGGCCACCGAAATCTACGATTACATGCGTCTGCTGTGGGCGCGCTGCGGCACGGTGCATTGCATTGAGTGCGGCGGCGTGGTCAAAAGCGATTCGGTCGACGAAGCCGCCGAAGCGGTGCTGGCGCTGGGCGAGGGAACGCGGCTCAATGTGCTGTTCCCGGCGGTGAATGCGGCGCTGGCGGCGGAGCCCGTTGCAAAACCGGCCAAACCCGCCGCGCGCGGCGCCAAGTCGGCGGCCAAAAGCGCCGAGTCTCTGCACATGCAGACGATGAAAGCGCGGCTGGCCGAGTTACGCGCGGCCGGATTTAACCGCTTGTGGCAGCAGGGCAGAATCTTCGAGTTTTCCACGCCCGAGTCGCTGATCGATCTGGATTTTGCCGCGCCCTTTTTCGTATTGCTCGACCGGATCGTGGTCAGCGCCGAAAACCGCGCGCGAATCGTCGATGCGGTCGAGGTTGCCTATCGCGAAGCGGGCGAAGCGATTTTTGAAGAAGCTCCGCGCGATGAAACGGCGGAGCGGCGGAGGCTGCGTTTTTCCGGCGCTTATGAGTGCACCAACTGTCGCCTTCCGGTGCGCGCGCCAGAGCCGCGTCTGTTCAGCTTCAACAATCCCTTCGGGGCCTGCCCGCGCTGCCAGGGCTTTGGCAATACGGCCGATTTCGACATGAACCTGGTAATCCCCGACCAGGAACTGACCCTGAATGAAGGCGCGATCGATCCCTGGAAGCGCCCCAAGTGCCGGCCGTGGCTGAACGATCTGCGCAAACACGCGGCCGAGCTGAACGTGCCGATGGATACTCCCTGGCGCGAACTGCCCGAGGCGGCGCGCGAAACGGTATTGCACGGCAAAGGCGATTTCCCCGGCGTACAGGAATTTTTCGCGCGCATGGAGCGCAAAAAATACAAGCTGCACATCCGCGTCATGCTGTCGAAGTATCGCGGCTATGCCGAATGCCCCGAGTGTCACGGACTGCGGCTGCGGGCCGAGGCGCGCGCGGTCACTGTCGAGGGCAAAAACATCTGCGAAGCAGCGGCGATGACCATTGCCCAAGCCAAGGAATTTTTCGACTCGCTCAAACTTTCGCCGATGCAGGATGAGATTGCCGGTTCGATCTTGACCGAAGTGCGCCAGCGGCTCGGTTTTCTGGTCGCTGTGGGGTTGGAATATCTTACGCTGAGCCGGTTGACCGCGACGCTTTCCGGCGGCGAGGCGCAGCGCATTCAGTTGGCCACGGCGCTGGGTTCGCGGTTGGTCGGCGCGCTCTATGTGCTCGACGAGCCTTCCATCGGCTTGCATCCGCGCGATACCGACCGGCTGATTCGCATTCTGAAAGATCTGCGCGACCTGGGCAACACGATCGTCGTCGTCGAGCATGACGCCGACATTCTGCGCGCCGCCGATTATCTGCTCGATCTAGGCCCCGGCGCCGGCGAGTTTGGCGGCAAGCTGCTGGCCGCCGGCGTTCTGGCCGAGCTTGAGGCCGATCCGGCCTCGCTTACGGGGCGCTATCTCAGCGGAAAAATTTCGATTCCCGTGCCCACGCAACGGCGCGAGCCGGGCCGCGAAAAGCTCGTACTGCGCGGCGCGCGCGCCAATAATCTGCACGGAATCGATGTTGAAATTCCGCTGGGGATGCTGGTCGCTGTGACCGGCGTCTCCGGCTCGGGCAAATCGACGCTCGTGCACCAGGTTCTTTATCGTGCGGTGGCGCGCGCGCTGGGCCATAGCGAGGCTGGCGATCCGTCGGCCGTGTTGACTTCGTTAACCGGCGCCGAGCGGCTCAGCGACGTCGTTCTAGTCGATCAGACGCCGATTGGACGCACTCCGCGCTCCAATCCCATCACCTACATCAAAGGCTTCGATCAGATCCGCGAAATCTTCGCCGCGCAGCCCGATGCCAAGCGCCACGGCCTGACGCCTGGGCATTTTTCTTTCAACGTGCCCGGCGGCCGCTGCAACACCTGCGAAGGCGACGGCACGGTTACCGTCGAAATGCAATTTTTGGCCGATGTCGAGCTGCCTTGCGAGGATTGCAACGGCACGCGCTACCAGCAGCGCGTCCTCGATGTGCAGTACAGGGGCAAGAACATCCACGACGTGCTTGAAATGACAGTCAAAGAGGCGCTGCGCTTCTTTGCCGGCCACGACCGGCTGCAGGACAAGCTGGCTGTGCTCGACGAAATCGGTCTCGGCTATCTGCGCCTGGGCCAATCGGCGACGACCCTTTCCGGCGGCGAGGCGCAGCGCATCAAGCTGGCCGCGCATCTGGCCTCCGTGCGCTCCGCCAACGCCGCGGCAAAACCCTCGCAGCTTCACCGCGTGCTCTACATTCTCGACGAACCCACCACCGGGTTGCACTTCGACGATGTTTCGAAGCTGCTGGCGGCCTTCCGCAAACTGATCGACGGCGGCGGCTCGCTGGTCGTCATCGAGCACAATCTCGACGTGATCAAAAGCGCCGATTGGGTAATCGATCTGGGGCCGGAAGGCGGCGAGGCCGGCGGGCGCATCGTCGCCGAAGGCACGCCCGAAGAAATTGCCGCCAATCTGCATTCGCACACCGGCAAGTGGCTGGCGAAGGTTCTCTGAGACAAGATAGATTGCAGTTTCCTCTTCGAACCGTTCTGGCATGTAGCGCCGGTTTCCTAACCCGCGCTTCTTTGCCCACTGCAACAAAATCATAAGGTTAAAAACTAAGTTACCTCTCGATTTGCCAGCCGTCATGCGGATTCGATAAAAAGGATATGCGGTTTTTCAGGGAACGAATCGCACGTTCTATCAATCCGGTGTCGGCGATTGGCAGCGGGATCAGTGCGCGTTCCAGAAGGAAGAATATATTTTGAGCTTCTCCGCCGGATTGGCCAAAAACAAAGCGACGCAAAATAGCAACGAAATTGACGCTCAATTGATTCCCGCCGGGCGGCTGGTGCCGTTTTTGGCCGTTACAGTGCTGTTTTTCTTGTGGGCGATTCCCAATAATCTGAATGACATTCTGATCCGGCAGTTCATGAAGTCCTTCAGCATTTCGCGGTCGAGCGCCGCGGCGGTTCAAATCTGGTTTTATTTGGGCTACTTCCTGCTCGCGATTCCCGCCGGGCAACTGATGCGCAAGTTCGGCTATAAGTTCGGCATCGTGACCGGACTCTGCCTGCTGGGAACCGGCTGCCTGCTCTTTTATCCGGCCGCGCAGGCGGGAATCTACACCTTCTTCCTGGTAGCGCAGTTCGTCATCGCCAGCGGGCTCTCGTTTCTTGAAACCGGATCGAACTCCTTTATCACGCAACTGGGACCGGCGGCCTCGAGCGAACGCCGATTGAATCTCTCGCAGGCCTTCAATCCCCTGGGCTCGATCAGCGCCGGATTGATCGGAACGGTCTTCATCTTCTCCGGCGTAAAGTTAACCGATGCGCAGGTGGCGGCGATGCAGGCCGCGGGAACCTATCAGGCCTATCTGCACTCGGAAACCTTGCGCGTGGTGACGCCTTATCTGGTGATCGGCGTTTTCGCCTTCTGTTGGGCGGTGCTGATCCTGTTTACCAAGTTTCCGGATATGAGTGCCGAGGACGCCTCGGAGAGTTCCTCTTCGGGCGGGATGCACGTGCGGCTCTGGCAGCCGCATTTCGTCTTCGCCGTGCTGGCGCAGTTTCTCTACGTGGGCGCTCAGGTGGGTACCTGGAGCTATTTCATCAACTACGTGGAATCCTCCACTGGCGTTGGCGACAAGGCCGCCGGCTACATGCTGACGGCCACTCTGGTGGCCTTCGCCGTGGGGCGGTTCAGCTCGGCTTTTCTGATGCGGCTCTTCCCGGCGCGGTTGATGCTGGTCACCTACTCCACGATCAACGTGTTTTTGTGCCTGGTCGCCGTAGTGCATCCTAGCTGGCTGGGCGTCGGCTGTCTGTTGATGACGAGCCTGTTTATGTCGATCATCTTTCCGACGATCTTCGCGCTGGGCCTGAAGGGCATGGGCGAGAAGACCAAGACCGCCGGATCGATTCTGGTGATGGCGATTCTGGGCGGCGCGGCGCTGACAAAAGTCATGGGCATGCTGCCGTTGCAATGGGCCTATCTGGTGCCGGTCTGCTGCTATGCAGGCGTGGCGCTGTACGGATGGTTGTTGGCCGAGGCGAAACCGGGCGAGGCGAAAGCGTAGCCCGTAAATTGGGTGCCCCATTCTAGCCGCGTTCCTGTTTCTTGCGGCTAGAGTGGGGTACAAGTTAATCAATCTTCCGATATACCCATTGTGAAAATGCTCTATTGCCGCGCTTCGGCAATGATTTGCAAATAAGCGCGGGCGGCCTCGGTAATCGTTTCAGGGTGGCCTGCGTCTACTGCTTTAAGATTCACCAGGTCGCTGCCTACGCCCAAAGCGCGCGCGCCGGCCTGGATGAAGCTGGCTGCCGTTTGCTGCGTTACACCGCCTGTAGGGATCAGTTTGAGCTGCGGAAAGGGCGCGTGCAGCGCCTTCAGGTAGCTGGCGCCGCCTACGGCCGAGCAGGGAAAAATCTTCACATAATCCGCGCCGGCATTCCACGCGGTAATGGCCTCGGTGGGCGTCAGCGCGCCGGGGCAAGAAACTTTATTGTTCTTCTTGGTGGTGGCGATTACATCCAGATGAAGGCTGGGGCTGACGACAAACTCCGCACCGGCGTCGATCGTGGCCTGCGCCTGATCGGCGGTGGTAACGGTGCCGGAACCAAGCAGGAGCTTCGCTCCGTATTCTTTTTTTAGCTCTTTGAGCAGATCGACCGCGCCGGGAACGGTCATGGTGACTTCGACGACGGTGACGCCGCCGGCAAGCATGGCTTCGACAACGGCGCGCCCCTGGGCGATGCTTTTAGCGCGCAGTACAGGAAGCAGCCCGACGCGCTCGATGATTTGCTGTGTACTTTCAGACATTCGATTACCTCGAAATAAGCGTAGCTAGCGGAGCTAGCAGAGTTAGCCGGTTCATTAACAGACGTGAAGTTTTACCGCGCAATGCGCGCCGAGCCGCCCTTCATCACGCGCTCGACCTCGCTGAGCGTCGCCATGCTGGTGTCGCCCGGAGTCGTCATCGCCAGCGCGCCGTGCGCCACGCCGCACTCGACGGCCCACTCGACGCCCTTGCCGGCCAGCATTCCATAAATCAGGCCGGAGGCGAAGCTGTCTCCTCCGCCGACGCGATCGTAAATATCGATTTCGCGCTGCGGCACCAGGACGATCTTGTCTTCATAGAGCGCAATCGCGCCCCAGGCGTTCAGGCTGGCGGTGCGCACGCTGCGCAGCGTGCTGGCGATCAGCTTCAGATTCGGATAAGCCGAGGCCACCTCGCGCAGCATCTGCTCGTAGCCTTCGATCGGCAACTCGGAAAAGTCCGCGCTGACGCCTTTGATGGCGATGCCGAGCATGGCCGAGAAATCCTCTTCGTTACCCAGCAGCACGTCGAGTTTGCGCACAATGGCGCGGTTAACTTCTTGCGCCTTGGCCCGCCCGCCAATCGCCTTCCAAAGCGATTCGCGATAATTCAAATCGTAGGAGATCGGCGTGCCATATTTGCGCGCCGCATCCATGGCCTCGACGGCGACTTCGGCGGTTGAAGCCGAAAGCGCCGCGAAGATGCCGCCGGTATGAAGCCAGCGCGAGCCGTTTTTCGATCCGAAGATCGACTCCCAATCGAAGTCGCCCGCCTTGACCTGACTAATAGCCGTGTGGCCGCGATCGGAGCAACCGGCGGCGGCGCGCAATCCGTAGCCGCGCTCGGTAAAGTTCAGCCCGTTGCGCACCGTGCGGCCTACGCCGTCGTAGGGAATCCAGCGGACGAGCGATGTATCGACGCCGCCCTGCAGAATGAAGTCCTCTACCAGACGGCCGACGGCGTTGTCGGCCAAAGCGGTAGCGATGGCGACGCGCTGGCCAAAGCAACGGCGCAGTCCGCGGGCCACATTGTATTCGCCGCCGCCTTCCCATACGTTGAAGCTGCGTGTGGTGTGAATACGCCCCTCGCCGGGATCGAGGCGGAGCATGACTTCGCCGAGGCTGAGACACGCCCAACGGCGCGTGGAATCGGGAATCGTGAGTGGATTCATTGTCAATAAATAATGTAACGCAATCGGGGTAGTGTGGTCAGTCCACCATCGCATGACCTTCGTGCGACGGATCGTTTACGCTAGGTGTATTCAAAAATATCGGTCGCGCGGATCGTTGTAAATATACGCCGCCGAATAAGTGACAAAAGCAGTTGGAGGAATACAAAAATGCGCGGAGTTTCGCGGCGTGGATTTATGCAAGTGGCAACAATGGCGAGCGTAGGCTTGGCGGGCGGCCGCGGGTTGCGGGCTCTGGCGCAAGATCCGGTCGTCGATGTGGAGCGTTCTGCCAACCACATGGGCTATGAGGCGGTGCAGTGGAAGGCGAAGCCTTTTCCCATGCGCCATGTGCGGCTGCTGGCCGGCCCGCTGCGCGAGATGCAGGAGCGCGACCGCGTCTACCTCTACATGCTGCCCAACGAGCGGCTGCTGCACAGCTTCCGACTCACCGCCGGCCGCGCTTCGTCGGCGCAGCCTTTGGGCGGATGGGAGGCGCCCGATGGTGAGTTGCGCGGACACTTCGCCGGTGGACATTATCTTTCCGCCTGCGCGTTGATGAGCGCCTCGGCCGGCGACGAGCCGCTGCGCCAAAAAGCCAATGAACTCGTCTCGGATTTGGCCAGGTGCCAGCGCGGCGACGGCTACTTGAGCGCCTATCCTGCCAGTTTTTACGACAGACTGCGGAATTACCAACAGGTCTGGGCTCCTTTTTACACCTATCACAAAATCATGGCCGGCCTGATCGATATGTATGTCTACTGCGATAACACGCAGGCGCTGGAGATGGCCGTACGCATGGCCGATTGGGCCGCCAAATGGGTTGAGCCGTTAAGCGACGGCGAGTGGGCGCGGATTCAACTGGTCGAGCACGGCGGCATGAACGAGGCTTGCTTCAATCTTTACGCGTTGACCGGCGAAAAGCGATTTCGCGATCTGGGCTTCCGTTTCGAGCACAAAAAATTCTTCGATCCGCTGGCCTCCGGCGTCGACAAGCTGGCCGGCCATCACTCGAATACCAATATTCCCAAGGCAATCGGCGCGGCGCGCGGCTATGAGGTTTCTGGTGACACGCGCTATCACGAGATTGCCTGGAACTTCTGGCGTCAGGTAGCCGAACATCACGCCTATTGCACCGGCGGCACCAGCGCCACCGTGCCGCTTTCCGCCGACGATGGCGAGGGCTGGCACACTGCCGACAATCTTGCCAATCAGTTAGTGCCCGCGGCGCAGGAGTGTTGCTGCAGCTACAACATGATGAAGCTCTCGCGGCATCTTTTCGGCTGGACGGCCGACGCGCGCTACATGGATTATTACGAGCGATTGCTATGGAACCTGCGTCTGGGCACGCAAGACGAGCACGGAATGCTGATGTATTACGTGCCCACGCAGCCCGGTAGCTGGAAGACCTTCGGAACGCCATACGATTCTTTTTGGTGCTGCACCGGCACCGGCGTTGAAGAATACGCCAAGCTGGTTGACAGCCTCTACTTCCACGACGAAAACGGCATTTTTGTGAATCAGTTTGTGGCCAGCGAACTGAAGTGGCCGGAGAAAGGCCTGCGGCTACGGCAGCAAACGGAGTTTCCCGACGAGGAGCGAACTTCGCTGACGATTGAGCTGCAACGGCCGGTGCGTTTAGCGCTGCGTGTGCGCGCGCCGTACTGGTGCGCCGGCGTTACGCTGCGCGTGAATGGCAAGCCCGCGCAGGCTTCAACCGCCAGGGGTTACGTAACGCTTGACCGTCTCTGGCAATCCGGCGATCGCGTCGAGGTCGCGCTGCCCATGCGCTTCCACTCGGTACCCTTGCCCGGAGCGCCCAGCGTGCGTGCGATGATGTACGGGCCGCTGGCGCTGGCCGGTCTGATGGACCGCAATGAGCTGACGACGCAGATGATCTACGGCCCGGCAGCGCCGCGCCCGGGCAGCCTTCCCGATGCGACCATGCCGGAGATCGTAGCCGGCGCTTCGTCGTGGGTAGAAAAGAGCGGTGAGCCGCTGCACTTTAAAACCGTGGGCCAATTCACGCCCATGGAATTGCGGCCGCTCAATCAGGTTATGAACGAGCGCTACACCGTCTATTGGCAGGTGCGAGACAAGGCATAGCGCTCGTTCATTTACGCAATTACCGGCGCATCGGAGACGCCGGCTACGCCAAAGACGCGGCGATAGCGCTCGGCCTCTTGAGGGTCGCCCATGGCTTTCGCGTAGTTGTCGGAAAGTTTGACCGCCGGCCGGCCATCGACTTCGCTCAATTTGCAGACTAGGCTGACGGGGTTAAAACCGTCACCGTCCTGGGGATCGCAGTTGCGGAAGTCGTTGGTTAGCAGCGTGCCCCAGCCGGCGCTAAATCGTATGCGGCGTTTCGCCGTCCAACGGCTCGAATCGAGAAAGTCGCTGGCCGTGCGGAAATCTTCGGGCGCGGCGCCGTTATGCATCTCTCCGGTGAAATAGGCATGAAGACTGAGAATTTGTTCGACGTCGAGAGCGTCGGAGGCGATCAGCCGCTTCTGGCGCGGGTCGCAGCCGTGCCGCTCCAGCCACGCGATATATTCGTCGCCGGCGACAAAAGCGTCTTTGCTGTCGATGCGCTGGCCGGTCCAGTTGGCCACCCAATCCGGCGCGCCGCGCAAAAATTGCGTCGTGCCATAGGTGTCGGGCAGCAGAATAAGCAGCTCGCCCTGGTAGCTCTGCTGCCATAACTCCAGCAGCCGGTACTGCGCGCCGCGCAACTCCTCGTCGTTGTTGGCCATCGCCGCCATCGCCATCGATAGTTCGTGACCGTTGGTGCCAATCGCTTCCAGGTCGTGCTTGTGGGCCAGGTACGCATTGGAGGTGCCGGTAAAGTTTTCGCCCAGCGTGTCACGCATGGCGTTGACGACGTACTCGTGCCAAAGAAAGCTGTGCCGGCGGCGGGTGCCAAAGTCGCTGATGCTCAAGCCGGGTACGCCGCGCAGCCGTTTCATCTTTTCCCAAAGCCGGCTCTTGGCGCGTGCGTAGAGTATGTCCAGCTCCAGTTCGCTTAGCTGTTTCAGCGCGGCGCGCGTCTTCAGCTCGCTGATCTCGGCCAGCGCGTAAATCTCCCACATCGAGCTTTCCGACCAGAGACCGTGAAAGCTGATCTGTAGTTGCCCGTCCTGCACCGACAGTTCGTACTCGGAGAGGCGGAAGTCCTCCTCCAGCCATTTGATGAAAGCCGATTCGAAGATGCCGCGGCGGCCGAAAAAAGAATTGCCCGCCAGCCAGATTAATTCGGATTTGCTGAAGCGCAGCCGCCGCGTGGCTTCAAGCTGTTCGCGCAGTCGCTGCAAGTTGATCGCCTCACCCAGTCGCGCCGAAGGCGTGCGGTTGGTCAGCGTAAATGTAGCGTGAGTCTTAGGAAAGTTTTTCCAGATGAACTGGAGCATCAGCAGCTTGTAAAAGTCTGTGTCAAGCAGGGAACGCGTGATGGGGTCCATCTCCCAGTTGTGGTCATGCGCTCGCCGTGCGAAATTGATAATCACAATGATCTTACTTTACCCGACGAGCGCGGGTGCCGGAAAGCGAGCGGCGGTTGTGCGCGGGGACGCGTAGTTGGCTACCGCATCATTTCCAAGCATCCCCACATGTAGCGCCGGTCTCCAGACCCGCGCGGCCTTTAGGCCCCGAGGGACGTATTTCTCCCGCGGGCCCAAAATTCAGAGTTTTTCCGCAGCCTGTTTAGCCACTGAGGGACGATTTGCTCTAGACCTTGGATTCCAATAGACCTTCGTAGCGGCCTGCCTACGGCTCGTTGTAATAGCCCGTGCTGGTGTGCGCGGTCAATCCCGGCTTGTCGATCTGCACCTTCAGGTCGTGATACTCGTTGGGTTTACCCGCGTGGGGAGGATCGAACGATAGCGTGTAGAAAGCGGCGGCATCCTGCACGCAAATATCGATCTGGGATTTCAGACCGTTGTCTAGACCCAGAACGCGTCCGCCGCTTTGGATCGCCAGCACCTTCACCGACAAGTTGGCTGCATGCGCTCGCGAAAACTCCTTTACCCCTTTCAGATAATCCTGGTAGGCGAGGGGATTGAAAAAGTCGGAAGTCTCAACAAACACCGCTCCCTTGCCCATATTGCTCTTGGCCCCGGAACTCTTATCGCTATCCGACGCGGCAGACTGCACATGGAATTGCCCGATCCCAACGCTGTAGACATTGATGCGGGACTCGCGCAGGTTTGCTGAAAACTCGACAATCGACTTGAAGAAATGCTTCAACGTATCGTTCGTGTTTTGAAAGTGCGGACTGTCGAGCAGCGGCCAGCCAGGGCCGATCCAAAGCAGCAATTTCCTGCCGGGGCTCTTCTTTTCGTATGCTGCAATTGCGCTTAGCGCGTGGATAGATTTGTTGTATTTATCTACGTCACCATTGGCTCCTGTCGCATTGGTATTCACTTTCAGCGAAGTGCCAATTTTATTGACGACCGCGGCCACCACATTCCCGTCGGCGGAAGGTGAGTTCAGCGCCTGCAAACCGGTATCCCTGAGCACAAAAATCGATATGGGCTGGGCGAGATGTCCGCCGTTCTCCTGCAGAAATTCCTGAACCTCGCGCTGCTCAGCAGTGATGTTCCTGATATCGTCGTTAACGTAATCGAACAGCAGGATAACTTCCGTCGGCGGAGCAGGCTTGGCATTTGTCCCGCCGAATGCTTGAAAGGAAACTGCCTTCAAGTCTTTTTTGTCATCCAGCAGTGTAAAGTCCTTCGCTTCGAGGTCTGTAACGGGTTTGCCCGCTTTGTCGGTTACCACAACATCCAGCTTGACGCGGCCCTGCGGAACTAGCGCGTCCTCCGGCTTGGGTGCGGGATTGGGAGCGAGCGCCGAATTTGCAGGCTGGGTGCTCTGCTGCCCCCATGCAAAAACTGGCAGACAAAGAAAAAAGGACAACACAACACGGAACGACCTGCTCATGGCCATCGCCCTTCCGAATCTTTTTCAAGATTTTGTTCGGGGGAATTATAGCACTACGTTGCCTGTTTTCTGCCGCAAACCGTGAACGACGCAGCGCGCCAGTTCGTATGCGCCGTGGCTATTAGAGTGCATAAAGGCATTCATCGAATCTTCGGAGCCCATCGCTTCAAAAAGCCTTTTGCTCATCGCATTCATATCGATTAGAGCCACGCGCCGCTGCGCGGTTACTTCGCGCACCGCATCGGGATAGCCGGCCAACGAGTTTGTGATTTTGCCCGCGGCGTCAAAGCCGCGGCGGCGCGAAGCGCCGTCGGCAGAAGAATCAGAACGGCGAAGGCGGCAACCATGCGCACTGGAGCTTGTAGTGCCCGCGTGAATGCAGGCACTACAAGCTCGGCAGGTTGTTAGTAGCTCAGCTCCAACACATTAACCGAATAGGGCGCGAAGTTTTGCGTAAATTTCGGTCCGGCGATGGTTACCGCGCGCGTAACCGGCTTTACCGCGTCGGGCTGCGCAATCGTGTTGGTGGCATTCGGCGTTTTGCCGCTCAGGGTAACGAGCGTTGCGCGTGGCGCGACTTTCTTTACACCAGAAAGCTCGATTGAAAGCGGCTGCGCGGTTGAAGCTCCGTTAACCACTTTGACGAAGAGCTTGCGCGCTTGCTCGTTACGCGTGACTGAAGCAAAGACGCGCGCCGGAGTGTTGACCAGCTTGGCATCAATCACTTCTGTCCCCAGATATTTCGAGAACATCACCTGCATCCAGTAGCTGGGCGAGCCGTAGCTATTCAGTGCGTCATAGCCGATCAGGTTAGTGGCCCACTGTTCACCGCCGGGATTGACGTTGACGAATAACGGCGCATAGCTGGCCATGATGATCAGGTCGCTGTTGCGTTCCAAACCCGTGAGCCATGCGGCGTCGGCCAGAGCGGCGTTGAGGTTCGGCGTCGGATCGCCTTCGCGCGTAGCCCACTCGCCTACAAAGATTTTCGGTCCCTTGCGGTCGGTCGCGTCGTAGTGATGCGCTTGTTTGAAAGACTCGTCGGTCGACATGTAAAAGTGCTCGTCGAGCACATCGGGCTTGACGCTTTTGACGTGCGTGGTGGCGATGATTTGCAGTTGCGGGTAGCGTTGCTTGATGGCGTTATAGAACTGCGTATAGCGGCCGTCGTAGGAGTTGGAGCGGTCGAACTCATCTTCGTTGCCGACTTCGACGTAGTGCAGCGCGAAGGGCGCGGGATGGCCGTTCTTTACGCGCTCGGCGCCCCACTTGGTTTCAGGACCGCCGGTGACGTATTCGATCTCATCGAGCGCATCTTGCACGTAGGGCTCAAGCGCCGTGCCGGGCGCAACATGCTCCTGAGACAGCGAGTAGCCGGCATAAACAGCCAGCACCGGCTCCATCTTCAGATCTTCGCACCACTCCAAATATTCCAGCAATCCCATGCCGTCGGAGGAGCGATAGCTCCAAGGACTCGGGTGCGTGGGGCGGTCAACCCAGGGACCGATGGTCTTCTTCCAGTTGAAGCGATCCGAGATGTGATTGCCCTCGAGATAGTTGCCGCCGGGCAGGCGCAAGAACTTGGGCTGCATGGCGGCCAGCTTATCCATCATGTCGATGCGGTTGCCATTGGGCCGGTTATTGTAAGTCGGCGGAAAGAGCGAGACCAAGTTGATCCAGACCGTGGCCGGTTGCGCGACGGTAAGAATCAGATGATTGCCGGCCGAGGCGGGCGCGTCGCCGGTTTTCAGCGTATAGCTGTACTGCTTCCACTCGCCGGTGAGTCCGGTAACGGTGGTCGAAGCGGCAACGATGCCGGTCTGGTCATTTTGCAGGCTGACCGTGACCGGAAGCCCGGCCTGATCGGTTTTGGCATAGAACGAGCCGGTGTAAACGCTATGAGGCCTGACGGCAATGCCCCAATAGCCGTCGTTTTGGATGCCGGCAGGCGAGGCTTTGCTGGCCGCTTTCACATCGACCTTGATGCTGCGCTTGAGCGCGGCGCTGGGTCCGGTCGCTTCATCGACGGAAACGCTTACTTGCGAATCGCCGCGCGCCACCGAGGGCCAGTTGAAGAGCGATCCCCAGCCGCCGCCAATGACGCGATCGCGCACCAGCTCGCCGTAGATTCCACCATCGTAGGAGTAGTTGATCTCTTCGGTCATCAGGCCGTAGAGAGTAGGGCTGACCTTGGCGGTGGAGTGATCCACCTGAATGGCCAGCGAGGGCGCCTGGGCAAGCAGGCTCGAAGACAACAGGCTTACAGCCAGAAAGGCAGCGACAGAGAGTGGCTTGTTCATAACCTCGCATCGTACAGCGAGAGTGGTGCGGTTGACAATCTGGAAAACGCTTACTTGCCGCCGCCACTCGATCCCCGCATCGCATCTTCTGGCCACATATCTATTGATTCTTAATCCGTTATCCTTTTTCCTGTCCAGCGATAAATCGAGCAGTCTTCCCAATTCATGGCCAGATATTCTCCATCGGGTTGATGGGTGAGAATGTTGCGATCAGCCTCGGCGTCCTCATGCGAGCGCCTGATGCGTCCGGCGAAGAGCCGCTCGAAACCGGGCTGGCATTTCAGCACCTGTTCCCGCTCGTTGTTGACATAAAGAATATCCAACTGCCCGTGTCGTTGTTCAGAAAGTGTCTGGCTCCAGGCGCGCAGCAGCCGGCGCAGCACCGGCGCCGTAAACGGGTTGAAAAGGAAGGCTACGCACGGGCCGCTGGGTAGCGAAAGCGTCGCCGCGTCGCGGCAGTACATGCGCGTAGGAGCCAGCGCGCGACCGGCGGCACGCCACAGCGCCAGATTTTTGCGCCCGATGCGCGCCAGCGTTGGATGCAGTTCGACGCCGATCACCTTGCGAAAAGGATAATTCGCGGCCAGCAGCATTGCGCGGCCCATGCCCGCGCCCAAATCGATGAAGGTATAGGCATCCAGCGGCGCAACCGCGTGGCAACTTCGCCAGCGCGCCAAAATCCCCTGAAAAACCGAGGGCGCGACGGCATAGTATGCGGTCATATAGCGGCCGTTGCGCAGCCCTGGAGCCAGGTTGCGCCCCGCCACCAGGCCGCTGGTCCGCACGCCGAATTCTAAATCGAAGGGATGGCGGATCAGCCCATCCTTGATCGCCAGACCCGGCAACAGACGCCGCCGTCGGCGCGACGCAAGGGGTTTCTTTGCTTCACTCACGATTGAACGTTAGCATAGCAGCGGACGGTCCATGACGGTAGGCCGATTTTTACCAACTCTGTAGAGTGCAGAATCGTGTTGAAGGTTGCCACTCACTGATGTTCGCGTCAACTCTGCGATCCTGAGTTCTATACGCTATTGGTAAAAATGCTTTAGCCGACGGTCAAATACAGCCCCGAGGCGCGGGGAACAAGCACGGTGAACTTTCCATCTATCAGTCGGCCGGGGCGCGGAGACGAACCGATCTGCGCGTCCCGGCTTTCCAGCGCTTGCGCATACAGCGTTTCGGTTCTGACCGCCCCGATCTTGCCTGCGCCAAAGTCCAGACGCAGAGCCAGATCTTTTTCCGCGTCCTTGTTCAAAATAATGACGGAGATTTGTCCGGTTGTTGCTCGCTTGGCCGCATAGGCCGTCGCGTTCAGTCCTGCCGCTTGCAGCTTTGCCGCCAGATCGCTCTGCAGCAACGTTGCGCCGCTGAACAAGCCGGCGAACTTCAGTCCGTAAGCCACGGGCTGCATGCGGTATTCATCGTCGAAGGCGGCAATGGGCGTGTAAAACGGATGCGGATGTGTCGCGATCTCTTCCGGCGTAGCGCCTTGTTCCTTGAGCAAACCGTCGCCGGGCAGGGAACCGCCGACCGAGTTGGCCACCGGCCCGCCCGAACCGCCGTGAAGATTCACGCCGGAATAGTTATTGCTGGCCAGCAACAGCGCATAGTCGGCGGCCCACAGTGCGGCGGCAAAAACATCCGAGACGCCCGGCTTGCCTCCGCGATAGCATGTGTTGCCCTCGGTCATGCGCACGCGAACCCCAATTTTGGTCGCTGCCGCCCTCGCCAGATCGGCCGTCTTCTGCACCTTGACCATCGTGACCGGTGCCAGCAGGCTGGGAATATTCACTGCCGGATTGGTCGCCGGACCGTTGAAATAGTAGTGATGGGTAAGCGTAGTGATGCGCGGCGGATTCTCGATTGCGCCCCATAGATCGGCGATTTGCGGCAGCCATGAAACGTCTGAGGCCACGTCGGGAAGGCCGAAGCGCGCCGTGGGCACGCGCTTCTGAATGGCGCGGGCCAGCACCAGCCATTCGGTCAGATAGCTCTTGGCCGACCAGCTCTTAGGGTCGCGAAGATGTCGGTCGAAGAGATCGACTTCGTTGCCGAGTTGAAAATATTCGAGGTTCGCCCCCAGTGTTCTAGCTGCGAATTCGGCCTCCTGCGCGGCACGCTCTGGGGTGTTGGTGCCCATGCCGATGCCATACAGGCAGCTCCAGCCGGTCGCTTTAAGAAAACCTGCCAGATTGTGCACGGCTTCGGGTGTAACCGCATAATACTGCGCTTTGGGCTCGCCCTCGACCTCGCGCGTGTGGGGATGCTCGGGTTCCTGCGAGCCGGTCGTAGGCTTCCACCAGGCAAACTCGCTGGTGTTGCCGCCCAGCCGCAGAACGCCGCGGGGCGAGAGCGCCTTGAATGCGCGGACCAGACCGGTATTGTGCGCGGAAAAGAAATCCGGATCGGTCAACTGCTGCACTTCATAGGAGAGGCCGACAAAGTTCGTAGGCATCTGTGGGCCGGTGGTCTCGCTGGGAATAGAGAGCGTCGCGGAAATTTCTTTCGGGCTCTGTGCGTGAAGACGCATAGCGGTGGCCGACAATGCGGCGGTAGCGAGAAAACAGCGGCGGCTGATCGTAGTCATCGATATCCTATGAAAAACAATTTCGGTTTTTCATTCTACATGGACTGCACGGGAAGCAGCGTGAGGTCGTCGATCAGGCCGACCTCACGCTGCTCCTTGGATTAGATATAGACGCCTTGTGCAAACCGCGCGCGCTCATGCGCAGCAGCGTTCCGCCGCAAGTTTGTTCCACGTCGTCGCGGTGCGCGGCGATGGCCAGAATGTCGGCGCGAAAATCAGTAGCCGCCGATGACATGGCAATCAATAAACCGTGTTGTCGCTGTCGGTCGTTGCGTCCATGTAGGCCACATCGTAAGCCGTGCCGGTTACAGTCACGTACTGGTTGTCGAGCGAGGAGCCGTCCTTGGTGGAGTAAATATATACCTGCCCGCCCACGGCGGCATAAATTTTGTGCAGCCCGGAGACGGCGGCGATGCCGGTGGCGCTGCCAATATAGGACTCAAGCATCGTAACCGTGTTCGTGGAGGTGTTGTACATGGTCAGGCAGCCATAGCCTCCGGTGGCGCTAGTGGCATAGCGTACGCCAGTGGTGCAATCCTGCATGGCGATCCACAAAGTGTCGTCGTCGGCTTCGATCATGCGGCTGGTAGCTCCTGGCGTGCCGTCGCTGATCGAAACCGCCGCATTGGAGATCTTGCTCTTGCTCAGATCGACCACCGTCAGATTGCCGCCGTAGAGCGTCTCGTTATTGACGGTTTGCGGGGCTTGGCCAACCACATACATGGTGGTGCCATCAATCAAAGCGTTGCTGGCACCGCCGGGTATCTTCACCGTGGCGTTGGCAAGGGCTGTTGTCGTCGGCAATAGGCCAGAGGATTGGTTCGAGAGAAAGATCATCGGCGAAATCTGAACCGCCGTGTACGACGCTGTGGATCCTCCACACTCGGGGCCGCAACTGAGAATGTAGGCGGTGCTGCCATCAGAAGAGAAGACGGCCTTAATCGGGTGATCGAAGGTCAACGGAGCGCCGTAGTATTGCGTCTCGCCGGCATTATCCACGTATTTGTTATCCGGGCTCTGCATCTGGAACAGGCACCATGTGGGCGTACTCCGCGGTTCGCAATCGACCGCCGCCTTGGGCCATTTGCTGGAGCCGCCGGTATAGCCAAGCGTCTCGGCCGTCGTCAGTTGCCGGGGATAGTAAACATAATTCGAGTTCTCGACAAAAGCCAGCGCTACGCTGCCTCCGGTATTGACGCTCACCCGGTAGACGCTCGGGAGGCTGAGCGACGCGGTGGTGCCGGCGCTCTCGTTCATGGCGGTAAGAGTTTGCGCTTTAAGATTAGCGGCGAAAACGTACTTTTCGCTGCGCGTAATAAATTCACTGGCCGCCACGCCATTCGAATTGCTGATAGTGCTCGATACCGTCTCTCCAGCGTAGTTGACCAATGCGAGGCTGCCATTGCTCGAGCTATAGACGGCTCCGAGCTGTTCCTCGGGCATATTTTGAATGCTCACCGGCGTGCTGCTGCCATAGCCGGCGATCGAGATGTACGACGACGAGCCGTTATACGTCGTGCGCTCGTCGTAATACGCGTCAACGATCTCAAGCGCGCCCGTGGACAGGCTGCTCGGATTCTGGATTGCAATCATGACGCGGTTCGTGATCCCGCTGGGGGGAAGGGAACGGCCGTTGGTATAAGTGGTACCGCCGCATCCCGCCAGAGTGGCGACTGCCGTCAAAGCTGCACAGGCGCTGATCCAAAGACTTTTCTTCTTCAAAATCCCAACCCTCGATCGATAGCGCGGAACAAGCCGCAGCATAGAAAAATAGACGATGAACCGGCCTTAAGGTCAACCAAAGGCGACAAAACTATCGCTGGTTTCCATCCAGGCTATGACTCCCGAAGTATAACAAAGCGGGCCGGCCTTTTGGTGCCTGCGCGGCCGGCTTCGCCAGAAGCTGTGGGAAACGCCGCTCCATATCCTAAATTCAAGCACAATTGGAGCAGGCCGCTCTGTACCTCTCCCTCTTCCTTCGTGGCCGGGGAGTGAAGGTTTTCCGCACGACTTTGCCGGCAATGCGGTACGATGACAAATAATGACGAGCTTTGCCGAGATTTTCGCCGACCGGCCCGTGCTTGCCGATGGCGCCATGGGAACGGTGCTCTATGCGCGCGGCGTCTTCATTAATCGCTGCTACGACGAGCTGAACCTCTCCGATCCCAACCTGATCCTCTCCGTACACGAGGAGTATTTGCAGGCCGGCGCGGAGATCATCGAGACCAACACCTTCGGTGCCAACCGCTTCCGGCTCACGCGCCACGGGTTGGGTGAAAAGGTGCGGGAGATTAACGAAGCGGGCATTCGCTTGGCCCGCCAGGCCGTCGAGCACATCAAACAGAAACAGGCCGGCGAGGCCCACGTGGCCGGTTCGGTTGGCCCGCTCGGCGTCCGTCTTGAGCCGCTCGGTAAAACCGGTTTGGACGAAGCCCGCGCCGCCTTTGCCGAACAGATCACCGTACTCGCCCATGGCGGCGTTGACCTGCTGATTATCGAAACCATGCCGGCGCTCAACGAGGCGCGCGAGGCATTGGAAGCCGCCAAGGCCGTCGCCCCCGAACTTCCGGTCCTCGTCATGGTGACCGTTGACGATGAAAGCGCCTGTTTGGACGGCACCTCTGCCCCCCAGGCTGCTGCCTGGCTTACCGAATGGGGCGCCAGCGCCGTGGGCGTGAACTGTTCCACCGGACCAACCACTGTGCTGACGGCTATTGAAGCCATGCGCTCGGCCACCACTCTGCCGCTGGCCGCCATGCCCAATGCCGGCATGCCGCGCGCCGTCGAAGGCAGAAATATCTATCTCTGCTCGCCTGAATATATGGCCAGCTTTGCGCGCAAGGCCATCACCTCCGGCGTGCAGATCGTGGGCGGCTGCTGCGGCACCACTCCCAATCACATTCGCGCCATGCGCTCGGCCATTCGCGCGCTCGACGCCAAGGCGCGCGTTGAAACCTCTGAGGCGGCGACCCCGACGCTGACCACCGAAACCCCTCCGGCGCCGCTGGCTCAACGCTCCCGCCTCGGCGCGCTGATCGCCGAAGGCAAATTTGTCACCCTGGTCGAAATCGTGCCCCCCAAGGGCATCGATTGCTCCAAAGAAATTGAAGGCGCCGGTCTGTTGGCGCGGCTGGGCGTACACGCCATCAATGTTCCCGATTCGCCGCGCGCCTCGGCGCGCATGAGCGCGCAGAGCCTCTCGATCATGATCCAGCAGCACACCGGCATCGAGACCATCCTGCACTACACCTGCCGCGACCGCAATCTGCTCTCGATCCAATCCGATCTGCTGGGTGCTTCCTCGATCGGGCTGCATAACATTCTCTGCCTCACCGGCGATCCGCCCAAGCTGGGTAACTATCCCGATGCGACGGCGGTCTTTGACGTGGATTCGATCGGGTTGGTGAACATCGTGCGCCGTCTCAATCACGGCCTCGACATCGGCTCCAATTCGATCGGCGCCAGCACCAACTTGACCATCGGCGTGGCCGCCAATCCCGGCTTGCCCGACATTGAGCACGAACTGCGCCGCTTTGCCTGGAAGGTCGAGGCCGGCGCCGAATACGCCATCACTCAGCCGGTCTTCGATCTGCGCCTGCTTGAAGAATTTCTGGAGCGGATCAAGGATCATCGCATTCCCGTCATCGCCGGCATCTGGCCGTTGACCAGCTTGCGCAACGCCGAGTTCATGAAGAACGATCTGCGCGTCTCCATGCCCGAAGAAATCATGCTCCGCATGGCGCAGGCCGAGTCGCCCGAAGCCGCGCGCGCCGAAGGCATCAAGATCGCCCAGGAGATGCTCGAGGCCGTCCGGCCCTACGTGCAGGGCGTGCAGGTCAGCGCGCCTTTTGGCCGCTACTCGGCCGCCGCCGAGGTCATCGCCAGCGTCTTACCGCCGGGGAAAAAAGAAACGGAGTAAAGCTGAATGCCCTCGTTTGAAGATTCGCTCAAAAAGCTGGAAACGATCGTCGAGCAACTGGAAAAAGGCGACTTGGCGCTGGAAGACTCGCTCCGGCTCTTCGAAGAGGGCGTTGGCCTTTCGGCCGCCTGCAAGCAGGAACTGGATGCCGCCGAGGGCAAGGTCCAGATGCTGGTCAAGCAGCGTGACGGCTCGCTCAAAGCCGAGCCCTTCCTCGAGGAAAAATCTTTCTAACGGAAAAATCTTTTTAACGATTGTTCCGCTCTACTCGCGCAGCTTCCGCAGCAGATCTTGCGGGTGAACGGGCTTGGCGAGAATGTCGAACTCGTAGCCCTGTGCACGCGCCTTCTCCAGCAGATCGGCCGTGGCGGCCTGGCCGGAAAAAAGCAAAATCTTGATCGTCGGCAGCAGGGAACGGATTTGAATGGCCGTGTCGATGCCATTCAAATCCGCCATGATCACATCGGAGATCAGCATTGCGGGACGGAAACTGGCGGCCAGTTCGATCGCCTTTTCGCCCGAATAGGTCGCCCGCGCTTCAAAACCGCTCTGATTCAAAATCATAGCCAGCGTGTCGGCGATGACGCGCTCGTCATCAACCACCAGAACCTTCGGCTTCGTTCTCTCAGGCATACGCTCCTGCTTATTCATGCGTAAACTCGTTCATGCATAGGGCTATTGGGCCATGCAAACAAGTAACAATAAAACACACTTTATAGCAGCTATCATCACCATACACTTGCCGATGACGGAAGGGGGCAAATTCCCGCTTTAACCAGCCTGAACCCCAAGCGGAGCCGGAAGTTGCGGCGCGCCTTGTCTCTGCCGATAAATCCCGCACGACCGTCGTCGATTCATCGGAAAATCGCATCGCGCCATCTATACTGTCAGCACCGGGCCGTTGCATGGCCAGAGGCTTTTCCCTCCGGAGAACCGTCGATGCAGGAAACCGTCACTTCATCCCAAGCTTCCGGCGCGCCTGCGGTGGTCGAAGCGATTATCCGCGCCGAGAAGGTCGAAAAATTCTACGCGCAGCCGAGCCAGAACCGCATTCAGGTCATCTCGGCGACCGATCTTGAAATCGTGCCCGGCGAAATTCTCGCTCTGCTCGGTCCCTCGGGTTCGGGCAAATCAACCATGCTGCGCATGTTGACCGGCCTTTCCACTCCGACCGCTGGCCAGGTTTACTGGCACGGCCAGCCCATCGCGCAGGCCGAAGTCAACGTCTCGATCGTCTTCCAGAGCTTCGCGCTCTTTCCCTGGCTCACGGTTTTAGAAAACGTCGAAGCGCCGCTCCAGGCCCGCGGCGTTTCCTCTTCCGAGCGTCGCGAGCGCAGCCTCAAAATGCTCGATACCGTCGGTCTGGACGGCTTCGAATCCGCCTATCCCAAAGAACTTTCCGGCGGCATGCGTCAGCGCGTTGGCTTTGCCCGCGCCCTGGTCGTCGAGCCGGAGGTGCTCTTCATGGACGAGCCCTTCTCCGCGCTCGACGTGTTGACGGCTGAAAATCTGCGCAGCGAACTACTTGAGCTCTGGTCGAAGAAAACCATGCCGACCAAAGCCGTCTTCATCGTGACCCACAACATCGAAGAAGCCGTATTGCTGGCCGACCGCATCGTGGTTCTGGGGCGCAACCCCGGCCACATTCGCACCAATTTCCGCGTGCAACTGCCGCAGCCGCGCGACCGCAAATCCGAATCCTTTACGCAGTTGGTCGACTACATCTACAAAGTCCTCACGCGCCCCGACACCGAGCCGGCCGCCGTGCCCGAGCAGCAGATCGGTCCGCGTATCCGCGATCAGCGCCAAATGCGCTATCAGATGTTGCCCCACGCCCGCCCCGGCGGCATCGCCGGCCTGCTTGAGTTGCTGCTCGACAAGGGCGGCCGCGACGACATCTATCGCCTGGCCGACGATCTCGCCTTCGAAATCGACGACCTACTGCCGATTGTCGATGCCGCGCAATTGCTCGGTTTTCTCACCATCGAAGAGGGCGACGCGGCCATTACGCCGGCCGGCGAACAGTTCGCCAATTCCGAAATCCTGCGCCAAAAAGAGCTCTTCCGCAACGCCGCCGTCGAAAACGTTCTGTTGCTGCGCCAGATTTGCCGCGCCGTCGATACCAAAAGCGACCACACCGTTCCCGAAGAGTTTTTCCTCGATCTGCTCGACGAGCAGTTCAGCGAAGAGGAATGCCTGCGCCAGCTCGAAACCGCGGTCACCTGGGGCCGTTACGCCGAGTTGTTTGACTTTGACGCCGCGCGCCGCCGTTTCGTGCTGCCCGACGCCCTCGGCGACGAGGCTGAAGCCGACGAGGAAGCCAAGTGAAGATCCAGCACACTCTCGCGCGTCCGCTCGTCGCCGGTCGCACCACGCCCTTCCTCGTCGATCTGGGCGTAACGCTCTGCGCGCTGGCCTTGTTTTTCGCCGTCATCAGCACCGGCGTCTATTGGCTCGGGCGGCCGGTTCCCGTCGTACATATCTCCAGCTCCATCGGCGCGCTGCCCGTCTACGCCTTCTACTCCATGGTGCGCATGGCGATCGCCTACCTGCTCAGCTTGAGCTTCGCCGTCGCCTACGGCTACATCGCCGCCTACAATCCGCGCGTCGAGCCCTGGATGGTCGCCGTCCTCGACATTCTGCAATCGATTCCCGTACTCAGCTTTTTGCCGCCGGTGGTGCTGGCCATGGTCACGCTCATCCCTGGCCACCAGCTCGGCATCGAGATGGGCGTGATCCTGCTGATCTTCACCGGCCAAGTCTGGAATCTCGCCTTCAGCTTCTACTCCTCGCTCAAAACCATTCCCCGGGATATGATCGAGGCCTCGCGCATCTTCCGCTACTCCGGCTGGCAGCGCTTCTGGCAGCTTGAAATGCCCTTTGCCACCATTGGCCTGGTCTGGAACTCGATCGTCTCGGTGGCCGGCGGCTGGTTTGCGCTGATCTTCTGCGAGAGCTTCACCATGGGCGCGCGCAACTTCCAGTTGCCCGGCCTGGGTAGCTACATTCAGGTCGCCACTTACGACGGCAACGTACGCGCTCTGCTGGCCGGCATCGCCACCGTGATTCTGATCGTGGTCGCCACCGACCAACTGCTCTGGCGGCCGTTGATCGCCTGGAGCGACAAATTTAAATTCGAGCAGGTGGAATCAGCCGAGCACGTCAAATCGCCGATTCTCGAGTTGCTGCGCAGCTCGACCTTGTTCGAGAGCCTGCCCGGCCGTCTTTGGAGCCGCGTGGAAGAGCCGATCTATCGCCGGCTGGCGCGCAGTAAAAAATCTCACGTCATTCATCCCATTGACGACGAGCGAAAGCGCAAAATTCCGCCGGTGTTTTGGATGCTGGCCGCCGCCTGCGCCATCGTCATCCTATGGGCGGCGGCGCAGGCCGCGCTCATGCTGCGCACCATCACCGTAGCCGATCTGCGCCTGCTGCTGGAAGGCGCTGCGGCCACCTTTTTGCGCGTGAACGCGGCCCTGCTCATCTCCGCCGCCTGGACGATTCCCGTCGGCGTCGCCGTCGGTCTCAACCCCAAGCTGGCGCGCGTCGTGCAGCCGGTAGCGCAGATTCTGGCTTCGGTGCCGGCCACGGCCTTTTTTCCCATTCTGCTGATGGCGCTGGTCAGGCTCGGCGGCGGGCTGGGCATCGGCTCCATCGCGCTGATGCTGCTTGGCACGCAATGGTACATTCTCTTCAACGTCATCGCCGGCGCCATGTCGATTCCCTCGGACCTGCGCGAAGTCGCCACCCTCTACCGCTTCACCCGCTGGCAGCGCTGGACGAAGTTGATCTTGCCCGGAATCTTTCCTTACCTCATCACCGGCATGGTCACCGCGTCGGGCGGCGCCTGGAATGCCTCGGTGATGGCCGAGTATTCGCATGTGAAAGATCGCACGCTCGAGGTGATCGGCCTGGGCGCGCAGATTGACGCCGCCACCGACAGCGGCCGCTTTCCGATGCTGCTGCTGGCCACCATCTTCATCTCGCTGATGGTCGTCACCATGAACCGTCTGGTCTGGCGCAAGCTCTACCACCTGGCCGAAACGCGCTTCAAGCTCGATGGCTGAAACCTTTCGCCGATCAGAGCATTTTTCTAGCAGGTGCAGCGTATTTCGGTGTAAAGCGGCTTTGAAAGGGCACGACAAAAGCGGTTATTGAAAACAAATAAGTTGTTAATTTTGCAATAGGCAGAATGGGCGAAATAGGCCAGATAGGCTCGACCGTAATACAAACTAGCACAAAATTCCGGTCCAGGAAGGCTGCACGCATGGGACGAAACTTTCCGAGTAGCCGACCATCCGCTCGCACGCCGAATCATCCGGAGGATTCCACGTTGCACAGGGATTTGATAGACTCTGGTCAAGACGCAAACTCGACGACAGTCGAACGTACATGAAATCATCCCTTTTGAAGTAACCGCTGCGAACGCCTGGAGCTCGCCAGCCTTCCTGAGGAGCCTTCGGATGAGTCCAGCGACGGAGATTTCCCCTGTTTCAACGAAGCCCGCAGCTTCCGCCAACATCAATCGGGAAGAGACTCCTTTCGAGGCGCTGGCCGGCATCTGCTCAGTTCTGGTGGTGGGCCTGTTCATTCTGACCTTCTTAGCTCAGAACTACGTCATTCCGTCAGGTTCGATGAAGAACACGTTGCTTGTAGGCGATCACCTGGTTGTCGACCAGATCACGCTCATGCAGCCCGCATCATGGATGCCGCTGGTTCACTATCGCGAGCCGAAGCGCGGCGATATCGTGGTCTTCCACAAGCCCGTCAATCAGCCTGGTATTGATGCCACTGACGCCGACGGAACGCCACAATACACTCCACTGGTGAAGAGGTTGATTGGCGTACCGGGAGATCATATTCATCTACGCAACGGCATTGTGATTGTGAATGGTGTTGCACAGCCCGTAGGATTTGCGCAGCCGACGACGACGGATAACTTCAACGAGTTCCTCGATGATTTCCCCGCGGTCCCCCCAGACGGGCTGTCTGGGTCAACAGAGACGTGGGCCGTGAACTTCTCAAGCTATATCCAGGGCGGCGACCTGGTGGTTCCACCCGGCATGTACTTCATGATGGGCGACAACCGGCACAACAGCCTGGACTCGCGCTACTGGGGCTTCGTGCCACGCGCCAACATAATTGGCCGTCCGCTTTTCAACTATTGGTCGTTCGAGGCCGCAGACGGGCAACTTGAACAAACAGGATTCGGTCACAAGCTCGCGTGGATCGGCCACGTTCTGGTGCATTTCTTCCCAGACACGCGCTGGAGACGGACTTTCCACGTTGTTCGTTGAACCGAGATTGTAAGATCCCGATTTGATCTTGGTGCGCTCCGGTCGTATGACCGGCTATGCGGAAGTTTCGATTGCAGGCACCCGTTCCCACCATTTTAGTGTTCGGGCATAGCACAAAATTAGCGCAGAAATTCGCAAGCAGACCACTGGACTGTTAATCTAAGGCGATTCGGCATCGGCGCCTTTGAAAGGGCACGATTTTCCGCCGCGGCGGATGCCGCAATTGCCGCAAAATCGACGTAGCCTTTCGGCTCCGCGGATAGGCTTTTTCCTCTATTGACGCTTGATTTCAGCGCGGCTGGGTTCTTTCTCAATCAACGGCACCCAAAAGTGAAAGCGCGCGCCGCTGCCGGGCGTATTCGTTGCTTCGATGTCACCATCGTGCGCCTTCAGAATCGCGCGGCAGATCGCCAATCCCATACCGGAGCCTTTGCGCCGCTTCACGCCGCCTTTGCCGCGATAAAACTTCTCGAAAATCAGCGGCAGATCGAGCGGGTCGATGCCGTGACCGTTATCCTCGACGCTAAACTCCAGCCGGTTGCCATTGCGCCAGGTGGACAGCTTGACGCGCGTGCCCGGCGGCGTATGGCTGGCTACGTTTTCCAACAGGTGGCGCAGCACGCGCCCCAGCAGGTGCGGATCGAACCATGCGGGCCTCTCCTCGCCTTCGCCTTCGGCGGCCAGTTCGACTTTGTGCCCGGCCAATGTTTTGCGCGAACCTTCGACCGCCTGTTCGAGCAACGCGCGCGGGTTTTGCGGAGCGAGTTTGACCTCGACCACGTTGGCGTCGATCTCGGCCATCTCCACCGCTTCGCCGATCAGCATGTCGAGCCGCGCCGCTTCTTCGTCGATGATCCGCGCCATATCCAGCCGCGCCTCCGCGTCCAGCCCGTCGCTCTCGATCAGCGTAGTTGCCGCCGCGCGAATCGAGGTCAGCGGCGTGCGCAATTCATGGGTGAGGGAATCGATCAGCGCCGTGCGCAGCCGTTCGCCCTCGCGGGCAGCCTCGACGCGCGCCGTAGTCTCCATCGCGATCGAGCGCGCTACGGCAATCGTGGCCTCGGCGCCAATCGCCGTGGCCACCTCGCGTGAAAGTCTTTCCGGGCGCCAGGCCAGCGTGCCGATCGGCCTGAGCCCGAGCATCAGCGCCGTTGCGCCATAGTCGGCATGCATCGCTAGCTGCCGCCCTTGCGCCATGGCGCGCATCTGCTCCCTCACCGCAATCGGCGCTTCGCTCGTGGAGCTGTAGAACTGCTCCTGATCGCAAAGATAAAGAACCACTCCGTCGAGCGCGAAAATCCGATCGATAAGTCCCGGCAGATCGCGATACAGCCGGCCCGCGTCTTCGATCAGCATCATCGCCTGGCTCAGCTCGTAGAGCCGGCTTACCTCCGCCTGCCGCTGCTCGGCCTGTCCGGCCTGGTTGCGTGCCCGCTCCGCCAGCCGGCTGACCACCGCGCAGCCAATGGCGAAAGAGAACATCGCCACCCATGCCTGCGCGCCGACCAACAGAAACGTGTGCACCGGCGGCAAAAAATAAAAATCGAAAGAGAGCGCGCAAAGCGCGGCGATATAAAGCGAGAGCGCGATTCCGGCGCGGGTCGCCAGCCACACCACCAGAACCAGAAAGATCATTCCCGCCGCGGTCGGGCTGGCCCCCAGCCAAACCAGCAGAAAGGTTGTCAGCGCGGCCGCGGCAGTGGCCGCCAGCCAACGAAGCACCACTCCGAAATGGGCGTGTCTGTGCATGGGTATTCTCTCGAAAATCATACCCCTCGCCCGCATTTTGCGAAACGCGCCGCGGCAATGATGTAATCTTCCGTTGGAAGAACAATTATGCCGGGAAAGATTCTGGTCATCGACGACGAAACGCAGATTACGCGCGTGCTGCGCGCCGCGCTTACCGCGCAGGGCTACGATGTACGCATTGCCAACGATCCCGAGGAGGGGCTGCGGATCTTCGCCGACTGGCCGCCCGATCTGGTGATTACCGACCTGATGATGCCGGGCATCAGCGGCGTCGAGGTCTGCCGCGCCATTCGCGCGCACGACGCTACGCCGGTGCTGGTGCTCTCCGTTCGCGAGCATGAGCGTTCCAAGGTCGAGGCGCTCGACGCTGGCGCCGACGACTACGTCACCAAGCCCTTCGGCATTCAAGAGCTGCTGGCGCGCGTGCGGGCGCATCTGCGCCGCGCTCCTGAGCGCACCGCCGCCGCCATCGAGGTTGGAGACTTCGTCGTTGACGAGCCCGCCCACAGCATTACCGTGCAGGGCAAGTCCGTTCACCTCACGCCTAAGGAATTCGATCTGCTGCTGCACTTGGCGCGCAACGCCGGCAAGGTGATGACTCATCGCGCGCTGCTGACCGCCGTCTGGGGCGCGCAATCTGCCCACCAACCGGAATATCTGCGTGTCTTTGTTGGCCAGGTGCGCAAAAAACTTGAAACCCAAACCGGCCGCTCCTATATCCAAACCGAACCCTGGGTCGGCTATCGCTTTGTCCCCGAAGGCTGGACCGGCAGCGAGGCATAAAACCGCCCCATTGCCGGCAATCGTATCAATCCTTACAGATTATTTAGAAATTCTTTTCGATACTCGAATTGGATACAAGACAGAATCTATAAGTGAAGCCGGTTCGAGCGTTTTCCCTTTTGCTGGCGGAGGTCGCCAGCGCTACGTTCATCGGAGATAGCGCTGCCGAGTCAACGCCGTCGATTCCGGTTTAAGTTGGGAGATACTGCATGCAAGACGCTGTAATGCTGCTGTTCACCATCATCTTCTTCGCCCTGTCGTTTCTCTACGTCAAGGCTTGCCAAAAGTTGAGGTAGCCATGAACATCGATTGGATTTCGGCAACTGCACTGGTTCTTTCCGTCCTCTTGTTGGGCTATCTTGCTGTTTCGCTGCTTTTCCCGGAGAAATTCTGAAATGTCCGCTAACGGCTGGCTGCAATTCGCCATCTTCTGCATCATCCTGCTCGCCTCGGTGCGCCCGGTGGGCGCTTACCTGGCGCGCGTGCTCGAGGGCGAGCGTACTTGGCTCGACCCTATCTTCCGTCCTATCGAGCGGCTCATCTACAAGCTCTGCGGCGTCAAGGCCGATAAAGAGATGAACTGGCGTCAGTACGCCTTCGCCGGGCTGGGCTTTTCCGCCATCTCGGTACTGTTCACCTACCTTATCGAACGCCTGCAGGCCGTTCTGCCGTGGAATCCCCAGCATCTGGCCGCTGTCGGACCCGATCTGGCCTGGAACACCGCGGCCAGTTTTTCCACCAACACGAACTGGCAGTCCTATGTGCCCGAAACCACCATGAGCTACCTGACCCAGATGATGGGCCTGGCGACGCATAACTTCTGGTCGGCGGCGATGGGCATCTGCGTGGCCGTGGCGCTGATCCGCGGCATCAAACGCACCAACTCGGGCGTCATCGGCAACTTCTGGGTCGATATGACGCGCACGCTGCTTTACGTGCTTCTGCCGGCCTGCATGGTCTACGCTCTGTTGCTGGTCTGGCAGGGATCGCCGCAGAATCTGCACGCTTACACGCAGGTGCACACTATCGAGCAACAGGCGCAGATCATCGCGCAAGGGCCGGTGGCCTCGCAGGAAGCCATCAAAATGCTGGGCACCAATGGCGGCGGCTTCTTCAACACCAACAGCTCCCATCCTTTTGAAAATCCCTCGCCGCTCACCAACCTGTTGCAGATGCTCTCGATCTTCCTTATTCCCGCCGGCCTCACCTACACGCTCGGCCGCATGACCGGCTCGCGTGGCCACGGCTGGGCGGTCTTCGCCGCCATGTTCGTCTTGTTCGCGGTGGGCTTCGTAGTTTGCTATTGGGCTGAGTCGCAGCCGCATCCGCTGCTGCACGGCGTAACGCAAACCACAACCGCTACCGCGCCCGGCGGCAACATGGAAGGCAAAGAAACCCGCTTCGGCGTAAGCCAGTCGGCGCTCTTCGCCACCGTCACCACCGACGCCAGTTGTGGCGCGGTTAACTCAATGCATGACAGCTTCACGCCTCTGGGCGGAATGGTTCCGCTCATCAACCTCATGCTCGGCGAGGTCATCTTCGGCGGCGACGGCTCGGGACTCTACGGCATGTTGATCATGGTGGTAATGGCGGTCTTTATTGCCGGCCTCATGGTCGGCCGTACGCCCGAGTATCTAGGCAAAAAAATCGAATCCTACGACGTGAAGATGGCTATGCTTTACGTGCTCATCTTTCCGCTGGTGATTCTGGCCTTTACCGCGCTCTTCGTGCTCTCGCCTCAAATGGGACTTGCCTCGCTCGCCAATCAGGGCCCGCACGGCTTCACCGAGATTCTCTACGCCTTTACCTCTGCCGCGGCCAACAACGGCTCGGCCTTCGCTGGCCTCAACGCCAACACTTGGTGGTACAACGTAGCGCTGGGTTGGACGATGCTGATCGGACGCTTCCTGGTCATGGTCCCGGTGCTGGCTTTGGCCGGCAATCTGGCCCAGAAGAAAAGCGTTCCGCCCTCGCCCGGAACCTTCCCCGTCAATTCCGCTTTGTTTACCGCGCTGCTGATCGGTGTGATTGTGATCGTCGGTGCGTTGACCTTCTTCCCGGCCTTGAGCCTGGGACCGATCCTTGAACACCTGCTCTTGCAGGCAGGAAAACTTTTTTAGCTCCTAGCTGCTAGCCTCTGGCTCCTAGCTAAAGGCGCCGCAAACAGCTCGCGCCACCAAAACGAGCTAGAAGCTAATGGCTAGAAGCTAGAAGCTGCTTTCACGAAACGGACTGTCATGGTTGAGAAAAAAAGTCTTTGGAATACGCAGATCATTCTCCAGGCGCTGGCGGATTCGCTCCGCAAGCTCGATCCACGCTGGATGGTAAAAAATCCTGTGATGTTCGTGGTCGAGGTCGGCAGCGTGCTCACTTCGGCGCTGCTAATCGATAACCTCGCGCACCATCGCGTCGGCTTCGGTTTCAACCTGCAAATTACTTTGTGGCTCTGGTTCACCGTGCTCTTTGCCAACTTTGCCGAAGCCATGGCCGAAGGTCGCGGCAAGGCTCAGGCCGACACGCTGCGCAAGGCCAAGGGTGAAACCGTTGCCAAACGCTACAAGCAAGACGGCAGCTTCGAAGAGATTGCCAGCGGCTTGCTGCGCGCCGGCGATGTCATCTACGTCGCGGCCGGTTGCGACATCGCCGGTGACGGCGAGGTCATCGAAGGCGTCGCCTCGGTCGACGAGTCGGCCATCACAGGCGAATCGGCGCCCGTCATTCGCGAGGCCGGCGGCGACCGCTCGGCCGTCACCGGCGGCACCAAAGTTTTGTCCGATTGGATCAAGGTGAAGATCACCTCCAATCCCGGCGAAACCTTCCTCGACCGCATGATCGCGCTCGTCGAAGGCGCTTCGCGGCAAAAAACGCCCAACGAAATCGCGCTCAGCATTCTGCTCTCCGGCCTCACCATCATCTTTTTGCTGGCCGTGGTCACCTTGCAGCCCTTCGCCATTTACGCCGGCGCGCCGCAAACCGTCTTCGTGCTCGTCTCGCTGCTCGTCTGCCTGATTCCAACAACCATCGGCGGTCTGCTTTCGGCCATCGGCATCGCCGGCATGGACCGTCTGGTGCAATACAACGTGCTGGCCATGAGCGGTCGCGCCGTCGAAGCTGCCGGCGACGTGAATACACTGCTGCTCGACAAAACCGGCACCATCACCCTGGGCAATCGTCAGGCCTCCGAGTTCATCCCCGCGCCCGACATCAGCCAGGAGCGGCTCGCCAACGCCGCGCAACTGGCCTCGCTCTCCGATGAAACTCCCGAGGGTCGCTCCATCGTCGTCCTGGCCAAAACCAAGTACAACCTGCGCGGTCGCGATATGGCCGGCATTCATGCCGAGTTCGTGCCCTTCACGGCGCAGACGCGCATGAGCGGAGTCAACCTGCCCGGCACGCGCATTCGCAAAGGCTCGGTTGACGCCATTGCCCGCTTTCTTGAAGAGCAGGGCTCGGCGCTGCCGCAAAAGGTGCGCGACGCGGTTGAAGCGGTTGCCCGCGACGGCGGCACGCCATTAGTCGTGGCAGAAAATTCGACCGCCCTCGGTGTCATTCACCTCAAAGACATCGTCAAGGGCGGACTCAAAGACCGTCTGGCCCGGCTGCGCGCCATGGGCATCCGCACCATCATGATCACTGGCGACAATCCGCTCACCGCCGCTGTAATCGCGCGCGAAGCTGGCGTCGATGATTTTCTCGCCGAGGCCAAGCCCAAAGACAAAATGGACCTCATCAAGCGCGAGCAGGGCCAGGGCAAGCTCGTCGCCATGACCGGCGACGGCACCAACGACGCGCCGGCGCTTGCTCAAGCCGACGTGGGCGTCGCCATGAACTCGGGAACGCAGGCGGCTAAAGAGGCCGGCAACATGGTCGATCTCGATTCCAATCCCACCAAGCTGATCGAGATTGTCGAAATCGGCAAACAGTTGCTCATGACTCGCGGCGCGCTGACTACTTTCTCCATCGCCAATGACGTGGCCAAATATTTCGCCATCATCCCGGCCATGTTCATGGCTGTTTTCCCCGCCTTGAAGGCGCTGAACATCATGCATCTGGCTACCGCCAATTCGGCGATTCTCTCGGCGGTAATCTTCAACGCCCTGATTATCGTGGCCCTGATTCCGCTGGCTCTTAAGGGCGTCAAGTACGAGCCCAAGGCGGCCGACGTGCTACTGCGCCAGAACCTGCTCATCTATGGCGTCGGCGGCATCATCATTCCCTTTATCGGCATCAAAGCCATCGACCTGTGCCTGGTGGCGCTGCACTTGGCGTAAGCAAGGAGATTGAACGTGCATACGGATACAGTTTCAGTTCACGAAAATTCGGTGGCTCGCGTAGCAACGCATGGTGTTCCCCTGCCAGCGGCTCCGGTCGAGCACTCCATCTGGAAGACTTCTATTCTCTTTACCATCGTCACGGCGCTGCTCTTTGGCTTGGGCTATCCGCTGCTGATGACCGGTCTGGCCAGCCTCTTCTTTCCGCACAGAGCCGCCGGCAGCCTCATCCTGCGCAACGGCCAGGTCATCGGTTCGGAGCTGATCGCGCAGAGCTTCACCTCCGACCGCTACTTCCATCCCCGCCCCTCGGCTGCGGGCAACGGTTACGATGCTTCTGCGTCAAGCGGCTCGAATCTGGCGCAATCCAACAAGACGCTCGTCACCCGCATTCAGGGCGACATCGACAAGCTGGCCGCGCAAAACTCCGGCAAGCCCGTTCCTATTGACGCGGTGACCACCTCTGGCTCCGGCCTCGATCCCGACATCACGCCCGACAACGCCGGCTATCAGGTCGCGCGTGTCGCCAAAGCGCGCGGACTCTCTGAAGAGTCGCTTCACAAATTCGTCGCCGCGCACACCACGCCGCGCCAGCTCGGAGTGCTCGGTGAGTCGCGCGTCAATGTGCTCGAACTGAATCTGGCTCTCGATCAACTGGCAAAGTAGGTTATGGGAAGACTCGAGTATTTCAAATAATTTTTATCTCTGCGGGATGGGTGAAACTGCTCATCCCGCATTCTCTTGTGCGGCTGGGGAAAATTACTCAAACTTCGCGCCGGCCCTCGATCGCTTTCGCCATCGTCACTTCGTCGGCGTACTCGATGTCGCTGCCGGCCGGAACGCCTGTTGCGATGCGCGTGATCTTGACCGCGAAGCGGCGCAGCGATTGTGTCAGCCAGTCGGCCGTCGCCTCGCCTTCAAGCGTCGGCGAGGTAGCCAAAATCACTTCGTCCACTTCGCCGCGCTCCACGCGCGCAACAAGCGAGTCGGCGCGCAACTGATCCGGCCCAATGCCGTGCAGAGGCGAAATGGTTCCGTGCAACACGTGGTAGACGCCCATGTAGCGCTGCGTCCGCTCGACGGAAGCGATGTTGGTCGGCTCTTCCACCACGCAAACCTGCCGCCGATTGCGCACCGCGCTCGAGCAGTAGACGCACGGATCGACATCGGTAACGTTGTTGCAGATAGAGCAGAGCCGCAGGCTGGCCTTCAATCCGCGCACGGCATCGGCCAGCGCGGCGGCGTCTTCGTCGCTCGATCGCAAAATGTGAAAGGCATACCGCTGCGCGCTTTTCGCGCCCACGCCGGGCAGCTTCTTCAGTTCCTCGATGAGTCTGGCCAACGGCTCGGCATAGCGTGACACTCGACCCTCCTAAAGCGTTCTGTAGACAACCCCGACAAGCGCGTCGATCTTCATGTACTCTTCTTTGTATGTAGCGTCGAACTCCGCCGTGGGCTTTTGCGCGATGACGGCTTCTTCGCTCAGCCCCTGGGTTTTCAGCGCCGCTACTTTGTCGCGAATGCCGGTGAGCATCGCATGGAATTTTTGCAGTTCGTCTTTGCCGCCTACCGGTCCGTGGCCGGGAATGATCTTCGTCGAAGCGGAAACCTCAGCCAGAACCTTTTCGACCTCGTGAATTGTGCCGCTAATCGAGCCGCCTGAAATCTCGTCGATGACCGGATAGATTCCGTTGAACCACAAGTCCCCCATGTGCAGCACATCGGCCTTGCTAAAGCTAATAGAGAGATCGGTATCGGAGTGCGAGGGCGGAATGTGCTTCACGTCAATCACGTCGCCGTTGCGCCAGATCGTAAGCCGCTCGTCGATGCCGATCTCCGGCCATGCCTCCGGCGGCGAAGGCGGAATGCTTTCGTGCGTGAGCATCGAGATCTGCGGCGTCGAAAGCCGTTCGCGGGTCTTGCGATGGGCGATGATTCTGAATCCCGCCTTATGCATCTCCGCGTTGCCGCCGGTATGGTCGAGGTGCCAATGGGTGTTGATGAGGATTCCGCCGGCCTGCGCCTGCGGCGTCAGTCGGGCAATGGTCTCCAAAATCCGCGGAGCAGACAGCGCAAAGCTGGAGTCGATCAGCAGATTTCCATCGTCGCCGGTTTGCAGCACGACATTGCCGCCCGCGTTCTGCAACAGATAAAGGTTGTCGTATAACTGGGAGACATGAATCGTCGCGCTGGCTTGGTAGCTTTCCGAGAATGCCACATGAGCTTCCGTGTGCTCTGTGGTTGCCCTGGCAACGGTTCCCACTTTTAGAAAATCTCTGCGCTCCATCGGCTCTGTCATCGCTTCTGTACTCCTGTTAACTCATTCCCGGCAGCTTCAATCCGCCCAACAGATCCTGTACGCTCGTTTTGATCGCCTCGTCGGCCTTGCGCCCCGCCTCGTTGATCGCGGCCACAATCAGATCCTCCAGCATCTCCACGTCCGGTTTGTCGCCGCTGAGTCCAACCACCGCCGCCGGATCGATGTGCAGCTTAAGCAGTTCCTTCTTGCCGTTCATCGTTGCCGACACCGCGCCGCCGCCGCTGCCCGCCTCGACCACCGTCTCGCCCAGCTTGCGCTGCATCTCTTCCTGCATCTGCCCGGCTTGGGAGAACATCTCGGAAAGTTTTAGAGGATTAATCATTGGCTATTACCTCGCTCGGCTCTTACCGCAGGTGAAGATCGACCACGCTGCGCACTTCGGCTTTAAAAAGCTCCTGCGCGCGCTTGACCATCGGATGCTTCAGCGCCGCTTCCTGCGCGCTGCCGGCGGCTACAACGGGCTTGGCCGCCGCTGCCGGAGTCGCGCCCATATCGGCCGTGGCTTCAAAGCGCGATGACGCGCCCAGCCGCTGCAACTCGTTCCGTACGACCTTATCCGCCGCTGCGTTCACCGTCAGGGCAAGCATCTTTTTGCCCACGCCCGGCACAACGACACGCACGCCGAAATTGCCGAGCGTCCAGTTTCCAGAGCCCAGCAATTGCGCCGCGGAACCGTGTCCGGCCTTCGATAGCGCCGAAACCACGGCCTGGCGCAAGCTCTCGGCATTCAATTCGCCCGGCGGAAGAGTCTCCGCTTCGGGAGCTTTGGCCAGCGCCCCTTCGGTCAGCGTGGCCGTTGCGGCATAGCCGCCTGCCGTTTGCGCCGCCACGGCCGGGAAGGGAACCGGTTCGTTACGCGTCGCTCTCGGCATCGTGCTGCTGACCGCGCTCATCACCGGGCCAGATGCGGAGCTTGAGCTGGCCGTCGCATGAGTTGAATACGCACTCGTCGCCGCGCCCGTCGTTCGTGTTCCGCTCGCAACCGTGCGCGATCCCCCGGTCATCGCCGCGCCGCGTAAGCTGCCGCTTTTAATGCCGCTCAGCAGTTCTTCAATCGGCAGCAACCGCTGCGCGTGAATCAGTTTGAGCAGCCCCAACTCCAGGTGGAATCGCTGCTCCTGGCGGTAATTCAAATCGTCGAAGGTGCGCAGCAGAATTTGCAGGTCGCGCGTCAGTTCCTCTTCGCTGAAAAGCGCGGCTGTGCGCAGCGCGCGGGCGCGTTCGTCTGAGGAAACCTGCAACAGCTCGGTCTTTTCGCCGCCCACTTTAGCCATCAGAGCGTTGCGCAGGTAATGGACCATTTGCCGCGCCAGCGAGAGCGCGCTATGCCCGGCGTTGAGCAGCTCATTCAACTCTTCCAGCAGCGTGGCGCTCTGGCTCTCGGAGACGGCCTCCAGCAGCCGTTCGAAAACCGCGTTGGGCACCGAGCCCATCAGGTCGCGAATCTGGTCGGTCTTAAGCGTGGGCTTGCCGTCTTCTACCGGAGCCGATGCAATCGCCTGATCCATGATCGACAGCGCGTCGCGCATCGAACCGTCGCCGGCCTCGGCCAAAAGCGCCAGCGCCGCATCTTCGGCCGCAATCTGCTCCTGACCGGCGATCATCTTCAACTGCGCCAGTATGTCGTCGTACTTGACGGCGTGAAAGCTGAAGTGTTGGCAGCGCGAGCGGATCGTCTGCGGAATGTTTTCCGGCTCGGTGGTCGCCATCATGAAGATCACGTGCGCCGGCGGCTCTTCGAGCGTCTTCAGCAGCGCGTTGAAGGCGGCCTCGGTAATCTGGTGCGCTTCGTCGAGGATGTAGACCTTGTAGCGGTCGCGGGAAGGCGCGTAGCGGGCGGCGTCGCGCAGCTCGCGAATCTCGTCGATGCCGCGGTTGGTGGCCGCGTCGATCTCGATCACGTCCACCGCGTTGCCCTGGCGAATCTCCAGGCAGGAATCGCATGTGCCGCAAGGCTCCGCCGTCGGCCGCTCCGCGCTGCCCACCTCACGCCGGCAGTTAAGTGCCTGGGCCAGAATGCGCGCGATCGTGGTTTTGCCGATGCCGCGATGGCCCGAGAAGATGTAGCCGTGCGCGATCCGATTCTGCGTAAGCGCGTTCAGCAGCGTGCGCGTCACGTGGTCCTGCCCGGCTACGTCGGCAAAGCGTTGCGGACGATACTTGCGAGCCAGAACCTGATAACCCATTTGAACGGCGCTCCTTTTTAAACCACGCGAAATCGATACAGCCTAGAGCGATTCTATCCCGTCCCGGGCGGGGCGGCGGCACGTGGAAAAACCGCCGTTTTTTGCCCCTGAATTACTTTCTTCTGCGGCATACTGCTGCTATGCTTTTATAAGAAGCGAGTACGTCCCACCGCCGGAAGAGGAGGCTGCTATGCCGATTCTCCATCTCGAACTAACGAAAGATCACGAAGCCTTGATCGCCCAGCTTATCGAGTCGGGACAATTCCATAATGCTGATGAGGTACTGCGGGAAGGGCTGCGTTTGGTGGAAGAGGACCAGAAGCCCGATACCGTCAAAGAAGAGATGTTGCGGAAGGCCATTCAGCCCGGCCTGGATGATTTGAGCCAGGGCCATTTTGTCACGCTGAAGATGCGCGACGAGATTGCCGGCCATCTGCAATTGCTGGGAAAGCGCGCCGCGAAACAATTCAGTTAGCTAGAGAGCGGATCGATGCATGTCCTACGTCTTGCCCGTCAGGCGGAAGAAGATATTGTTACCATCCTCTCTTGGAGTCTGAAGCGATTCGGCGAGACCGCAAAAAGGCGCTATGAGACCTTGCTGACGGTGGCTCTATGTGCGCTATGTGACAATTTTGAAAGGTATGGCAGCATTGCGCGGCCAGAGTTAGGCGAAGGAATCAGAACCTATCATCTTCGCTACAGTCGTTACGAAGCGTGGGGTCTGGAGGGCGTTGTCGGAAGGCCGCGTCATTTAATTGTCTATCGCTTGGCTTCGGACGGAGAACTTGAGGTCGTTCGCATCCTGCATGACAGGATGGAAATACGGTGTCATCTGCCGCTTGCCTGAAGCAATAAAGTCTAGAGCAAATCGCTTGTAGGCGTAGAGTGGCTTTGAAGGGGCACGGCTTCAGCCGTGCCGTAAAGAGGCCCATAAATCGTGGGCTTTTGCCCCTGAGGGACGATTTTTCCCTCTATATCATCAGGCAATTTGCTCTAGCTCATGAAAGCCTCGCTCATAGATGTTAACCAGCCGCGAAATGTGCGATGCTTTTCTTAGAGCTTGTACGTATCCGGATTCCGGGTGGTAAAGCGCGAGGCGGCAGTGAAGAGTTTGGCGATCAAAACGGCGTTGCTTGGAACGATGCTGGCGGCCTGTTTCACGGCAGCGCCGAGACTCAACGCGCAAACGCAAGGCGACGCCCCCGGCCAGCCGGCGCAGAACGCCGCGCAAAGCCCGGCAAAAGTTCAAACGCAGAGCGATCAGAATCCCTTTCCAGACGACACCAGCTCGGTTCCCCTCATGTCCACGCACAAAGACGATCTGCCGGCCGATCTCAACGACGATGCCGATAGCAACCGCATCCCGCTGCCCGCCGAAGATGCCGACCCGGTACGCACCCCCGAACAGGCTGCGGCCGCATCCGAGGAAGGCCAGCAAAATTTCAGTTCGAGTCTCACCGGAATGGGCAATCTTCTGCCCTCTTCCGATGCCGAAACGCAGCCGTCCAAGCGCGGCCGCAAGGGTAAGCAGCAAGTCGTCGAAGAGCACCAGGAAACCGCCGCCGAAGACGAGAGCGTCGGCAACTACTATCTCGACAAAAAGGATTGGAGGGCCGCTCTGTCGCGCTTTCAGTCCGCGATGGTTCTCGATCCCGACAACCCCGACGTTTATTGGGGACTGGCCGAAAGTCAGCGTCATCTGGGCGACCTAGCCGGCGCTCGCTCCAACTACCAGAAGGTCGTCGATTACGATCCCGACAGCCGCCACGGCAAAGATGCGCGCAAGGCCCTCAAAGAGCCGCAGATCGCCAACGCCAAGCCTTCCGCCACAATCGGCGTCGCCGCTCCCGTGCAACAGTAAAAGCCCTATCCATTCCATCTGCAATATGGGAACAACTGTGCCCTACCAAAGCCCGCTCCACTGCCGATAGGCGGCAATCAACTGCTCGCCCCAAAAGGCCGAAAAAACTCCGCCCACGGCGATAAATGCGCCCATCGGCAGCTTCTTCTGCCGCCATGCTTCGCGGTCGGCGCGCATGGCCGGCGTGGCCAGCAACAGCAGCGCCACAACGGTGCCCAAAATCGCGCCAAAACCCAGCGCCAGCACCGCGCACCGCGCGCCCAGCCAGCCGCCCAGCAGCGCCATCAGCTTAACGTCGCCCAGCCCGACGCCCTCTTCCCTGCGAATCAGCCCATAGACCCAGCGAATCAGCAGCAACACGCCCGCCGACAGCACCGCTCCCAGCAGCCAAAAAAGAACCACGTCTGTCGCCACCAGATGCTTCCAGACGGCGAAGCTGCCGCCATAACGCAGAAAAGCGTCGAGGCTGCCGCGCGTCGTGGCCAGCACCAATCCCAGTCCAATTCCCGGCAGCGTCAACCGGTCGGGCAGCCAGAGATTTTCTATGTCAAGAACGGCTAGCGCAACCAGCAGCCAAAGAAAGATCATCCGCCCCACGCCGTCGGTTATCGCTGCTGCCGCGTTGTAATCGAAGATCCCGAAGCTCAACTCTGGCGCCGCCGCAAAAATCTCCCACCCGGCAAAGGCCCACAGCACGCCGACAATCAGCTCCACCCACAAGTGTCGCCAGCCGATTGGCGCTTTGCAGCTTCGGCAACGGCCGCCGAGCCCCAGCCAACTCGCCAGCGGAATATTCTCCCACCAGGCCAACGTGCGGCCGCAGCTTGAGCAGTGAGAGCGCGGCTTCACCGTGCTTTCGCCCTCCGGCCAGCGGCTGGCGCAAACATTCAAATAGCTGCCTGTTGCCAGGCCGAAGAGCCCTGCGAAGATCGTTACCAGTGTGCGGATCATGCACAGTGAGTATAAGGTCTCAAGATATGGTTTGCGCGGCTTTTTCGTGGGACGGCCCTCTGACGCCCCGACTCCGCGCGGGGTACACTAAGGCTGCATGGATCTGCCACCAGCAAGCTCCAGCCTCAAGGCCCCTGCGCCGAAAGCCTCTACAGACCCGGCGCGGGCAGCGGCTTTATTTGAGCAATCGGCGGCAATCATGGCCCGGCTGCTGGCGCCCAATGGCTGCCCCTGGGACCGCGAGCAAACCTTCGATTCCATCCGTAAATACACGCTTGAAGAGACCTACGAGGTCTTCGACGCTATCGACCGCCGCGACTTCCCCCACCTTGCCGAGGAGCTGGGCGACCTGCTCCTTCAGGTGCTCTTCTATGCCGAAATGGCCTCCGGCAAAGGCTATTTCACCATCGCCGACGTTCTCGATTCCCTTAATCGCAAGCTGATCCGCCGCCATCCTCACGTTTTTGGCGAGGAGGCTTCGCGCGCGGCCGGAAACCACGCCGAGGTTGACGCCGAAGCCGCCGTCGATTCTTCGGCAGCCGTCTTGCGCAACTGGGACCAGATCAAAGCCGCGGAAAGAAAATCCGCCGGTGAAGAGGCTCGACACTCGCGCCTCGACGGCGTGCTGCGCGGAATGCCGGCGCTGGCCGAATCCGCCAAGCTCGGCGCAAAGGCTCGCAAATCCGGCTTCGACTGGAAAAACTGGCGCGAGCTTTGGCCCAAACTTGCCGAAGAGATGGGCGAACTTGAGGTCGAAGCTCTTTCGGACGATCCGGCGCGCAAGCCCGCGGTCGAGGCCGAGTTGGGCGACCTGCTCTTTACCGTCGTCAACCTGGGCCGTCATCTCGACGTGGATGCGGAGGTCGCCTTGCACGGTTGCAATCAGCGCTTCCGCCGCCGTTTTCGCGAAATGGAATTGGCCTCCTCGCGGCCTCTCGAAGAACTTTCACCCGAGGAGCTGGAATCGCTTTGGCAACAGGCAAAACGCAAGCTGGCCTCTGAATCGCCAGCAACAGCATGAAGCAATGGTCTCTACGGACTGGGCTTTTACCTCGCTCTTGAACCAAGAGGATGATATGAAAATCGATGCAATCATCTTGCGCGAACTTCACATGCCGCTCGTGCGGCCCTTTGAAAACGGTTTTGGCGTTACCCGCAACCGCCGCATTCTGCTTGCAGAGATTCACTCCGAGGGGCTGACCGGCTGGGGCGAATGCACCGCCGGCGAGCGCCCCTACAGTTCCGGCGAATCCACTGACACCGCCTGGCAGGTGATGGTCAACGAGCTGGCGCCGCTACTGGCCGCCGCTTCGCCCGAGCATGGCGGCGATTGCCCGCATCTCTTCCGCGCCGTGCGCGGCAACCAGATGGCCAAGGCCGCGCTGGAAAACGCCATTTGGGATCTGGAGGCGCAGCGCGAAGAATTGCCGCTGGCCCAGTTGCTCGGCGGCGTTCACGAGAGCATTCCCTGCGGCGTCGCTGTCGGTTTTCACGCTTCGATTCCCGAGCTGCTCTCCACCGTCGAGCGCGAACTTGCCTCGGGCTACCAGCGCATCAAGCTCAAGTGCAAGCCCGGCTGGGATCTTGACGTCCTCGAGCGCGTGCGCAGCCGTTGGCCTCAGATTCAGCTCAGTTGCGATGCCGGTTCCAGTTATCATCTTCGCGACCAGGAACATCTGGCCGCCTTCGACGCCTTCGATCTGCTCATGATCGAGCAGCCGCTCTGGCACGATGATTTCTACTTCCACTCCGTGCTGCAAAAGCGCCTCAAGACGCCCATCTGCCTTGATGCTTCGATTCGCAACCGCCGCGACGCGCTGGCGGCGATTGAAATGGGCTCATGCAAAATCATCGACATCAAGCTGGGGCGCGTCGGCGGTTTCTCCGAGGCCATCGCCATACACAACGCGGCTCTGGAGCGCGGCATTCCGGTCTGGTGCGGCGGCATGTTGGAGTCCGGCATTGGCCGCGCCCACAACATCGCTCTCGCCTCGCTCGAAGGCTTCACCCTGCCCAGCGATGTTTCCGCCTCCTCGCGCTACTATGCCGAAGAGATTATCGAGCCCGAAGTCGTCGTCTCACCCCAGGGCGAGATCGTCATTTCCGATGCTCCCGGCCGCGGCTACGAGGTGCGCACCGATCTGGTTGAAAAGCTCACCGCGCGCCAGCAATCCGTTCGCGCCATGGAGATGGTGGCCTAGAGCAAATCTCTTGTAGGTGTAGAGTGGCTTTGAAGGGGCACGGCTTCAGCCGTGCCGTAAAAATGCTCATAAATCGTGGGCTTCAGCCCCTGAGGGAAGTTTTTTCCTCTATATCATCAGGAGATTTTGCTCTAGCAGCGAACAATCTTCGGCGACACAATTCCCTTGGTGGCGTTGCGCGTATCGACGACCAGCCGCGACTGTTCGACGATGGCGCGATAGTCATAGCTCGAGTGATCGGTCACGATCACGACCGCGTCGTACTCTTCCAGATGATCGAGCGATGCGCAGCGCATATCCAGCTTGTACTTGCGCCCGCGCCCGACGGTAGGGAAGTACGGATCGTTGTAGGAGACGGCCGCGCCGTTCTGGCGCAGCAACTCGATGATGGTCAACGAAGGCGACTCGCGCAGATCGTCGATGTCGCGCTTGTAGGCCAGCCCCAGCACCAGAATCTTCGAGCCTTTAAGGGCCTTCGAGCGTTCGTTGAGCGCCTTGGCCACTTGCGCCAGTACAAAGTAAGGCATCTCGGTATTCACCACGCCGGCCAGCTCGATAAAGCGCGTGGTAAAGTCGAACTCCCGCGCCTTCCACGATAGATAGAACGGATCGATGGGAATGCAGTGGCCGCCCATCCCTGGGCCGGGATAGAAGGCATGGAAGCCGAAGGGTTTGGTCTTCGAGGCCTCGATCACCTCGTAGATGTCGATGCCCATTCTGATGCACAGTTGCTTCAGTTCGTTGACCAGCGCGATGTTCACGCAGCGGTAGATATTTTCAAGCAGCTTGGTCATCTCGGCCACCGCCGGAGCGCTGACCGGAACCACGCGGTGAAAGATCGAGCCGTACATCGCCGAGGCCGCTTCGGTCGCCACCGCGTCGCAGCCGCCGATCACCTTGGGAATGTCGCGCCGGTCCACGCTGTCGTTGCCCGGGTCTTCGCGCTCCGGCGAAAAAGCCACGTGCACGCTGCCATCCTTGTCGCCGCGCGCTACCTTTATGCCGCGCGTATTGCCCGCCTCCAGCAGCGGAACCACAACCTCCTCGGTCGTGCCCGGATAGGTCGTGCTTTCAAGCACGATCAACTGGCCCTCGTGAACGTGCGGCGCGATCGACTTGACCGTACCGGTAATAAAGCTCAAGTCGGGTTCGTGGTGCTCGTCGAGCGGCGTGGGAACGCAGATAATCACCGCGTCCATCTCCGCGATCTTCGCGTAATCGCTGGTGGCGAGAAAGCCCGACTTCCGCGCCTTCTCGATTTCGGCCGGGAGAATGCGTACGATGTACGATCCGCCGCCATTCAGCGTCGCCACCTTGTCGGCCGCGATGTCGAAGCCGGTAACGCGGAATCGCTCGCCGCTGAACAGCAGCGCCAGCGGCAGTCCTACATATCCCATGCCGACGATCCCGATGCGGGCCTCGCGGGTTTCCATCTTGTGTTTGAGTTCTAGAAGAGTGTTTGTGGGGGCGTTCTTCATGTTGTCGATTGTAAGCCAGATTGCGCGCTTGATACGACTCTGCTTGCGGCTTTCCGCTTGCTGCCTGATCGGTGGGCGGGCGTATCCTGACAGAAAAGGCCGCCTGCCGATTGGCGCGGCCGCGTTTTTTTTCGGAGGTCGAATTGCCCAAATATCTTGTAACCGGAGTCGCGGGATTCATTGGCCGCTCCATTGCCGCGGCCTTGCTCACGCGCGGCGAATCCGTGCGCGGCGTTGACAATTTCATTACCGGCAAGCGCGCCAACCTGATCGGTCTGGAAAAAATGGAGTTCGTCGAAGGCGACCTCACCAACCCGGCACTCTGCGCCAAAGTCTGCGCCGGTGTTGAAATCGTCTTCCATGAAGCGGCGCTGGCCTCGGTGCCGCGCTCGGTGGCCGATCCGGTCGCCACCAACGCCAACTGCGTCGACGCCACCCTCAACGTGCTGGTCGCCGCCCGTGATGCCGGCGTGCGCCGCGTTCTTTACGCCGGCTCCTCCTCGGCCTACGGCGATACCCCTACGCTGCCCAAGCATGAAGAAATGCTGCCCAACCCCATGAGTCCCTACGCCGTCGCCAAGCTCACCGGCGAGTATTACCTACGCGTTTTCGCCCGCATCTACGGGCTTGAAACCGTTATCCTGCGCTACTTCAACGTCTTCGGCCCTTATCAAGACCCCACATCGCACTACTCCGGCGTGCTGGCGCTTTTCTGCCGCAAAATGCTGGCCGGCCAGCAACCCACCATCTACGGTGACGGCGGGCAAAGCCGCGACTTCACCTTCATTGAAAATGTAGTCGGCGCCAATCTGCTGGCCGCATCCGCTCCGGCCGAAAAAGTCTCCGGCCGCTTTATGAATGTGGCCACCGGCGCCGCCATCACGCTCAACCAGACCTTCGACATCCTCTGCGATCTGACCGGCTATCGCGGCAAGCCTGCCTATGCCGAGCCGCGCGCGGGCGACATTCGTCACTCCCTGGCCGATATCACTCTGGCCAAGGAGTTGATCGGCTACCAGACTAAGGTTGATTTCCGCGAAGGCTTGCGCCGCACCGTCGACTGGTATCGCACCTCATCGCCGGAGGCTTAACTCGCGCTCCGGCAAATTTTTATGTTGACGAACGTAGCGCAATGAACGAAACTGACCACGATTTTCCTCGGATCTTCTTTCGTCCTTCCCGCGTTGCTTCTATCCGGTCGATAGGGGACGAAGACAAGGCTTCCGGCATCAATTTGCGGAAGCTCACCGCGACAGGCCAGCGAACTCCTCGCCGGAATCCCGGCGGCAAATTTTGAGAGTCCGCGCACTGCGCCAGGGCCCTGCGGCTTTGCGGCGGAGGTTCCCATCTGGTGACAGACAACCAGGCTCTTCAGCAGACGCTTCCCGAGGCGGCGGGACCGTTGCGTTCCGCCTCTGTCTCTCTGCGCGAGCTCGCGCGGATCGTGCTTCGTCGTTGGCGCTTGATCGTCGCCATCGAGACCGCTCTGCTGCTGCTTTGTCTCGTTTATTGTTTCGCCGCGCCCAAGCAATTCGAGGCCGCGGCGCGCGTCGAACTGCGCGCCGCTCCAGCCTCTTCGCTCAATCTCGATGCGCAGGATACGCTGTTTTCCGCTTCGATTCTCTCCGCGCCCCTGGCGCAGGAAACCCTGGCCGGAGTCTTGCGCAGTGACCGGCTCGCCTGGCGTGTGATAACCGAGCTCAAGCTCTATCGCGACCCCGCCTTCAGCGGAGGCCGCGCCGGCCGCTTTGCCGGCTTCGATTCCGCCCACCCCGAGCCCGCATCTCAGGCCTGGCTGCTCGATCGCTTCTCTCGCCGCCTGCGCATACAAACCGTGCCGCGCACGCTGCTGGTCGAAGTGCGCTTCCGCTGCCGCGACGCGGCGCTTTCGGCCGCCGTCGTCAACGCGCTGATCCGTGCCTACGGCGAGCAGGAGACGCAATCCAAGATTCAAGCTACGGCGCAGGCCTCCGATTGGCTCAACGGACAGCTCGCCGGACTGAAAACCCGCGTGGATCGTGACCAGCTGCGATTGGCCGACTTCGAAAGCCGGAATGGCATTGTCAGCACGCCGGAGATTCAAGCCAGCGGCCTGTCCGGCGAGACCCAGCACAGTGCCGTGCTGTTGGAGATCGACGACCTCGGCCGCCAGCTTGTGGTTGCCACCTCCGACCGCATCTTGAGCGAGGCCGAGTATCGCGCCGCCTCCACCGGCGACCCGGAGACGATTATCGCTTCCGATCCGCATCTGCAGACCGAAAGCGGCAACCTCGCCACCACGCTCTTGCAGCAGATTCGCGCCCGCCGCAGCGAGCTTGAACAGGAGCAGGCCCAACTTAGCTCCGAGCACGGCCCCAACTTTCCGCGCGTCGTCGAAATCGGCCGCCAACTGCAAAATCTCATTCGCCAGAAACAGGCCGAAGACGCCAAGCTCGTCGAACGCTTCCGCAACCGCTGGCAAACCGCGCTCGACCGCGAGCGCCTGGTGCGCAAAAGCCTCGATCAAGCCACCGGCGAAGGCCTCAAGCTAAATCGCGCCACCAACGAATACGCCATCATGCGCCAGGAAGCTAACGCCAGCCACGATCTCTATCTCCGTGCGCTGGAAAAAGCCGAAGAAGCGGGCCTCGCCGCCGGCGTGCATAGCTCCAACATTTCGCTCGTCGATGCCGCTCGCCAGCCGGCCAAGCCCGTTGCGCCCGATCTGCTCGTGGATCTCGCCATCACCTTCTTCGTCGGTCTTTGGCTGGCTCTGGGCGCGGCGTTGTTGCGCGAGTCGCTGGCCCGTTCCGCGGCGCATCGTGCGGCGGCGGCCCTTCTCTTGCTCGTGCTCACAGCCGGCACAACGCTTTCCGCGCAATCGCCGACCCCCAGCACCTCCGGCCTGCCTTCTGGCGTCGTCACTCTTCCGCAAACGCCGGAAACGCGCAAGCTGCCCAACCCCAAAGAATCGCCCACGCTTTGGAACGATGCTGGCGCAGGCAATCCTACCGCGCAGCTTTCGGCGGCGCAGCCCGCCACTCCCATGCCTGCGCCCATCGCTCCCGGCGACGCTCTCGACATCAGCGAAGCCCACACGCCGGAATTCCATTCCGCCGCCCGCGTCTCTTCGCTAGGCACGGTTACTTTGCCCATGATCGGCGAGGTGAAAGTTGCCGGGCTTGACGAACAATCCGCCGCCCGCGTCATTGAGGCCGCGCTCCTCGCCAAAGGCATGTTGCTGCACCCGCTCGTCACCGTGCTCGTTACCGCCTACGTCGGTCAAGAGGTGAGCGTGCTCGGTGAAGTCGCCCGTCCCGGCGTCTATCCCTACACCTATCACCACCGGCTGCTCGATCTGATCTCGGCCGCCTCTGGTCTTTCGCCCAACGCCGGCCGGCTGGTCAACATCTACCATCAAAACGATCCCCAAACCCCACATCCGGTCGTGCTTGATCCCAGCGGCGCCGATGCCGGCTCCGACCACAATCCCGAGCTCAGCCCCGGAGACACCGTTCAAGTCAGCCGCGCCGGACTGATCTACGTCGTCGGCGCCGTCATTCGTCCCGGCGGCTTCCCCGTCGATCCCGTGCAGGGACTCACTGCCGTGCAGGCTCTCTCGCTGGCCTGGGGTCCGACGCAAAATGCCGCCGTCCGCAAAGCCATACTCATCCGCGAGCAGCGCGGCGGCCGCACCATGATCTCGCTCGACCTCAAACGCATGTTGCATGGCCAGGACCCCGACCAGCCCGTGCAAGACCGCGACATTCTTTACATCCCCGATTCCATGGCCAAAAATCTCTTGAACCGGACCCTGGAGTCCGCCATTCAATCCACCTTCGGCGTCGCCATCTATTCGGCGCTCGTCTACTCGCAGAGGTACTAGGTCTTTGACAGCTTGAAGTAGTACCAACCGTGGGTGCCCCCGGTCCCTTGCTTTTGGGGACCGGGGAACCACAACGCTATGGATCGAAACCATCTGGTCGCGCTACTAGTCGCAGAGGTACTGGCAATGCGTCGTGTCGCCTGGCTGTTGCTGCTCATCTTCGTCTTCGCCATTCCTTGGGAGTATTCCCTGGACCTCGGCGAGCCGTTGGGCAACGTCGCCCGCATCGCCGGTCTGCTCACCCTCCTCGCCGCCCTTCCCGCGCTTCTTCAGACAGGCCGCCTGCGCCTTCCCGGCGTGCTCTGCTGGGTCGCGCTCGCCGTCTATCTCTGGTTCTGCTGCACTTACTTTTGGAGCGTCGCTCCGGCCGCTACGCTGGACAAAATCCGCGCTTACTTTCAGGAGATGATGATCCTCTGGCTGGCCTGGGAGTTCGTCGATTCTCCCGCCGACCTGCGCTCGATGCTGCGCGCCGCCGTCGCCGGTTCCTGGATTCTGGCTCTGCTCACCTTGGCCTCTCTTCGCTCCCTCGATGCCGCCGCCGCCGCGCAAATTCGCTTTGCCGCCTATGGACAAGACCCCAACGATGTCGCCCGCTTTCTCGATCTCGGCTTCCCCTTTGCCGCCCTTTTAACCAACTGCGAGCGCCATTGGCCCTTTCGCCTCGCCGCGCTCGGCTATCTGCCCGTCGGGTTGGTCGCCGTCTTGCTCACCGCTTCGCGCGAAGGTTTTATGGCCGCGATCGTGGCCTTTGCCGGCGCCGGCCTCCTCCTCGCGCAAAGCCATCCACGGCGTCTCGCCGCTGGACTCCTCGTGCTGCCGCCGGCCGCCGCCGCCTTCTGGTTCATTGTTCCCAGCGCTACGCTGGCGCGGCTGGCCACCATCCCCTCGCAGTTGCTCGGCGGTGACTTGAACCAGCGCATGAATATCTGGTCCGCCGGCTGGCGCGCCTTCGCGCACTCCCCGCTGCTTGGTTCCGGCGCCGGTTCTTTTGTCGCCGCATCACGCCTGGCCTCTATGGACACGGCGCACAACACCGCGCTCTCCATCCTGGTTGGCGGCGGCCTCTGCGCGCTCTTCCTCGCCTCCATACTCTTCGTGCTGGCCCTGCGCGCCGCCTTCTCCACTCGCGGCCCGCTGCGTCTGGCGCTCGTCACCTCGCTCATGGTCTGGGCCGTCGCCTCGCTCGCCGCCACCGCTGAAGAAAATCGCGCCACCTGGCTGCTCTTTGCCATCGTCGCCGTCGCCGCCCGCCTCCACAATGAAGCCCCGGAAGAAACGACGATTTGTTTCTCATCCGCCGGCCATGCTGCGCCCGCTTCCCAACCCGCTATTCATCTTGCGGAGGTGTAACACAACGCATTACGGCTTTGAGCGATTTGGAACATCTTTTTGGCCGGCGTGAAATAGTAATGTGGTTTTACATTTTGCGGATATGCACATCGGGCATTGCAAGAAGTGTCAGGGCACAACTTTAGTGCCGGAGTCGATGAACTCTGTTCCTTCCATCCCGCCTGTAGCCGCCGCGCCAACGCCCGCCAGCGTTCATCGCGCGATCCTCCATGCGGCCATTTCTGTCGGCGCGGCCGGCATCATCGTCAAACTTGTCGCCACCTTCAAAGAGATCGCCGTCGCTTCGGTCTACGGCCGCTCCGATTCGATGGACGCCTTCCTGGCCGCCGCCCTCATCCCCGGCCTGCTCGTCAATCTCATCTCCGAATCGCTGAATCAGGCTCTCGTTCCCACGCTCGTCCGGGTGAGGGAACAGGAGGGCCGCGAGCGCGCGCAGCAATTGCTATCGAGCGCGATGCTCTGGATCTGCCTGCTATTGACCGCGGTCTCGCTGGCCATGGCCCTTGCCGCGCGCGGCTTTTTCCCGCTGATTGCTTCGAACTTCCCCCCCGGCAAGCTCGCTCTCGCCGTTCATCTCTTCTACGGCCTGCTGCCGATCGTCGTCATCACCGGCATCGCCACCAACTGCACTGCCGTCCTCAACACTCTCGACCGCTTCATTCTGCCGGCTCTCGCGCCTGTCGTGATTTCTCTCTCGATCATCGTCGGAGCTTTGTTCTATGGCGGCCGTTACGGCATCTGGGCCATGGTCTACGCCACTCTGGCCGGCTCGCTGCTGCACGCGATTCTCGTCGCCGTCATGATGGAGACGCGCGGTCTCCGCTTTCGCCTGCGCTTCCATGGTTTCGACGCGGCCACGCGCGAGGTCGCCGGCCAATACGGCCCGGTGCTGCTCAGCGGAGTGGTCGCCTCCGGCGGGCTGCTCGTCGATCAGTCGATGGCCGCCATGCTCGCCGCCGGCAGCGTTTCGGCTCTGGTCTACGCCAACCGCTTTGTCAGCGTGGTGCTCACGTTGCTGGCCGGCGCCATCTCCACCGCCATCGTGCCGTACTTCTCGCGCATGATCGCCCACCGCGACTGGTCCGGTTGCCGCCACACTATTCATACCTGGATTCGGATCACCGCGCTGGTCTCGGTGCCCATCGCCGTCGCGCTCATCGCCGTCGCCCGTCCGCTGGTTCGCATCGCCTACCAGCACGGCCGCTTCGGCCCCGCTGACACCCTCATCGTCGCCGCGACGCTGGCCATGTACGCCATTCAGATTCCCTTTATCGTCGTCAGCCGCATCGACTACCGCTTCATCGTCGCCATGCGCCGCACCGATCTCGTCCTCTACTGCGGCCTCATCAATCTCGCGCTCGACATCGTTCTCAATCTCCTCCTCATGCGCTGCTTCGGCGTCGCCGGAATCGCTCTTGCCACCTCGCTCTGGGCCGTGAGCACCTTCATCTATCTTCGCTACTGGAGCGCGAAACTGCTGGCGCAAGCCGAGGCCGCCTCATGAGCGCGCGATATCTCCTCCGCTTTGACGATCTTTCTCCCACCGTCTCCGCCGGGCGTTGGTCGCCTCTCGCCGCTCTCGTTGCCGAGTTCCATCTGCGACCAATACTCGCCGTCATTCCCGACAATCACGATCCGGAATTGGAAGCCTCGCCGCCGGATGCAGATTTTTGGAATCAGATGCGCTCCCTCGAAGCTGCCGGCGCAACCATCGGCCTGCATGGTTATCGTCATCTTTGCCAATCTCATGGCCGCGGCCTCGTCGATCTTCATCGCGTCACGGAGTTCGCCGGCGTCGAATTCGCCACCCAGCGCGCCTGGATCGCCGCAGGTCTGCGCCTTTTGCGCGGCCATGGCCTCAACCCGCGTATCTGGGTCGCGCCCCGACACGGTTTTGATGCGCGCACGCTCGCCGCGCTACGCGTCGAAGGTCTCTCGCTGCTTTCAGACGGTTTCGCCCGCCGTCCCTTCATCCGCCGTGATCTTACCTGGATTCCGCAGCAGCTTTGGGGGCCGGTCGACAAACCCAACGGTCTTTGGACGATCTGTCTGCACCCGAACTCCACCGGCGACGATCAGCTTGCGGCGCTGCGCGCATTTCTCGTCCTCCACGCCAACCAGTTCCTCTCCGTCGATGAAGCGCTGCTCCAATTTCCGCCCGCTCCCTTGCCGCTGGCCGAGCGTCTCTACGCCGGCATGGTCTTTCGCCGTCTCAAATGCGCCCGGTTGTACAAGGCGATTCGCCGCCGTGTACGGCTGCGGTCGAGCAATTCGCCATAAAGCGCCTCCCATCGATCCAGAATCGACTCCAGGCCGAAGCGCCGCGTCACTTCGCTCTGCGACCATTCGCCTATAGCCCTCCGCCCGGCGGTCGAAGCGCTCATCAGCTTTTCCATCGCCGCGGCGAGGCTGTCGGCGTCGCCCTGGCGGGCCAGCCAGCCGGTCCAGCCATTCTCTACCACCTCGCGCGTTCCGGCAACATCGGTGGCGACCACGGGCTTACCACAGGCTCCAGCCTCCAGCAGCACCATCGGCAGTCCCTCATAGCGCGAGGCCAGCACAACTCCGTCGGCGGCCTGCATCCAACGCCGCACCTCGGACGAAAAGCCCAAAAAACGCACGCGGCTTTCTACGCCAAGCTGCACGGCCATCCGCGCCAACTCATTGTGCAGCGGCCCTTCGCCCAATATCAGCAGTTGCGCTGCTTTCGGTAATCCGGCCAGCGCGCGCAGCAGCGTGGGATAGTCCTTGACCGTCTCCAGCCTTCCCACGGCCAGCCACAGAAATTCATCCTTTAGCCCCAGCGCCTGTCGCGCCTCGGCGCGCATCTGTTCCTCCGGCCGCCAGGCATTTACGTCGATCCCGTTTCCCAGCACCAATAGCTTCTTCGCACCGACCATTCCGGCTGCCCGATGCGCTTCTGCCGTCGCCTCGCTCACCGCCGTTACCTTGTCCGCCAGCCAGCGGCTACATACATAGCCAATCCGCCGGCCGAGCTTTCCCGTGTAGGAGCTATGCAGCGTATCGATCTCTACCGGCACGGGCGCTGCCAGCCGCGACCACCGCGCCAGCCATGCGGCGTGCGGCAAGTGCGCATGGACCACATCGGGCCGCTCGCGCCACAGCCAGCGATTCAAACGTATCCACCCGCGCGGATCGGCCAGCCCTTTGCGCATCTCCAGGCTGGTAAAGCTCACGCCGGCCTCGCGCAATTCCGCCGCCGCCTCGCCGCCCGAGCCGGAAAGCGCCACCATGCTCACCTGCCAGCCGCGCTGGCGCAATCCCTTGGCCAGCAGCATCGTCTGCCGCTCGGCGCCGCCTATCCGGTCCAGGCCGGGAATCACCACCGCCGCATGGCTCACCGCATCCTTCCCATATGCGCGCCGAGCAGATCGTCATAGGCTTCGATCGCGTGCTCAAAATCGAACTCGTCGGCCTCCGGCGGTTGGGCCAAAAGGTGACGATCGCTCGGACGTAATCCGGGAAAAATCGCGGCTGCTACTACGTCTATGCCGGCGATCAACAACGTCACGGCAATAAATGTAAAGGTGAAGACGATCAGCAACCCTGAAAATGCTAAATGGAACAAGCGTCGTATCATAACTTCCTCCGGCGGCCCGGTTCCCGCAACTCCGGCAGACTTTAACCGACGAGTTCTTACGGTTGTCGAGCGCCACGCGCAGAGCTTAGACAGCTCCGCTCACTGGGCCGATGACAGATACAACTTTTAGGAGCGCCGAGCAGGGAAAGGGGAAGTGTTGAACTCCGGGCTGGGAACTTGCGCCAATATTTAGAACGGCTCCCTATAGGCGGGAAGCCTGAGCGGCTTTTGCCTCATCCGCCCTTTTATCTAGGCGAATGCCTCTTCAACAACGCATGGCGACCTTGGGCAATCATTCCGAGCGGGAACGAAAACTTACTCTAAGACAGTCGCCTTTTCCGCGTGAGATGTCAAGAGATTTCGCGCGATTTTACGCGATTTTGAAAAACCATACAGTATCATTCGGCGGCTAGATAATATATAAAATTCAGGATCGCCGAGTTGACCTGGAACATCAGTGAGCGGCAACCTTCAACGCGATTCGGCACTCTGCGGAATTGGTGAAAAACACTCTAATTCGCTGGCCGCGCAGAGGGCAGAGCAGGGGGAGGAATCGTAGCTCCAGGGAAGGCCGCGACTCTCCGCGACGCGCCGCCGGCCTTGCCCTCGTTCTCGATCCGGCCGAGTGCCTGAACGATCGTCGCGGCTAAAACCCCGGCAGAAATTCTCTCCGTAAGCCAGGCGTCGGCCCGGCCGCGCAACAGATCCACTACACCACCCGAAGCCGGCGTGGCCACAATCGGCAAACCCGCCGCCAACGCCTCAATCAGCGCATTGGGCATCCCTTCGTATCGCGAGCTGAGCACAAAAAGCGTTGCCCCAGGAAACAGCGTGTATGGACAATCGACGTGGCCTGCAAAATGAACCGCCGCCTCCAGCCCCTGCGCGCGGCTTGCCTCCTTCAGCGCCATCTCCTCATCGCCCGCGCCGGCAATCAGCAGATCGGCCTCGGGGTAGCGCTTGCGCACCGCCGCCAGCGCCTCGATCAGCAGGTCGAAGCCTTTTTCTCGCGAAAGCCTTCCCACCGCCAGCAGGTGCGGACCTTTGCCTTTCCACGCATAAGCTCTTTTACGCGCGGCCAAAATCCCCTCCATGTCTACGGGATTGGGCAGTACGGCAATCTTCTCTTTACCGATCCCCAATTCACTGGCTAGATCGGCGGCCATGGCCCGCGACTGGCAAATGACGCAATCAGCCCGGCGATAGAGCAGCCGGTACAAGAGCCGCGTGTAACCAGGCAATCTGCCCGATGAAAGCGCGGCCGAAACCGTCGTGCTCTGCCTCACCAGCACTTGCATTCCCGGCGGCAGCAGCGGTCGCAGCAGCAAAGCTAAAAAATTCGTCTCCGGCGCGCCAGAAAATATCGCCCGCGGCCGCAGCCGCCACAGCAGCCGCAGCAGCGGAAACATGGCGGCGCGCACTCTTTTTGCGCCCAGCGCGTGAACCGCGATCCACGCGGGCAGGGGGGGCAGGCGAGCCGCTGCAACATCGGTCTGCGTCGCCAGGCACAGATGCACCTCAAAGCGCTCTCGCGACAAACCGCGCGCCACAAGCGCCATCACCTGCTCGGCTCCGCCGCCGCCTAAGTGAGGAATCAGCAATAGGATACGTGCGCGTTGCGGCATCATTCGCCTCCCAATTCGCACGCAGACCCCTGGGGTAGACCGATTCTCCACCCAATGAGAATCTTTTGTTTGTGTCTAAAATCACTCCACTTCACGTCTAAAAATGCTACAGTCTCATTAGCGTTTTTTAATCGGCGCTGGCTTCGGCGAAAGCCTTTTCCCTTTCTCGCCTCCTGTTTCTTTCCCTGCTGGCCGCTTCGTCTCTTCCCCCTTATATCCAAACGCGCGGCAGCTCATTATGCGCGGGATCGCTACCCCGCCGGCCACAAGCCTAACCCCTCCAGCATGCGCGGAGGCGACCTGTTCTCAGCAAGGCGCTTTGCTCAAGCGCCGGAGGTTCCTCATGAAACCCCAATCTCCGTTGCAGCCCACCATTCTTGTCGGCATTACTCATTCGCAAACCTGCCTGGTCCTCTCTGCGCGCCTGCGCGCTCTGCGTCAGGCCGGCTTTCGCGTCCTGCTGCTTTCCAGCCCCGGCAAACTGCTCGATCGCACTGCCGCCAATGAGGGCGTCGAGCCGATCGCCTTTCCCATGCGCCGCGAAATTTCTCCTTTCGCCGATCTGATGGCGCTCGCCCGCCTCTGGCGTCTTCTCGGCCGTCTGCACCCCGATCTGGTCGAGTTCAGCACGCCCAAAGCGGGCTTGCTCGGCTTGCTCGCCGCCTGGATGCGCGGCATTCCACGGCGCGTTTATATCCTGCGCGGACTCAGGCTGGAGACCGCTTCGGGCTTTAAACATCGCCTCTTGCTCACCGCAGAGCGGATCGCCTCGGCCTGCGCTCACTCCGTTCTTTGCACCAGTGAAAGTCTCCGCAATGAAGCGATCGCGCTGGGCATTGCGCCGGCCAATAAACTTCTTCTTCTCGGACAGGGAAGCAGCCAGGGCGTCGATACCCTCCGCTTTTCGCCTGGACCAAGCGATGTGCGCGACCGGCTGGCCATTCCGGCGACCGATCCCGTCATCGGTTTCGTCGGCCGGCTCACGCGCGACAAAGGCTTGCCCGAGCTCTTGCGGGCCTTCGACCGCATTCTGCGCGTCATTCCCGCCGCGCGTCTGCTCCTGGTCGGCTGGTTCGATGTCGCCGAAGACGCGCTCGACGCCGATCTCCGCGTCCTGATCGAGCATCATTCACGCATCATCTGCACCGGCTTTGTTCCCGATGCCGCGCCCTACTATCGCGCCATGGATCTAATGGTCCTTCCCAGTTGGCGCGAGGGTTTTCCCAACGCCGTTCTCGAGGCCGGCGCTACGGGCATCCCCGTCGTAACCACGCAATCGACCGGCGCGCGCGACTCCGTGCTGCCCGAGGTGACCGGCCTGCTCATCCCTCCCGGCTATCCTGAAGCGATCGTCGAATCGGTTCTCAAGTTGTTGCGCGATCCCGAGCGCCGCGACCGCATGGGCCGGGCCGCCAGATCGTGGATCGTGGAAAATTTCCAGCAGGAGCGTGTTCTCGGCCTGACGGCGAACTATTACTCAAGCCTCTTCGCCGTAGCGCCCACCGCGCAGCTTCAGCACGCCTAGCCCCGCTCCTCTTCGCCTGCGAACAGGTCGCGCTGTTCCTCGCCGCCAGAAACCCGTTTGCGCGCCGCCGCGCCAATCAGGCTCAGAACCTCCAACGACTGAATCGCTAGCCGCGGCACATAAATCCGCTGCGTATTCGAGCGCGTATCGGGTGGGATCAGCATCAATCCTGCTCCGTCCACCAGCGAGCGGTCGTTGGCCGCCAGCCCCTCCAGCTCGTCGCCGTCGGTCAGCGTCAACTTCAGCCAAAGCCCTGCCGTACGCGGCCGCAGAGAAAACCGCTTGCGGATCAAGCGTTCCGGATTCGCCTGGTCTACCGCGCCGGTTGGCAGATCGCGCACAAAACAAACCCACTTCACCTGCTCCCAACCAATCCGGACCACCTTGCCCGTCTGCTCCAGTATCTCCAGCTCCGGCTGGTGTTCTCCAAAACTCGATCCGGCATAGCCAGCGCACCAGTCGCGGGAGAACTTTCGCACAATGACGGGTTTGCGCATCGAGGCCATTGCTTTGGATTGTCGCACGCCCCAAGCCGCTTTCTATTGTCTTTTATGGCTCGCCCGGCAAACCGATTTTCCGCCCCTCTCCGAAAAAGTTGCAACTCCAGTGCAGAAACGCTAGTTTTCTGAGCTGACTTGTGTTAATGTACAGCTTTGCCGGCCCGTATCGATTACGCTCGTAAGGCCATTATCATCAAATACTTGGGCGCAACTTGGCGGCGAAAACAGGATCGCGATGCCTGACTATATCTACCTTCTTGAAAATCGGCTTTCGGCCGACCAACGCCTTGCGCTTACCCAGGTACAAACTGTTGCGCGCGATGCCGGCCTTCTTCTTTTCCTTACCGGCGATGCTGTTCGAGACCTCACCAGCGGCCATTCCGTGCGCGATCTGGAGATGGTCCTCCACGGAAACGCTCTCAAACTGAAAAAACCGTTGGAAAAACTCGGCGGCCAGCTTTGGGGCGAAGACGAAGCCTCGCGTACCCTCTATCTCTGTTATCCGGGAACCGTACGCGTCGATCTGGTCAGCGCACATGGCATCGAGTACCCTAAACCCGGAAAACCCGTCTATCATTTCGATTCGATTCACGAAGATCTCGCCCGCCGCGACTTTACCATCAACGCCATGGCTCTCTCGCTCAACGAGGGCTCCTATGGCCTTTTGATGGACCCCTTCAACGGCGCCGCAGACATTGAAACTCACACTCTGCGTCTGGTTTCCAACTACGGCTTCCTTGAAGAACCGGCCTTTTTGGTTCGCTCAACCCGGCTTCGCAGCCGCCTTGGCTGGGAAATGGACCCCAGAACCCAGGCGCGCTATGAGAACGCGAAAAACGAGGGCGTGATCGAGTATCTTTCCGCCCGCGAGCGCGGGCGCGAGTTGGAGCAGATCGGCCACGAAGAGGACGGCCTGAGTATTCTGCGCGCCCTCGACGACGAGGGCTGGATGAAGCTGCTGCTGCCCGCCTGGACTCCCGCCAAGGCCGACGAAGCCAAACTCAACGCCCTTTACGAGTTGAATGTTTCGCTGCAGTTGCAGAACGTTCACCCCGACATCTCCGCGGCCCAAATGCAATTGCTCACCGCCAAGTTGCAGCCCAAAGATCTGGCCACGCTCAAAAAATCCCTCTTGCGCCCCGGCTTCGTCGCCGAGTGGAACAGCCTGGATTCGCTGGCCTCCGGCTTTTCCAAGGAGTTGCTCGCCAAGCAGAACGCACAGCCTTCGGCCAGCTACAAGCTCTTCTTGAGCTATGATCCAGAAGCGATTCTCTGGCTTGGCTTTACCAGCAAAGCTCAGAGCGTGCGCGATCGCTTCGATCTCTTTTTGAAAACTTGGCCGGAGGTGCGCCAGCGCATTCCTCACGCGCTCATGCAGGAGCTGCGCATTACCCCCGAGCTGCCCAATTACAACGAAATTGTCGAAAAAATCTTCCTCTCGCTGATCGACGGCGGCCTGACTACGCCCGAAGAGATGCGCGCCTTTTTGGAGCCTTACTCGCCGCCTCTTCCTCCGCCATCGGCACCCGTTAAAAGAACGCGCGCTCGCCGCGCCGGAGCCAAAAAGAACGAGGATCTCGACGAGGAAGAGCATGAATCCGACGACTCCGACGATGATCTCTCCGATGACGACGAAAGCGAAGATGATGACGGCGAGAACGATCTGGACATCAAACTGCCCAAGGACGCTTTGGCCGTGGATCTAGACGACGAAGAAGAGAGCGACGCGGACGAAGAAGCAACCGACGAGCCGGACGAAGACGAA
>Ga0224531_1000055_pt1 | contig 74058 bp, 55 predicted proteins | sample CBST100metaG_FD_179876 | JGI IMG/M metagenome (GOLD analysis project Ga0224531, IMG submission 179876) | Peat soil microbial communities from Stordalen Mire, Sweden - C.B.S.T100 | ecosystem: Environmental > Terrestrial > Soil > Wetlands > Peat | place: Sweden: Norrbotten County, Stordalen Mire...
ACCAAGTACTGCGCACGGTATTCAGCGAGTTGTTCGCACAAAGGGTGGTTCTGGAAGGCATGGTCCTGAAGCCAAATATGGTGCTTCCCGGAATGTCCTCGATCAGCCAGCCGACATTGGACGAAGTCGCCGATGCCACCGTGAATTGCTTCCTGCGATCCGTCCCCGCTGCAGTGCCGGCCATTGCGTTCCTGTCGGGCGGCCAACCTGCGGAATTGGCCTCGGCACGCTTAAATGCGATGAACGTGAGATTCAAGTTGCGGCTACCCTGGGCGTTGGCATTTTCTTTTGCTCGCGCCATCCAGCAACCCGCGTTGGAGATTTGGAACGGGAACCTGGCCAACGTCGCGGCGGCACAGCAGGCGTTGTATCATCGAGCGCTCTGCAACAAGGCGGCGCGCCGCGGAGAATACTCATTGGATATGGAGAAACAATGACAGGAAGCAAGCACAATCCCGAAGGAAACAGCAGCTGCACTGGCGAACCCGATCCCGGGCCTTACTGGCGACGGATGCATCGCGACTGGCGCTTCTGGATAGGGGCGGTTCTCATGGCAGCGGCCCTGTCCGTTTACGTGCTTAGTGGCGACCTAGCCTGGGTTCCTAATGGCCATCGGCAATCTGCGATGCCTGCAAGTGCTGGGAATTGAGTCTAGCCTTACCTGCCGTGCCAATGCGGTTTTACTCAGTTGGCTACAGCCATAGCACTCGCAATAGCACCTTCTCGAAATGGAAACTGTCGATGATGACGGACAGGCACAATGGATAAAACACATTTGTATCCTCTGCGGTTCAAGCCGATTTATCAATATCGCTTATGGGGCGGCCGCCGCTTAGCCAGCTTGCTCTCAGCGCCACTTCCGGGCGATGGACCCATCGGCGAAGCGTGGGTGTTGAGCGACCGCGCCGACCACCAAAGCCAGGTTGCGAATGGAGCGCTTAGGGGCCAGACGCTTGGCCAGGTGATGAAGCAGTTTCCAGAGGCGCTGATGGGAAAGCTGTCTTCGCGCTTCACCCGCTTTCCTCTGTTGCTCAAGTTTTTGGACGCGCACGAGTTGCTTTCAGTGCAGGTCCATCCCAGTGGCGATCCCTCCGAGTTGGTTCCAGCGGGTTATACGGCAAAAACCGAGGCGTGGGTTGTGATTGATGCTGAGAAGGGGAGCCAAATCTATGCTGGCCTTAAATCAGGCACAACTTGCGGCAGTCTGAGGGAGTCTCTTAACGACGGCACCATCGCGGACCACCTTGTGAGCATTGTCCCAAAGCCTGGTGATGCAGTATTCATCCCGGGGGGAACGGTTCACACTCTGGGTGGCGATGTCTTGGTTTTCGAGGTTCAGCAAAATAGCGATACGACATTTCGGCTTTACGATTGGGGCCATATCGATCCGAAAACCAAAGAGCCGCGGGCGCTGCAAGTTGATGAGGCTCTTGCCTGCATAGAGTTCGGAGAGAGCTATCGTGGCCTGATCGCGCCCCGTTTGGAAACCACTTCACCTGTTGAGCGCGAGAGGCTTTTCGATTGCCATGCCTTCCTGTTATGGCGAGTGCTTGGGCAAGACCGGTTCAAGGTTGGAGCGGCAGGAGAGCCGCGCGTGTTGGTTGGGATTAAAGGATCAGGCCAGATCATGCAGAATGGCACACCCTACGCGGTTGGGAAGGGAGATGTTTGGCTCTTGCCGGCAGAGGCAGGAGAGTGCCAGTTTCAACCCAACGGAGAGGCAACGATGCTGGAGATCGCGATCCCTTGATGGTCGGGAAATCATCTGTGCAAAAGGGCATCAGAATGGGAGATGAATGAAAAAGCTCATTGTATTTGATTTGGACGGTACCCTCGCGCCCAGCAAGTCGTCTCTCGCTTCACAGACTGCGGGGTTGTTGCGTGACCTCCTGGGCATCATTAAAGTGGCAGTGATCTCTGGAGGCGCGTGGACTCAGTTTGAAAAACAGCTTCTCACCGATCTTCCTGAGAACAGTTGCCTCGCGAATTTGTCTCTGCTTCCAACTTGTGGGACAAAATTTTTCCAATACGAAGGAAAGTGGACGGAGCTTTATTCCGAGGATCTGACAGCGGACGAAAGAAAGAAGATCATCGACTCCCTGGATAAGGCTGTCGATGAGACGGGCTATCGCGCCAAGAAGTTATGGGGAGAGGTGATTGAGGACCGGGGAAGCCAGGTGACATTCTCCGCGTTAGGTCAGCAAGCGCCTTTGGCAGAAAAGGAAAAATGGGATCCTGCTTTTGCCAAGCGGAAGAAGATCACAGCAATTCTGGAAAAGCTTATCCCGGAGTTTTCCATCCGAATGGGTGGTGCGACGTCAATTGATGTGACCAAGCCGGGCATTGACAAATCCTACGGCATAGGTAAACTGCGGGACATTCTCCATCTTTCATTGAAAGAGATGATCTTCATCGGAGATGCGTTGTTTCCAGGCGGGAACGACTACCCGGCGGAACAAGCCGGTGTTGTGTCGATCCCTGTAAAAGGGCCTGACGACACCAACGTGGTCATCAAGACCATCCTTGCTTGTCTTGGCGAGAAGTGAGCTTGGCAAATCCAGTAAGCGGGTGAGGAGATTCGATGATCGGAATCAAGTTGCAGCGCCTGGGCATGATTATGGCGCCCGAGCCGGGTAACCCGCATGAAGTGGAAGGGGTTTTGAATCCGGGAGCCGCACGCGGCCCCGATGGCGAACTCTACCTCTTCCCGCGACTGGTTGCGAAGGGAAATTACTCGCGCATAGGGATAGCCCGTGTGCGGTTCAATGAAGCCGGCGACCCGGCGGGTGTGGACAGGCTTGGTATCGCGCTGGAGCCTGAGGCCGACTATGAACTGCGGCCCGATGGGGGTGGTGGCTGCGAGGACCCTCGCGTCACGTTCGTTGAGCCACTCAAACGCTACATCATGACCTACGCGGCATTTTCGCCACACGGACCAAGGATCGCGATGGCAGAGTCCGAGGATCTCTTCCACTGGAAGCGGCTGGGGCTCGCGACATATGCTCATTGGCACGGCATCGAATTGGCTCACGTGGACGATAAGGATGCGAGCATGTTTCCTGTCGCGATCCCAAACTCTGCCGGAAAACTGGAATTGGGCATGCTGCATCGTCCGCTCTTTCCCGGCACCAGGCCGGAGGAGACTGCGTACCTGCCTGGTTTCAGACAGGTGGACTTGAACCGTGAGAGCATTTGGATTTCCTATTGTACCCCGGTGCTGATGAGCGAGACGCCGGATCGCCTGGACCGGTTTACTTCTCATCACCGGCTGGCGACTCCGGTGTCGCCCTGGGAGCGGCTCAAAATTGGCGCGGGAACTCCGCCCATCCTGACGAAACACGGCTGGCTGATCGTTTACCACGGCGTTAGCGAAGTGACCGGTACGGGGGGTGATGGTCATCATCTTTGCTACTCGGCCGGGGTGATGGTGCTCTCACAGCAGCATCCGCGCGTGATCCGCTATCGCTCGGTTGCGCCGGTGTTGACCCCGCTGCTTCCGCAGGAACGCGATGGGACGGTTGCCAATGTTGTTTTCCCTACGGGCATCGACCGGCGCGACGATCTAGGAACTCCAGATCGCTTCGACGTCTATTACGGAATGGCAGACGACCGGATTGGCGTGGCGCGCCTTGACTTGCCAGAACAGATACCCTCAGAAGCAGTTGCCGACGCACCAGAGGCAGAGGTATAAGCTGGCTGCCGATGAGGAGTCACGATCTCAAAGGATCTCCCTACGAATCGGCCGACGGAAGGAAAGCTGATGAAGAAAGCAACACGGATTACATGCATATTTCTGGATATAGGTGGCGTACTGCTGACCGATGGGTGGGATCATCTGGCACGCAGACGAGCGGCGAAGAACTTCAAACTGGAGTGGGCCGAGATGGAGGAACGTCATGGCCTCACGTTCGAGATCTTCGAGGAGGGCAAGATCACGCTGGACGAGTATTTGAGCCTGGTTGTGTTCCACCAAAAACGGACCTTCACGCGCAACCAGTTTCGGCGCTATATGTATGCGCAGTCGAAGGCTTTCCCGGAAATGATCGAGCTTGTCGCTCAGCTTAAGCTGAATCTAGGGTTAAAGATAGTGATTGTCAGCAACGAAGCCCGTGAGTTGAATGCATATCGGATCGAGCGGTTCAAGCTGGACAGGCTGGCAGACTGCTTCATATCCTCGTGCTTCGTTCACATTCGCAAGCCCGACGTGGATATTTTCAGGCTTGCTTTAGATATAGCTCAGGTGCGGCTGGAGCGGGCAGTCTTCATCGACAATACTCCGATGTTCGTTCAGATCGCCGAGGGCCTGGGAATTCATGGCATTCTTCATACAGACTGCCAATCCACGCGTGCCAAGCTATCCCATCTCGGGCTGAATGCCGTATGAACCATAGGATGTAAGGGCTTGGGACTCTCATTGTGAGAATAGGATCGAGATTGGCAACCCGTCTGAGCCTCACCTTTACTTTCCGCAATCAGAGTGCAGCATGATGATCGACCGGGGATTGACGCGGTAGTTCGATCCTCCCGTGCGAGACCCGTTTGCTCCTTCGGCAATGTCGTCCGGAGTGGGGAGAGAGGTATCCATGAAGCGAAGCCATCCCCTATTTGCGCTGTCAGCGACGGGCGGAAGTGCAAACTGCAATGGCTCCCAATATGCGTTGATCGCGATGTAATGCACCTGGGTGCCGGCGAGATTATGCAGGGACAACGCGAGACTATGAGAGGTGCTGCCCCAGTCTGGCTTTCCAATTTCGACCCCATGCCACTCGACGCGGCTTTTGCTCAGGTAGTCCTCGAGTGTTGTTTGTCCACGCTCTCCCTTCTCATCGAAGTGGAGGCGCAGATGAATCATCTGCCGCACGAAGCGCAGAACGTCGGCATTGGTCTGACAAAGGCTCCAGTCGAACCAACTGGTTTCGTTATTCTGGCAATATGCATTATTGTTCCCGTACTGGGTTCGGCACACTTCATCTCCCATGAGCAACATCGGCGTCCCAACCGAGAGCAGAGTGAGCGCGAGCAGATTCCGGATTTGTTGCAGTCGCAGTCGGTGTGTGGAAGCACTGTCTGTGTCACCTTCGACACCGCAATTCCAACTAAGATTGGCGTTAGTCCCATCGGTATTCGACGCGCGGTTCGCCTCGTTGTGCTTCACATCGTATGAGACAAGATCGTTGAGCGTAAATCCGTCGTGGCAAGTCACGAAGTTGATGCTCTGTCCGGCAGGCCGATCGTATTCTTGATACAAATCTGGACTTCCCGTGACCCGCTCTCGGAGCTTTAAAGTGGTATCGTCGTCGCCCTTGACAAAGCTACGGATGTCATCGCGATATTTACCATTCCACTCCTTCCATTTATCGCGGCCAAAACTACCTACCTGATATAAACCCCCAGAGTCCCATGCTTCAGCGATCAGTTTCGTGCCTGCCAGGACTGGATCAGAGTCGATCTCCCAAATGATCGGAGGGTTTAGCATGGGTTTTCCCGATTCATTTCGCGAGAATATCGATGCCAGATCGAAGCGAAAGCCGTCCACATGCATCTCTGAAGCCCAGTACCGCAGACTGTCGAGGATCAGTCTCTTAACGACCGAGTGGTTGGCTTTGAGAGTGTTGCCGGCACCGCTAAAGTTCGCATAGGAAGCTCTATCTTTCCCAAGAATGTAGTAGAAGCTGTTTTCGATCCCACGGAAACAGATTGTCGGGCCATTCTCGTCTCCCTCCCCGGTGTGGTTGTACACAACGTCGAGTATTACCTCAATGCCGGCCCGATGCAACTCCTTTACCATGGTTCGAAACTCATTCAGACAGACCAGTGGATCGTTGCAGGTACTGTAACCGAGATGGGGCGCAAAGAAAGACACGGGCCCGTATCCCCAGTAGTTTTCGAGCCCCGGTGCAGCGTCTTGTGGATCGAACTGGAACACTGGCAAGAGTTCGACGGCTGTGATTCCGAGATACTGGAGATATGGGATCTTTTCGAGAAGTCCGAGGTATGTACCTCTTTTGTCTTTGGCAACGCCCGAATTTGGATGACGGGTAAATCCGGCTACATGCATTTCATAAATCACCGTCGCGCGAAATGAATGCTTAAGCGGTCGATCTCCCTCCCAGTCAAAAGCTCTCAGGTCGGCAACAACACTTTTCATTGAACTTGCTGCATTGTCTCCCGGACGACTCGCGGCGGATCGATCATAGTGCCGGCCGACGGAGACGCTCTTGCCGTATGGGTCAATCAGCACTTTGTTGCAGTCAAATCGATCTCCGCTGGACGCCTCGCGAGGACCATCGACGCGGTATCCATAGAGTTGCCCGGCCACAATTCCTGGTACGAAGATGTGCCAGTAATGAGAAGTGCGATTGATCGTTGGATCTAGCTTTATGACTCTGGCCGGTTGTTTGGCGTCGGCGTGATCAAAGAAGACGATTTCGACATGCGTAGCGTGGGCCGAGAAGATGCTGAAGTTTACGCCGGCCGGAGTTAATGTTGGACCCAATGGATAGGTATAACTCGCGCCTTCACTCTCGACGGCGGTATCACGATAATCGGCTGAAGTCTGATGTGGTTCCATGTATCACTCCGTGTACAGACATCTGTGAATCCAAAGTGAAAAGACACTCGGCTGTTGCGAGGCACAGACTCTCGAAGGCCGATTTATCCGCACACGATGGCGAGTAAGAGAACCGAGAGGATGATCATGCTGAGGATGGCGAGATCCGACAGTGGGCTTCTCTTTGTGGAGTCGGATGGTGACCGAGTATTCTGGCTCGGGTTCAAGGCATTGTAGTACACAGAGAAGGTTTCGCCTTGTACGATGGCTATGGGTGATATGAAGTCGTCGTAATAGGTTCGTGCATGAGCGTAGTAGGTGAAGGAAACAATCAGTTTGTTGGGGGCATCTGTGATTCGCGGGGTCAGCGCGCTGTTTCTGACAAGCTCATGATGGCACTCTGTCACTCTGGCTGTAGTCTCCATCCATATGGGCCGAGGAGTGGCTCGCGCTGTATTGTTAGCTGGCTCAGCGCTTGTTGCTCCTATGGGTTGTCCATTCGCAGCCCTCTGCTTCCCGGCACACTGATTTGCTGCACCCAGGAGTTTCCGCGCCCGTTCCATGATTCCGAGATTGGTCATCAGCGTTGCCAGACAATCTGCCCCACTTCGAGCGGCACGAGTGCCTTGGGATGGTGGGGGATGATTCGTGCGGTGTAGTCGCCTGCGGGGCGCGTAGCGGATACCTGAGCGGAGTAGGTGTAAGAGCCCGACGTATTTGAGCCCGGTCCCGAGAGGTTCATAACTTCAAGACAAGGGCCACTCCCGTTCGATGCATCTGCGTAGAACTCCACGCTGAAGTGATCCGGAGTAAGGGAACCAGCAGCAACATCGGCTTGGAAGAAGTGCTGCCCATCGTGGGTGTCGATCCGAACGCGAACGAAATGCACCGCGCCCCAATGGCGATCCAGATCCTGCTTCCATTGGAGCAGACTCAATCCGGTCGCACCATCGTCTGCTGCACGACCACTATAGCGCGATGCCGCAGGCAGATAATGACTCTCGGTGTATTCGCTGATGGCGCGCGTTGCAGAGAACTGAGGCGTAAGCCGCGCCATACTCTCGCGGATGCGTCCCAGCCACTTGGCTGGCATACCTGATTCATCGCGCTCGTAGAACTCCGGTATCACTTCGGCTTCAAGTAAGTCATACAGAGTGTTCGCTTCCGCGGCATCCCAGTCTGGGTCTTCGCCATGTTCCTGACCGTCCCCAATGGCCCACCCAACTTCGGGGGAATACGCCTCTGCCCACCAGCCGTCCAACTCAGAGAGATTAAGGCCGCCATTGACGAGGACCTTCATGCCACTTGTTCCGCAAGCTTCCCATGGACGGCGAGGCGTGTTGATCCAAAGATCGATCCCCTGGACAAGTTCCTGCGCCAACATCATGTCGTAGTCGTTGAGGAAGACAACGCGTCCTTTTACCTCGGGGCGCCTGATGAAATCTTTCCACTGCCTGATAAGCTCTTGTCCAGGAAGATCCTGAGGATGAGCTTTTCCTGCGAGGATCAGCTGAACAGGACATCCTGGGTTGGAGAGCAGCCGTACCAGCCTTTCGGTATCGTGCAAGAGAAGATTGGGGCGCTTATAAGTGGCAAAGCGCCGGGCAAATCCGAGGGTCAGTACTTGCTCATCCAAAATGCCGGAGGCTATCGACGGATCTGCACCTTCCGCGGCCAGTTGGCACTGATACCGCTTCCGCATCCGTTCGATCAGTCCTTTTCGCCCTGCTGTGCGCAGTTGCCACAGTTGCTCATCGGAGATGTGGCGGATATCATCTTCTACCAGACTGTCTCCGCGCCAACGCTTCTTGCCACAGACAGAGGTCCATAGCGCATCGGCTTCAGCTGAATCCCAGGTGGGCACATGAATCCCATTGGTCACAGCGCCGATTGGGACTTCATCCTGCGGCCAGTGTGGGAAGAGCGGCTGGAAGATCTGCCGGCTCACTTTTCCATGGAGTTTGCTCACTCCATTCACTTGGCCGCTGCCGTGGACCGCGAGATACGCCATGTTGAAGGGTTCAGAATTGTCTTCCGAATTCTGCCTTCCCATGGAGAGTAGATCCTCCACGGAGATAGCGAGTTCATCCACTGCATAGTGGCCAAGATAAGTGCGAACGAGCACGGGATCGAATCGGTCGAAGCCGGCATTCACCGCGGTATGCGTGGTGAAGACATTTCCTGCTCGAGTAATAATCATGGCAACATCGAAGGGATTCTTGTGATCCTCCATATAAGAGCGAGCTCGTTCAAGCACGGCAAATGCAGCATGCCCTTCGTTGAGGTGACAGACCTCCGGTGTGAGACCCAACGCTCGCAACAAACGCCATCCGCCGATGCCGAGGACGATCTCCTGCTTCAAGCGCATCTCAGCGTCCCCACCATAGAGTTCGCTGGTAATACCGCGATGAGCCGCGGTATTGGCAAAGTCGTTGGTGTCGAGAAGATACAGTTTTGCTCTTCCTACTGACACTTCCCAGCAGCGAAGCCAGATGTTTGCGTCAGGAAGCTGAATCTGCAACCGTAACCATTCGCCATTCGGTTGGCGTAGCGGCCGGATGGGCAACTGTCCTGGATCGTTGACTGGATAGAGTGCCTGTTGCCGGCCTTCCGAATCAAAGTCCTGGCGGAAATATCCCTGTCCGTAAAGTAAGCCGACTCCAACCACCGGAACACCCAGGTCGCTGGCTGCCTTCATTTGGTCGCCAGCTACATTGCCCAAACCGCCCGAGTAGATTGGCAACGCCTCACTAAGCATGAACTCCATGCTGAAGTAGGCGACCGTCGTGAGCGCTGCGCCGGGATGCGTGTGTTGGAGCCATGCGTCGGCTCGATAGGATTCCCGATTCTGCCGGAGCAGAGTGTCGAGCTTTTGGCGGAATTCTGGCGAGCCCAATGCAGTCTTTATTTTTTCGTGAGAAACCGTTCGCAGGATGACCCACGGATTTTGAGTGGTTGTCCAGAGATCCTTGTCGAGCGCTTCCCATAACTGGTCCGCAGCATGGTTCCAGGACCAGTGAAGATTGAGCGCCAATTCAACTAGCGCATCGATTCCATCGACCTTCAACCAATCGGATGGCGCCTTCGGCTCGTTCACTTTCTCCCCCTGTGTACCAAGTCCAAGAAGTGGAGACCGTTATCGCAAGTCTTATGCGATGGCGGCCTCCGCTTTGATTTCATTCCGGATGGAGCTTAGCTGTCGGTGAACATGGCCTTCTCGGGATGCCCTTTGGCCATCGGAGCCGGAGCTGTGGCATCGCTGAAGTCCTTCGTCCATTGCCAGTTTCTGATCTCAGGCATATCTTCGAGGTGCTCACGGATATAGTCGTGATGGCGTTGCAATTCCTGATTGAAGAAGTTGACTGCATTCTCCGCTTGCAAACGAAGGCGGGGGATATGCTTCAGCGCATCCAGAGCAAGATGGAAGCGGCTCATCTCATTCAGAACCACCATGTCGAATGGCGTGGTCGTCGTGCCGTGATCCATGTAGCCATGCACATGGAAGCGGCCTTCATTGGAGCGCCCGTGAACGAGGGTATGAATGAGCCAGCGATTGTTATGGAAGGCAAAGACTACGGGTGCGTTCTCGGTAAAGAGCGCGTTGAACGACATTTCGTCCATGCCGTGCGAATGCTTGTCGGGAAACATCAAAGTCATCAGGTCGACAACGTTGACAACGCGCACCTTGATGCCCGGCACATGTTTCTGTAGCAGCCATGAGGCCGCGCAGGTTTCAATAGTGGGTACATCGCCGGCACAGGCCAGCACTACATCCGGCTCCCCGCCTCCATCATTGGTTGCAAACCTCCATGTCGACGCGCCGCGTGAGCAGTGCTCCAAAGCCTCGTCCATGTTCAGCCATTGGAGTTGCGGTTGTTTGCCGCAGGTGACGACATTCACGTAATTGCGGCTGCGCAGGCAATGATCGAAGACGCTTAGCAGGCAGTTGGAGTCAGGTGGATAATACACGCGGATCACTTCACTCCTGCGCGCCAGCGCATTGTCCACATATCCGGTTGCCTGGTGACTGAAGCCATTGTGGTCGTTGCGCCATGCATGACTCGTGAGCAGAACATTGAGAGAAGCGAGCGGTCTGCGCCAGGGAAAAGCTTCGCATTGCTCCAGCCATTTGGCATGTTGCGTCGTCATGGAATCAACCACCTGCGCGAAGGCCTCGTAGGAGGACCACATGCCATGGCGGCCTGTAAGCAAGTATCCTTCAAGCCATCCCTGGCAGAGATGCTCGCTCAGCACTTCCATCACGCGGCCATCCGGGCCTAGTTCGTCGTCGATAGAAACGATTTCCGCCATCGAGCAGCGTTTCGTTGCCTCGAAGATGGAATTCAGACGATTGGAATTCGATTCATCGGGGCAAAACATGCGGAAGTTTGTTGGATTCATTTTGAAGATGTCGCGGAAGAAATCTCCAAGTTTGCGCGGCGCTTCGGCCAGAACCTGACCGGGGCCGGGAATCTCAAGTGCATAATTCGTGAAGTCGGGAAGCGCGAGTGTGATTAGGGACCTTCCGCCATTCACATGGGGATTGCCTCCCATGCGTCGATTGCCCACAGGGGCGAGAGTCGCCAGTTCGTCAATGAATTTGCCGTTCTCGTCGAAGAGTTCCTCTGGCTTGTAGCTTTTCATCCAAGCTTCAAGGATCTTGAGATGTTCTGAATTATCTTTGACCGATGCGAGTGGAACCTGGTGTGCGCGGAATGTGCCTTCGATGGGCGTTCCATCCACTTCCTTCGGGCAAGTCCATCCCTTCGGCGTGCGAAAGATGATCATGGGCCAGACGGGCTGCTTTTTGAATCCGTTCTTACGTGCCTCCTGCTGAATTCCCCGAATCTCGGCATAACAGTCTTCAAGCGCTTGCGCAAGGAGTTGATGCACGACCTCCGGGTCATCGCCCTCAACAAAGTAAGGCTTGTACCCCCGACCTACATAGAGGGCCTTCAAATCAGCGTCGCTTGTTCGTCCCTGGGCGGTTGGCCCGGAGATTTTGTACCCATTGAGATGAAGGATTGGCAGAACAGCGCCATCTCGCACCGGATTGACGAAGTTGACTGACTTCCAGCTTCCCTCGAGTGGGCATGTCTCGGACTCGCCATCTCCAATTACACAGGCGACAATCAGGTCCGGATTGTCGAAGGCCGCGCCGAATGCGTGAACCAGAGAGTAGCCAAGTTCTCCTCCCTCGTGCATCGAATTCGGGACGTGCGGACCGCAGTGACTGGGCACGCCGCCTGGCGTCGAGAACTTGCGGAACATAAGCCGCAGGCCGTCTTCGTCGCGTGTGATCTCCGGATGAACCTCCGTGTAAGAGCCTTCGAGATAGGAGCAGGCATTCAGCGAAGGGCCTCCGTGGCCTGGACCAGAGATGTAGATGATGTCTGCATCGTGTTCTTTGATGAGGCGGTTCAGATGAATGTAGATGAAGTTCTGGCCAGGCGATGTTCCCCAGTGGCCAAGGAGACGTGGTTTGATCTGTTCAGCCTTGAGTGGCTCACGCAATAAAGGATTCTCAAACAGGTAGATCTGGCCGATGCAAAGATAATTCGCCGCGCGCCAGTAGCGATTCATCTTGTCTAGCATCTCGGGCGAGAGCGGGCCTGTGGGCTTTGGTGCTCTCTCTTCCATTCTGCCGTCGGCCGCAACCGCGGTCGACAGGTTCACGTCGAAGATGAACCCGGAGGAATTTCCATACTGATCGAAGTTCTTGCTGAAGGGTTGAGACTTATCGTCCTTCTCTACCTTGATGGGGAGTTCCTTGGTAACCATAATGAGTGTTCCTTTCTATTTCTCCGCAATTGGTAGCGGCACGGCGGCAGCTATGGAGCATTCGTTTGTTGGAGTCCGGTGACGATGGGCTCCAAACGTCATTTCGCCAGCATCTCTTTGATTTCGAGCAGTTCGAGACGCCGCTTTGCGGTGGTTTTTGGATAGGCCATCTTCAGTTCCCTCAGCGCATCCAGGACAATTTGGGAGACGATCAGCCGTGCGTTTTCCTTATCGTCGGCGGGGACAACAAACCATGGCGCATGATGCGTGCTTGTGGCTTGAAAACAATCCTCATAGGCCTTCATGTAGTGCTTCCAGTATTTCCGTTCATGAATGTCGGAGGTGCTGAACTTCCAGTTCTTATCCGGCTCATCAATGCGTGCAAGGAATCTCTTCCGTTGCTCCTCGTGAGATAGATGCAGGAATATCTTGACAATTTGCGTGCCGTTGCGATGCAGGTGTCTTTCCAAGTCCACGATAGAACCATACCTTTGGTCCCATATGTTCTTCTCGTCGCTCAACTCCACAGGAAGCCCTTGACCGCGGAGAATCTCCGGATGCACGCGGACGACCAACACCTCCTCGTAATAAGAGCGGTTGAAGATGCCGATGCGGCCGCGCTGGGGAAGGCGGCACGTGGTGCGCCAGAGAAAATCATGCTCCAGCTCTTCGACGCTCGGCTGCTTGAAACTGAAAACCTCACACCCCTCTGGATTGACGCCGGACATGACGTGGCGGATGGCGCCGTCCTTGCCTGCGCCGTCCATGCCCTGGAAAATCAGCAGCAGCGCATACTTGTGGGACGCGTAGTGAAGGTGCTGCAGCGAGGCCAGCTTCTCCATGTGTTCCTGCAGAATTTCCTTATACTGCTTCGTCGACTTTGCATAGGGCTCGACAATCGTCGGCCACTTGCCGAGGTCGACCTTCTTGTCAGGCGGCACTCTGTAATCTTTTGAATCGATGGTCATCCTACTCCTTCGGTGTTACGACATCTTCTTCTCGGTCGCCAGATCACGGCGTATCTCTTGCTCCGATTCAAGTCAGTCCTGATCCGTCCGTCTCCTCTTGTCCAATGCTTGAAAAGTTCAAAGGTGCTTGCGGCAATTTTGTCTGAAAGCCACAAATCAAACTCTTGATGCGGTAAGGTTGGTGTTTGACCTATGTTCCTACCTTCGTGTGATGCAAATGAATACGGAAATCAGCCCAGGAAACGGACTGTACCCAGCGGGTGGGGACCAGCACCGATCGATTTTGGAGCCAGTCTCCGCTTTTCACATCGAGGTAACCGAGGTGCCAGCTAGCCTCATCCATGACAAAGCCTTCAAGGATTCCAAAGTCGCCATCGGTAGCCCAGACTTCATACCCCAGCATATGCGAGGTGCTGCGCAGATGGAGGACCTCTGCGGTATGTACGGGGTATTTCATTCCAGTCGGCATGGGCGGCATGCCGAACTCGCTGTCGACCCAGCTTGCCAGCGGGCCAAAGTAATCATGCATGGCAATTTCTTGTTGACGCGAGACCGGCATTTCCGCATCAACGTCGGGACTATCGCGCACTTGATCCTTGGTCAAATGAGCACAACAGGTTTTGTTTGCCCAGTCGGGCTTTTCGAGCGTGGTAATCGGAAGAACCACATCGCGCCGCTTCAGCCAGTTCCCTACGTCCACCACCAAATAGCGAACCTTCCAGGACTGGTCATCGAAGAGAAAAGTGCGGACACTTCCCATTTCGCCATCGGTTGCTGCAACGGGAGATCCGATTAGGGCTTTTAGATCGCTCAGCATATTGTTCCCTCGTCGGTCTCTGGAATGACCTGGCATCCATGTTCCGAAATTGTCTTGCACGTTATTGCCATGCGCTCTCCACCGCAAGCGCGATTCGGAGTTGCAGTCGGTCCCTTTGAGCATTCACATGGGCGGTTACTTAGCCTTCGCATGTTCCACCTCGTCCTTCCGGGTCTCCCGCTCGGCTTCAAGCCAGTCCTGGTCCTGCTGGCTTTCGCCATGGACGCGCTCTTGATAAATCTCATAAGCCCGAGTCGCGATCTGCTGAGTATCGTCGGCGGGCACTGCGGTTTGCGGGATCGCCTTCTTGATCGGATCGAAGATGCGATAGGCAAGAAGTTTCACGCGATCGTTGATCAGTGCCCAGACAATTGCGTAGGCCCACACGAATCCTGCCCATTTCCATCCGAGAGGCGCCATGAATATTCCGTAAACCGCGATGAGTGTAGCGATTGTCTGCGTGCCCACAACTGCGATCAGCAGGATCTTCGCGGGGCGTATCGACCAGAATGGCCCGCGCGTACGGGTAAGGAAGATGGTCAAATGGCCGGCCACGGAAAGCTTGAGGTACATCAGTGTCTGGACGGTCAGGCGGTCCATGTGGAAGACGCGCTCGCCCAGATAGAACAGAAGAAACGCGGCGGCAACTCCGATGACTCCGAGCACGGTAGAGATGGAGAGCACCAGCCGCATGTTCCAGGCTTCGGGCTTGTTTCTATACAAGACATTGTCATAAGCGATCGACAGAATCGCTCCGTCATTGAGGAGCGCGATCATCACGATCATCACTGCAGTGACGGGATAGAAATTGAAGACGAGGATGGCCAGTGTCATGAAGAACAGCACACGCAACGTCTCCGCGATGCGGTAGATAGCGTAGCTATTCATGCGCTGGAAGATACGGCGACTCTCTTTGATCGCGTCGATGATTACGGAGAGACCGGAAGTGAGTAGAACGATTGCAGCTGCCGCTCTGGCTGCGTCGGTTGCGCCGGAGACGGCAATGCCGCAGTCGGCCTTCTTCAGCGCGGGCGCGTCGTTCACTCCATCGCCGGTCATGCCGACGATGTGGCCGCTGGTTTGCAGCACGTCCACGATATGAAACTTGTGCTCGGGGAATACCTGCGCGAAGCCGTCCGCCTTCTCAATCTTCTCAACGACCTCCGGAGACTCCTTCTTTTTTGTGTCGCCAAGCGCGTTGGCATCCAGGATATTCGCGCCCAGGCCCAGTTCTTTCGATGTTTCCCGGGCAATGGCAATTTGATCGCCCGTAACCATCTTGATCTTCACGCCCATTTGGACGGCGTTGGCAATGGTTTCCTTGGCATCCGCGCGCGGCGGGTCGGACAGCGGGAGTATGCCGACAAACTTCCATTTGCCCTGCTCATCGGCCCTGGCCACACCCAGGGAGCGGAAGCCGCGGCCGGCAAAATCAAGAATGGCTTTGTCTGCCGCTGTCTTGACTGCGGCGACATTGGTCGCCATCTTGAGAATGACCTGTGGCGCTCCCTTTGCCACAAAGAACTGTTTCCCATCCGCTCCTTTGACGGTGGCTTCCGTGCGTTTGTGCACCGGATCGAAGGGCATGAAGTGAAGTACTTTACAGTTCTTCAGTTCCTTGTCGTCCTTCACGCCGCCGATCACAGCCAGGTCGATGGTGTCCTTGTCTTCTGCGCGGGAAGCTAGAGCGGCCCACAGTACAACATTTCCAGCAGTGATTCCATCTATGCAGAACGGGTCGCCCAGCGTGAGTTTGTTTTGAGTCAGTGTTCCGGTCTTGTCAGAGCAGAGAACATCAACGCCTGCCAGCTCCTCAATGGCTGACAGCCGGGTTACGATCGCTTCCTTCTTGGCAAGCAGGCGTGCTCCGACGGCCATGGTCACCGACAGTACAGTCGGCATGGCGACGGGAATGGCGGCTACCAGTAGCACCAGGCAGAATTCCAGCGTGGTCAGAACCTTGTCTCCGCGGAGAAGAGCGAAGATAAGAATCAAGGCGACCAGCGCTACCGCCAAGATGATCAGGTAGTCGCCGATCTTCATCACAGCCTTTTGAAAATGGCTGACTGTATGTGCTTCCTGCACCAGCTGTGCGGTTTTGCCAAAGTAGGTATTTACGCCTGTGGCATAGACGATTGCGTCAATCTCACCCTGGCGAATGATGGAACCGGAGTACACAGCGCCGCCGGGCTTGGCGGTGACTGGCAGCGACTCGCCGGTTAGGGCGGACTGATCTACTTCGATGGAATCGCCGTCGAGCAGACGCGCATCCGCGGGAACGATGTCTCCCAACCTCAGACGAATGACATCGCCGGGGACCAACTCGCTCGCCTTGGGATCCTCCCACTTGCCATCCCGCTTGACTTTGGCCTTGACTGCCAATCGGGCCTTCAGGGCGGCAATCGCGTTTCCCGCCTGATGCTCTTCCCAGAATCCGACCAGAGCGTTGGAGCACAGCAAGAGAAGAATCACGAAGAAGTCGAGCCAGTGTTGGACAATCCCTGAGAGGATAACCGCGGCTTCAATCATCCACGGAATGGGGCCCCAGAAGTAGGAGAGGAACTTCAGGTATTCGTTGGTCTTCTTTTCCTCGATCTGGTTCGGTCCATACTGCGCCTGGCGCTTCACGGCCTCGGCCTGTGTGAGTCCGTCAGTCGATGCGCCGAGCTTCTTCATCAACTCGGGCATGGCGAGCGTTTTGAGAGAATCCTTATCATCTTTGGGATCAGGTTTATCTGTTTTCGATTCCATCTGCGATTGTTCTCCTGTTCTTGCTCCGTTGACCCGGGGTATTGGTGCAATGCAGGCAAACCAGCACCCGCACCAGCCATTCGGCCTGGTGTTCAGGTGCCAGTTGGTGAAGAGCAGGACATCCGATCCTTAATCCTCTTGGAGGGCCTTCCGGTAGCGCGCAAATGCACAGTGATATTCGACGCCCTGAGGTGTCAGGGCGTCGAATATTACTCGGGTGAGTGGCGTCCCCGTGTATCGAAGATCGCGGCGTCATTTTACTTTGAAAAGATCGTTTGATTCCTGGTCGTAACTCTGTTCGGTGTGCGATGCCTTCTCCGCTGCCTTTTCGGCAATGCGGTCAATCCGCTTCTCTGCTGTTGACTCCGAGACCGTCTTGTCATCAGTCTTGGTCACTTCTGGATTCTCAAACTGTTCCGGCATGGTTGCGCTCTCCTGGCGTCAGAATGAACTGTGTTCCGATCAAGTTCTGGTCAGTTTTGCTCTCCCATTCGATATCGTAGGGTCTTTTGAGACCTGTCCCTCTCGGGTCGAAAGGGGGGCAAGACTTGGGCGCCGGCCGAAGATGGTTATTCTGGCCGTGTCCTCGATCCTGCGGACAGAAGCAGTATTTGCCTGAGTTGGTGCATGGCGTTGCCCAAATCCGGATCAAGTGCGGTGCCGCTGAGTGCCAGGCATTTCCGTCGAGCAGTAACCGAAAGAGGTACAACTTCATCGGGCAAAAGCAGCACTGCACTCTGCTGGATGCGGTAGGGGAATACTCTTACTCTGTTCAGGAATAGCCATAACTACGGCGTGAACCATGTGCTGCACTTTCCCTGTGTTGACCGTAATCAGAGTCACTCCATCTCCTATTACTGCATTAGGTGACCGTACCGGTTGATTCGGCCGCCGCGAAAGAAACGGTGTTGCACCATGCTTTGGCCAAGCAGGAATAGTGCGATTATCAATGCGGCCAGCAACAGGAACCGTACAATCTGAAACCAGGGGGACCTTGGTCCGTGTGGAGCAGCGCCATTCCAGTTCCTCGACAGCTGAACTGTTCTCCCACCTCGCCGTGTTGATCTGGTCCCTACTGCTAGGTTCACTACCACCATTCCATAGAGCGATCCGACGGAGTTTTCACGTCGGTCTCTGGTTTAGCTGAGCGAAGAAGCAAGAGTGGACACTGCACGAGCTTAATGACTTTCTCTGCGATCGATCCAAACACGAGTGGATGCCAGCCGGATATGCCGTGCGTGGAGATCACGACCATGTCAATATGCTCGCGCTCCACCACATCCATAATGGCCCCAGAAATGTCATTCGCAAGTTCGACACTGGAGCCTGCCTTTACTCCCTTTTTATTGAGAACCGCTCGAACCTTCGCCAGATGCTGCTCAGCACGCGTCTTCTCCTCCTGTTGAAACTGCACCTGAGGAACAGCGTATTCGGGCGTAAAGGTCGAGAAGAGCGGAAGGACATTCACAAGGAAGATCTCGGCATGGAAGTGCGAAGCGAGGTCGGACGCTGTCTCCAAGGCCGTTTGAGACGACGGGCTGAAGTCGATAGGCAACAGTATCTTGGTCGGAATGGACTGCGAAGCGTGATGTTCAGACATGACGGTCTCCTCGCCGGACGATAGTCACGGCAAGTGACTATTGTTCTCTCTAATCAGGACAAAGACTGTTCTCTCTTGCACACTTAAGTGCCGCGCCCCAGTCATTTTCTGGAGGACGGCATAGTGAATCTCGCCAGGCAGATAGCGGCTTTCTCTGATGAGCAATTGTGACCTGCATTCCGGCATTGTCCTCTTCGATACTTGCGAAACCGCGGGAGAGCATCTGTCCCAGTCTTAAGAGGCGTCCCATAGACAGAGAATTCCGCAAAGAATACTGCATATGTTGTCGAAGGGCGCATGGTGGCCCAGTTCATTGCAGGTAAGGAAGAGGAACCATGAGAGTCCTAATGGCAGTTGACGATTCAGGGTTTGCTGAAAATCTGCTTCGTGCTGTGGTGGCCGGGATCCGGCATGAGAATACGGAGGTCATGGTTCTACATGTGCTGCAACCGGTTGAGCCCGTGCCTCCGCCTGAGATGGCTCAAGGTTACGCTCCCGAGTTGGAAGGGCAGATGCAGCCAGCTCGTGCATTGGTCGAGCGGATTGCGGGTGAGCTGCGCGGAGCGGGATTTACAGCTCAAACCGGAGTCCTGACTGGAGATGTAACAGAGGCGATTCTTGGCAGAGCGTCCGAATGGCATGCCGATCTCATAACTGTCGGTTCGCATGGGCACAGAAGCATCCGCGACTTCCTACTTGGCAGCGTGGCGAAGTCGGTCGCTCGTCGAGCTGGATGCTCCGTGGCCATCGTTCGCCCAGCGATCAGCAACTGAAGAACGGACAGACCAGGCGCGAAAGATATATGAGCAGTAAGGGACAGCCACGCAAGTGTGCGGATGAAATGCTGATCTCGCGCACGACTTGGATCTTCAAAGACTGCGAGAACGCTCCGGCCCGATGCTGGCGATGAATTCGATTCTGATTCTACTCATGTTGGTAAGTTTGCGCGAATGCGTTTTAGCCGCTTGCCACGCCAGAGCGAATGTGAGTTGCGACTGGGGCCCTCAACAATGATCGATCGAAAGTGGAGTGAACATGACAGAAGCCAGTACGTCACTCATTGGAAGCAAGGCATGGAAGGCCCTTGAGGCCCATGCTGCAACGAATTTCACTCTCAGTCTGAAAGATCTCTTCGCTCACGATCCAGCACGGGGGGAACGCCTCAAGATTGAGGCGGCGGGCATCTACCTCGATTATTCCAAGAATCGGATCACCGACGAGACCGTGAAGCTGCTTCTGCAACTTGCCGAAGAGTCTGGCTTGCGTTCGCGCATCGACGCAATGTTTCGAGGAGAAAAGATCAATGTCACCGAGAAGCGAGCAGTTCTGCATGTGGCCTTGCGCGCTCCAATTGGAGACGAGATTCTCGTCGATGGCTTGAACGTTGTACCTTTGGTGCATGGCGTTCTGGACAAGATGGCCGCATTTTCTAACAGCGTGCGTAGTGGCGAATGGAAGGGCTACACCGGGAAGCCAATCCGCAATGTCATCAATATTGGCATTGGTGGGTCCGACCTTGGCCCAGTGATGGCGTACGAAGCGCTGCGCCACTATTCCCAGCGGGACCTAACCTTCAGGTTCGTCTCCAACGTTGATGGTACGGACCTTGCCGAGGCGACACGCGACCTGGATGCCGAGGAGACGCTCTTTATCATCTCTTCAAAGACCTTTACAACTCTTGAGACGATGACCAACGCGCACTCTGCACGTGTCTGGGTACTTGAAACACTGAAGCATTCCGCAGCTGTCGCCAGGCACTTCGTTGCCGTCTCGACCAATGCCCAAGAAGTAGAAAAGTTCGGCATCGATACAGCCAACATGTTCGGGTTCTGGGATTGGGTGGGTGGGCGCTACTCGATGGATTCGGCGATTGGGCTCTCCACCATGATCGCGATTGGCCCAAGCGAGTTTCGCAGACTGCTGGCAGGCTTTCACGAGATGGACGCTCATTTTCGCAACGCGCCTTTTGAGCGCAATCTTCCGGTTCTCCTCGGCCTCCTGGCAATCTACAACAACAACTTTCTCGGCGCGCAAAGCGTCGCAGTCCTGCCCTATGAGCAGTATCTGAAGCGTTTTCCGGCATATCTACAGCAGTTGACGATGGAGAGCAACGGTAAGCACGTAACCCTGGATGGGACGGGAGTCGAGTATCAGACAGGACCAATCTATTGGGGAGAGCCAGGCACCAACGGCCAGCACTCCTTTTATCAATTGATCCATCAGGGAACCAGACTCATTCCCTGCGACTTCATTGCGTTTGGACAACCGCTGAACCCGATCGGCCGTCATCACGACATCCTTATGGCGAATGTCTTCGCACAGGCTGAGGCATTGGCCTTTGGCAAGACCACGCAAGAAGTCGAAGCGGACGGCACACCCCCGTGGCTCGCGCCGCATCGGACCTTCGAGGGCAATCGTCCTTCGAATACGATTCTTCTGGAGCGGTTGACCCCGGAGGCTCTGGGCAAGCTTGTCGCACTCTACGAACACAGCGTTTTTACACAGGGCGCCATCTGGAAGATCGACTCCTTTGATCAGTGGGGAGTCGAACTGGGGAAGGTACTGGCCCAGCGTATCATCCCCGAACTCGAATCTGCAAAAGAAGAGAATCTTAAGCACGATAGCTCGACCAACGCTTTGATCAAACAGTACCGCAGCATTCAGAAGGGAAGCGCAGGATGAATGCAACCGCAGTTGAGCCCATCGCAGCCACCTGCCCGGCCCAGACTCCAGCCGCAAGCCAGAGATATGTCTATATTGCCGCGATTTTCGCTGCGATTGGCGGTTTGCTGTTTGGATACGACACCGGAGTGATATCCGGCGCACTAATTTTCATCAAGCAGAGTTTTGGACTGTCCATCTTCCAGCAGGAGCTTGCTGTGAGTTCGGTTCTAGTTGGCGCCGCAGTGCTGGCCATCACCGGCGGCAGCCTTTCGGATCGGTATGGACGCAGAAAAATGCTGCTCATTACTTCCGTAGTTTTCATTGTGGGTGCATTGATATGTTCGGCGGCAGGGTCGATACAGATACTCATCCTTGGCAGAGTCGTAGTAGGGATGGGGATCGGCCTTGCGAGTTCTGTCGTCCCTCTTTACATCTCCGAGATATCTCCGGCCAACGCACGCGGGTGGCAGGTATCGCTCTTTCAATTGGCAATTACGGTGGGAATCCTGGCTGCATATCTCGCAGACTATCTGTTTACCCCTTCAGCCGGGTGGAGATGGATGCTGGGCCTCGCCGTGATTCCGGGTGCGCTACTCGGAGCGGGCATGCTCTTCCTGCCTGAAACCCCTCGCTTCCTTGCTCGGCATGGTCACTTCGACCTTGCCCGCACAGTGCTGGTCAAGATTCGCGGTACTGAAGACGTCGAGAAGGAATTCCAGGAAATCAAGTCGGCATCGCAGGAAACGGCACTGCGCGGGCACATCTCCGACTTGCTCCTGCCAGCTGTCCGACCTGCCTTGATGATTGGTATAGGTCTTGCAGTCTTCCAGCAGGTCACGGGTATCAACACCATCATTTATTACGCGCCCTACATCATTCGCTCCGCGGGAATCTCCTCGATTCAAGGATCGATTCTAGCCACGGCTGGCATCGGTACGGTGAATGTAGTGATGACCCTGGTGTCTATGTGGCTTATAGATCGCGTAGGAAGACGTCCCCTGCTGCTGACAGGTATAGCCGGAATGATCGTCAGCCTCGGCGCGCTGGGATATATCTTCCATCTCGCAAAAGGTGGAGAGTTTGCTGGGGTCGCGGTCGTCATCCTGATGTTCTACGTGGCTTCGTTCGCCATCAGTTTGGGACCGATCTTCTGGCTGCTCATAGCTGAGATCTATCCGCTGAAGATTCGCGGTCTGGCAGCAGGAATCGCAGCCGGGACAAACTGGCTTGCCAACTTTGCGGTATCCCTTTCGTTTCTGTCGCTGCTGAAACTTCTGGGGCCAAGCCTTACATTCTGGATCTATGGTGTGCTGGCGACCGGTTCATGGCTCTTCTCCTACTATCTTGTGCCGGAAACGAAGGGACGCTCGCTGGAGGAGATCGAAACAGTCTTGCATAAAGGGCTACGTGGAAGACAGCTTGATTCGCCCAGTGCGTAGGGGCATCGTCCTGCCCGCGTCTGCGCTTTCTACGGAATATGTCAGACGAGTCCATACGGCCCAGAGGGATCGCAATGAGAACGTTGCTGCTCTTGATCTTCGTTGCATTCGGCCTTACTGCTCCCGGCCAGAACGGAAAAACCAACTCTGGCTACTCCCCGCAGAGTACGAAGGTCGGAGCTGCTGCAACCTATTCAAGTCTGGCGCAGGAGCCCGACGATCTTCGCCAGGAACTCGACCGTGACGCAGTTGCATTGTCGAGGATACCGGCGGATCCGATTCTCAAGACGGATCCGTTCGGAATATTCTTCGATCCGTTTGAAAGACTTACCGACAAGATCAATACGTCGGCACGGCTCAAGATCGGCGAAACCTATACCTTTGTGAGCCAATATGCGACTTCCACACCGGGAGGTGTACGTCACGATCAGACCAGCGGCCGGGCCGACTTCACTGCTGCCTGGAAAGTCTATGACCGTGAGAGCAATGCTGGAAGCATTAGCCTTTTGGTGAGATCGGGAACCAATATCGGCATCAGCCAGCAGTTCAATCTGAGCCAAAGACTCGGCTCCGGACTTACCCTCAACTGCCTGCAGGGAGGAGGACCGCAAGAACCGATCACGGTGAATATTCTTTACTGGCGTCAGGATCTGATCAGCAAGAGGCTGTCGTTCTATTTAGGCAAAATCCATCCGAACGAGTACATCAGCCTGAGCATGTTCAACAACGACGAGCGCTCTCAGTTCCTGAATGCGGGGAGCGACGGCAACCTGACGTTCGCCTCCGATGGAGCCTATGCTGGCGGAGCAGCGGTTGAACTCCAGGCTACGCAACATGTTTACATTCATGCGCTGGTTGTCGATACCGAAGGCTCACCGCAAGGGAATCTCAAAACGCTGGCTGATCGCAAGTACATGGAGTCCATCGAACTCGGCTGGCTGGGTGGCTCTCCCGGCAAGCGATTCAGGGATTATCGCATGAACTTCTGGCGAGACGACACGGCTACCCTCGGTAGCGGAATGGGCGGGGGCATCGCCTTTGAGCATGAACTGCGCAGTGGTTGGGCTCCGTTCGGGAGATTCGGCTTCGCCTCGAATAAGGGTACCTCCATCAAACAAGTGGAAGAACTTGGCCTGGACCATGTGAAGCCTTTTGGAAGGCGCGGCGATATGTTCGGCATTACTTTTATTCACTCAGAGCCAAGTTTCGGTGCCAAACATCACGAGAACGTCATGGAGACGTTTTACCGGCTTCGCCTGACAAAGAGTGTTGACCTAGGCCCGGACCTGGAGATTTCAAATCACCCCATGTACGCAAGCAGAGCCTATACCACTGCGCTGCTTGGGATGAGAATGCGCGTCATGTTTTAAATGGCAGAGCCTTCAAGTGAACGAAGGCATGTTAAGCAAGGAACACGGTCATGGTTGACCGACAGCGAAACCAGGGAGTGCACAATGAGCTTGAAGCAACTGGAAGTGTGGTTTATCACCGGAAGTCAGCATCTCTATGGCAAAGAGACTCTGGACAAAGTGGCGGAGCATTCAAAGCAGATCGCGACTTCGCTCGATGCTTCGAGCCTGATCCCGCTCAGCGTGGTATGGAAGCCTGTCCTCACGACGGCAGATGCCATCAGCAGGCTTTGCCTTGAAGCAAACAGCGCGGATCAGTGCGTAGGTCTGGTGTTCTGGATGCACACCTTTTCACCGGCCAAGATGTGGATCGCGGGGCTCAGCTTACTGAACAAGCCATTCCTGCACTTGCACACTCAGTTCAATCGCGATCTGCCATGGTCGACCATAGACATGGACTTCATGAATCTGAATCAGTCTGCTCATGGTGACCGCGAGTTCGGGTTTATCACCGCTCGCTTGCGTCTGGCGCGCAAAGTGGTGGTTGGCTTCTGGCAAGACCCAGTGGTGCTCGGCGAAGTAGCCACGTGGATGCGTGCCGCCGCGGGTTGGAACGAGTCGCAGCACCTCAAGGTAGCGCGCTTCGGAGACAATATGCGCGATGTCGCCGTGACAGAAGCGGACAAGGTGGAGGCACAAAGAGTCTTTGGCTTCAGTGTCTCCGCATATGGCATCGGCGATCTTGCCGATCGAATCAATCAGTTCACTGATGCAGAGGCCAACAAATTGGTGAAAGAGTATCGCGACACGTATACCATCGCGCCGAAAGACGACCGTCCTGACTCGCTGATGACAGCCGCGAAGATCGAACTTGGCCTTCGCGCCTTTCTTGTGGAAGGCGGCTTCGGCGCATTTTCAGACAATTTCGAAGACCTGCACGGAATCGCGCAGTTGCCGGGGATTGCCGCGCAGCGACTGATGGCTGATGGCTATGGCTTTGGCGCGGAGGGCGACTGGAAGAGTGCGGCCTTACTCCGCATCATGAAGGTGATGGCCGAGGGTCTTTCGGGTGGCACCTCATTTATGGAAGATTACACCTATGATTTCTCTGGAACTCCGAGGGAGCTTGCCGCACATATGCTTGAGGTCTGCCCGTCGATCGCCTCCGGCAAGCCTTCACTTGAGGTGCATCCGCTCGGCATAGGCGGTAAAGCCGATCCTGTTCGCCTCGTGTTCACCGCATCACCCGGTCCGGCAGTAGTTGCCTGCATTGTGGACATGGGCACCCGGTTCCGAATGATTGCGAATGCGATTGATGTTGTCGCCCCGAGCGAGCCTCTGCCGAAACTTCCCGTCGCGCGCGCCGTCTGGATTGCAAGGCCTAGCCTGAAGGTGGCCGCAGCTGCGTGGATCTATGCGGGTGGCGCGCATCACACAGCGTTCAGCCATCCTCTCACGATGGAGCACTTGGTGGATTTTGCGGAGATAGCTCAGGTTGAACTTGTGCGCATTGATGAAGACACTACCCTGCGTGATTTGCGCCATGAACTTGCATGGACCGATGGAATTCGTCCCCTGCGCGGTAGGTGAGCGCTGTTGCGAAAATAGCGGCTCCGAATCAAACCGAGTCATAGAAGCCGAGTCCAGCGTTATTCATCAGCGAGTTGTGGTCAGTCTTGCACATACTCCTGCACTTCTATCCGCTAACGTGATCACGCGGGCATTCATGAAAAGTAGTGTTCATCTCTGTGGTGCTATCTCAAATCGGCTAGAGGTGATGCTTCCTACGTGATTTCTGGCAAATTCATCCCTGAAGAAAGCGGACCGATAAAATGCTGGAGCAATTGCGGACGGAAGTCCTTGACGCGAATCTTGAGCTCCAGCGGCGCGGGCTGGTTCTCTATACGTGGGGGAACGCGAGCGGTATAGATCGAGAACGCGGACTCGTCGTTATCAAGCCCAGCGGCGTTCCTTATGAAAAGCTCAAAGCCGAAGACCTGGTGATTGTGGGCCTGGATGGAAGCCGCGTTGAAGGCGATCTGAATCCGTCTTCCGATCTGCCAACTCACATTCTCCTTTATCAGGCGTTTACCGATATTGGTGGCGTCGTTCACACTCACTCGGAATTTGCCACTTCGTGGGCGCAGTCCGGTCAACCGATTCCTTGTTATGGCACCACCCAAGCGGACTATTTTCGCGGAGAGGTTCCGGTGACGGACCCGCTAACCGACGAAGAAATCGAGTCTGCTTATGAACGGAACACGGGCGAAGTGATACTGAGGCGGTTTCGCGATCTTGATCCCCTGGCCGTCCCCGGTGTATTGGTGGCAAATCATGGTCCGTTCGTCTGGGGCAAGACGGCCGCCGAGGCTGCATTCAATGCCGCCGTAGTCGAGTACATCGCGCGCCTAGCGTATCGAACCGAACTAATCGATTCAAAGAGCCATCCGGTGTCCGCAGCTCTCTTGCGTAAACACTATGAGCGCAAGCACGGTCCTAAAGCATATTACGGCCAAAAGCACGATTGAAGAAGTTTCGCTGTATCGGCGGAGTTGCAAGCAAATTGAAAATTCGAGGATCTGCACATGGCACACAGTTTTATTGGTAATCACATCGCCCAATCTAGCTTGGCTTTCTTCCTCCCGTCCAGCGTGTTAGCTCATCTCTCGATTATCGACATTATTATCATCGCCAGTTACTTTGTAATGGTTGTATGGATTGGTATCTACCTTAAGGGCCAGTCCAATACTAGTGTGGACTTCTTCATGGCCGGACGGCAGATGTCGGCATGGATTGCGGGTCTGAGCTTCCTTTCGGCGAATCTCGGATCACTGGAGCTGATGGGGTGGGCCGGATCGGCGTATCAGTACGGTATTCTGGCAGCGCACTGGTATTGGATCGGAGCCATCCCCGCCATGCTTTTCATGGGCTTGGTGATGATGCCGTTTTATTACATCTGCAAAACAAATTCAGTCCCAGGATATCTGAAGCTTCGTTTCGGGGAATCCAGCCGAGTGTTGTCGGGTGTCTGTTTTGCTTTCATGACGATTCTGATGAGCGGCGTCAATATGTTCGCCATGGCGCTGGTGATGAAGGTAGTTCTCGGATGGAACATCTCCTTCAGTATTCTGATGTCTTCGGTCGTCGTCGCTCTCTATGTGGGGTTGGGCGGTTTGCGTTCGGCGATCTTCAACGAAGTGCTGCAGTTCGCGCTCATCTGGTGCGGCGCGCTCCTGGTTCCCATACTCGGATTGATCGAAGCCGGCGGCTGGCATAACCTGCAGGCTAAGATCCTAATGAACTACCACACTTCGGAGTACACCCATCTTTGGGCCGGGCTGGGGCACTTCAACACAAACGCCATGGGAGTGCAATGGACCGGCATCGTGTTCGGTCTGGGATTTGTTATCTCCTTTGGGTATTGGACCACCGACTTCCTCGTTGTGCAGCGCGCCATGGCAGCAAAGAACCTGCGCGCAGCCCAGATGGCGCCTGTGATAGCAGCAGCATTCAAGATGGCAATTCCATTCTTTGTGATTCTTCCGGGACTGCTTGGCCTAGTTGTGCTGCACAACAACGATGGAACACTCATGCACTTGGTGGGCCAAAACGCAGTCAGCACTGCAAATCCCAATAGTTACAATGAAGTTCTCCCTCTGATGATGGAGCGATATCTTGGGCCTGGCCTCCTCGGACTTGGAATCACGGCCCTGATCGCTGGGTTCATGTCCGGTATGGCGGGCAACGTGAGCGCATTCTCCACGGTATGGACCTACGACATTTACAAGCCCTTGATTAATAAAGGCGCTTCTGACACACACCTGGTGTCGGTAGGCCGCTGGGCTACGGTCCTCGGCATCGTGGTCAGTATCGGGACAGCATATCTGGTGATGCAGGCTGCCGCCATCATGGATTATGTCCAGGCGCTGTTCAGCTTCTTTATCGCGCCGCTGCTGGGTACGGTGCTCGCGGGCATGTTCTGGAAACGGGCGACCAAGGCGGGCGGCTTCTGGGGATTGCTTGCCGGCACTGTGACTTCTGTCGCTCTTTACGCGTGGGTCAGGGTGGATCCAACCGCGATTCGTTACGTGGCGTTCTCGTCCGATGCAAGGGCAATGGCAGCGGATCTCTATCGTGCGCTTTGGGCCTTCTCGTCATGCGCTGTTGTTACCGTCGTTGTCAGTTACTGCACCACGGCCAAGCCTCTCTCTGAGCTGGCCGGGTTGGTGTATGGAGCATCGACACTTCCGCTGCAGGAACCTGTCCCACTGCTCAAGAACCACTGGTTCTGGGCAGCAATCGTGATCACCGTGTTCTTCATTCTCAACATAGTTTTCTATTAACGCTCGTGGACAGGAGCAGCAAAATGCAAATTTCAGGCAAGATCTCAATCTGGTTTTTCATCGGCGTTCTGCTTGCGTTTTATGGGGCGCTGATCTGCGGACACGGAATCTATGAACTTTTCAGCGGGATTCTACCTAACGTAGTGCTTGCTCGATTGCATGCTCCTGTCTGGTGGGGTGGAATGATGCTTGTTCTCGGTTTGTTCTATAGCATTCGCTTTGCACCGGGCACAAAATCAGCGAGTTGAAAGCATATTATTCTCCTCAAAGTTAAGCAAGAGAAACGAGCTGGCGAATGACGATTGTTGCGGGCGTGGATTTCGGAACTTTGAGTGTGCGGGTGTCGCTCCTGGATAACGGCGGGAAGCGGCTGGGGGCGGCAACGTCTGGATACCCGCTGCATCGAAAGCGGGATGATCCGGACTTTGCGACTCAGTCCCACTCCGACCAAATGAGCGCGCTTGCGCTGGCCTTTCGGGGAGCATGCAGGGATGCGGATATTGAGGGCTCAACTTTGGATGCGATTGCCCTCGATACAACAGGGTCGAGCGTGATTCCCGTAGATGACCACCTTCAGCCACTGAATGAATACTATTTATGGTGCGATCATCGCGCCAAGCATGAGGCACAGGAGATTACCGAGGCCGCACATCGGGAAGAACTGGAAGCGATTGATTGGTGCGGCGGCGTGTACTCGAGCGAGTGGGGGTTTGCGAAATTGCTCCACTGGCTGCGCCATAATCCCGACAAGCGCAACAAGCTTGGCACCGCGCTTGAAAATTGCGATATGGTGGCTGCCACACTTTGCGGCATCACTGAGCCCCGTGAAGTGAAGCGCAGCATTTGCGCAATGGGGCATAAGTGGCTTTGGAACCCGCGCTGGGGCGGCTTTCCGCCGCAGGCATTCTTTTCGAAACTCGATCCTCTGCTTGACGGAATCGTGGAGAAACTGGCCGGCGAGTACCATACCTCCGACGCTCTTGCCGGTCACCTGTGCGAACACTGGGCGGCGGAACTGGGACTGCGTGCCGGCATCCCGATCCCAGTGGGCGCCTTTGATGCGCATTGGGATGCGATAGGCGCAGGCTGCCGTGAAGGGGACGTGGTAAACGTCATCGGCACGTCCACCTGCATCATTGCCATGGCCAAGCATCCAGAACTGGTGCCGGGCGTTTGCGGCGAGGTCCCAGGCAGCGTGAATCCGCACTACACCGGGATTGAAGCGGGCCTGTCTGGAACCGGCAATATCTTCGAGGCAATCGCAGAGCGCGCTGGAACGAAGGTCGCTAAGTTGTCTCAGGGTTTAGAAGACTACCGTGCCGGTCAGACCGGACTTTTGCATATTCCTTGGGACAACGGTGACCGCACTGTGCTGGTGAACGCTGAACTCGGTGGCGTCACACTTGGCTGGACCCTGGTCTCAACCGCACAGGATGAACTGTTCTCAGGCATTGAAGGCACTGCCCTTCACACTCGCATCATCCTGAATCGCATGGCGCAACATAATGTGCCGGTCGATCGGGTCATTAATGCCGGAGGCGTTCCGCAGAATAATCATGTGCTGAACCAGGTTTATGCAGACGTATTAAACAAGCCTGTGCTGGTGCCGGTCGGAGTTCCCACAAGTCTCGGTTCGGGCATTTTCGCGCTGCTGGCAGCGGGTGCATTTCCCTCGCTGGAAGAGGCTCAAAAGAAGATGTGTCTGGCAAACAGGACGTACACTCCGAGCTTGGAGGCGGTAGCGATCTACGAAAGGCTTTACCCGCTGTTTCGCTCGCTCTACTTCGCACTTGGCGAGTCGGATTCCAAACCGGCGCAGCTAGGCAAGGTTCTTCCGGAGTTGCGAACAATCGCGGCGGAAGTCTCGCGACTTAGAGGCGAGCGGACGTGAGTGGGAATACTGTCGGCATCGAGAATGCATTTGTTTCTGGCGGTGCGCTCAAGCAATTCGAGACTCGACATCGAAGGTAAAGATGGTAGTCGAATGCATCGTCTCTCCTGGCCTTCTTCGCGTTGTCGAAAATTGCAGATAATTTGGCGAATCTGGGAAAGTGCCGCATCTCCAGGCAAAGCCCCATGTGCCTTGTATAGCCGACGTCGTGCACTTCCTGTGCTCGACCGTCGCATAGGCGGTTTGAATTTAATGCGACCAAATTCAATCCCGCACTCGCGCGGTCGAATTAATCCTTTTATCAGGGACAGCAGACCAACTGGTCAATTGGATACATTCGACTTCATGGCTCGAGCTACAGAATTGCATTGTGTGCAAATCAAGTAGTGAAGTGCATAGCCTCCAAACAAGCAAAGGCGCGTCAGGGTACAAGGAGCGTTTATGACCACCACGCAAAAGTGCGAAAATCCTGGCTGCAACTGTCAGCCCGCGAGCGGCAAGAAGCATTGCAGTACCACATGTGCAGACGTAAAGAAGGAACCAAAGAAACCCTGCCAATGCAAGCATCCAGAATGCATCGGGGATATTGGCCTCAAGATGTAGTGAGCCTGACTCACGACGCAACTGTGAGTCTCGAAATTCTGTGCGATGTTTAACCCATCTCAACAGTAATAGGCAAAGAGCACCTGATGCCATCTTCTGCGACACTCTCAGCGCCCATTGCTCCTCCTGCATTGGAGGAGCTGTGTATCAACACGCTCCGGTTTCTGGCTGTAGACATGGTGCAGAAGGCCAACTCGGGTCATCCCGGCTTGCCGATGGGCTCGGCGTCCATGGCTTACGCGCTCTGGGATCGATCGCTCAAGTTTAATCCGCGCGATCCCGACTGGCCGGACCGCGACCGTTTCATCTTGTCGGCCGGCCATGGATGCGCGTTGCTCTACGCACTGCTGCATGTCACAGGGTTCGACCTGCCTCTGGAGGAGCTCAAACAGTTTCGCCAGTGGGGCAGTAGCACGCCGGGGCATCCGGAGTATGGCAAAACTCCGGGCGTCGAGGCTACCACAGGGCCTTTGGGCCAAGGCCTTGCAAACGGCGTGGGTATGGCCATCGCCGAGGTAACGCTTGGGGCGCGTTTCAACCGGCCGGGCCACCAGATTGTCGACCACTATACCTACGTCCTTGTCAGCGATGGCGACATGGAGGAGGGAATATCCTCAGAGGCTGGATCGATCGCAGGCCACCAACATCTTGGAAAGCTCATCGCTCTTTACGCTGACAATCACATCACGATCGAAGGCAGTACGGAGCTTACGTTCACCGAAGATCGAATGGCCCGGTTCGCCGCCTTCGGTTGGCATGTGCAACGAGTAGAACATAGCAACGACGTGGAAGTAGTGGCGCTGGCACTGGAGAACGCGCGGGAGGAAAGAGACCGTCCGTCGTTGATCGCAGTGCGTACCCACATTGGCTTTGGCAGCCCGCACAAGCAGGACACGGCCGCGGCTCACGGAGAGGCGCTCGGCGTTGAAGAGGTGCGTCTTACCAAAGAGGGCATGAACTGGCCGACTTCGCCTTCTTTTCATATTCCTGAGGAGGCGCTGGAACATTTTCGGAGAGCGGTTGCGCGCGGAAGTTCTGCGCAGGCGGACTGGGAGTCACGCTTCAAAGTATACGCACAACAATACCCGGACTTAGCAGCGGAGTTTCAGCGAGTTATCGACAGACGGCTGCCCAAGGATTGGGAGGCTGATCTGCCGACATTTCGTGCGTCGGACGGTCCGATGGCCACCCGCGTAGCATCAGGGAAAGTCATCGAGATTCTTGGTTCTCGTCTGCCGGAGATGATGGGAGGCTCGGCAGATCTGGGTCCAAGCACCCATACAAACATAGACGGAGCGGGCAACTTTGAGCCTGAAGATTGGGCGGGGCGCAACATGCACTTTGGCATTCGAGAGAATGCGATGGGCGCCATCCTGAATGGAATGGCCCTGCACCGCGGCCTTATCCCTTATGGGGGAACTTTCTTCGTCTTCAGCGACTACATGCGTCCACCAATGCGCTTGGCGGCTATGAACGCCCTGCCGGTGATCTATATCTTTACGCACGACAGCATTGGCATGGGCGAAGACGGTCCGACTCATCAACCCGTAGAACAACTGATCGGGTTGAGATCGATTCCAGGCATGGTTGTCCTGCGGCCCGCGGATGCCAATGAGACTGTAGCCGCTTGGCGACTAGCAATCGGTAGAAAGCAAGGGCCTGTTGCATTGGTGCTCACACGACAGGGCCTTCCCGTGCTTGACCTGAAATCCTATCCAGCCATTCCGACTGGAGTTCCGCTAGGCGGCTATATCCTTGCTGATTCATCGGCAACGGAGCGTCCGGACATCATTCTTATTGCTACAGGATCCGAAGTGCATCTGGCGCTCGAGGGCCGTGACCGGCTGTTGAAAGAGGGCGTGCAGGCAAGAGTCGTAAGCATGCCGAGCACAAACCTGTTCGCAGCGCAATCGGTCGATTACCGGGAAAAGATTCTGCCCGCAGGTGTGCCGCTGCTGGTTATTGAGGCAGGTTCTCTATTAGGGTGGCAGTCCTTTATCGGCCCCCAGATCGCTGTCATTGGAATTGACACCTTCGGCTCGTCGGCGCCCGGGCCGGTGGTGATGGAGCACTACGGCTTCACAGTGGAGAACGTGTGCAGACAGGCTCATCGTGTACTTGACAAGAACAAGGAGACAGCACCATGCGCGTCGGAATCGCCTCAGACCATGGAGGGTTCGTTCTGAAAGAGCAGGTCGCGAAGTTATTGCGCGATGCTGCCTATGAGGTCGTCGACTTCGGTGCCCTTCATTCTAGCCCCGGAGACGATTACCCCGATTACGTGATCCCGCTGGCCAGAGCCGTAGCCGCCGGCACAGTGGATCGCGGGATTGCGCTCTGCGGCAGTGGCGTGGGGGCATCCATCTGCGCCAACAAAGTTGCCGGTGTCCGCGCCGGGCTCATCCACGATGTGTTCTCTGCTCATCAGGGCGTTGAAGACGACGACATGAACGTCTTTTCGCTGGGAGGACAGGTCATCGGGTCAGCGCTGGGTTGGGAATTGATCCAAACATTTCTCAAGGCTCGCTTCAGCGGCGCCGAGCGCCACCAACGCAGAGTAGACAAAGTGAAGGCACTTGAATCGCATGAGGTCGCGCTCTGAATGTATTCATTGAGCTGACCGCAGTCTGGTGCGAATTACGGGCAATTGGCAGTTGCGGTTTGCGGGGGGCAAAGTTTCCTAACCCGCGAAGGCGCGAGCCATATATGTCCAGCCTAGCCCTGGATTTGGTACTTACAAAGCGCGCGATGGAGGTTGTTCCATGATCGAGATTCTGAAGAACTTTCCCGATAATGTCATAGCGTTTTCTTGCGAGGGACAGATCACAAAGGAAGATTACGGCGGGATTCTTGTTCCTGCAATTCTCAATGCGCTTAAGCGGCACGACAAGATTCGACTCTTGTATCAGACCTCGGCAAATTTCACTGGCTACGACCCAGGCGCTCTGTGGGAAGACCTCAAGATCGGCGTGGAACATCCCACGCGCTGGGAGCGGGTCGCTGTGGTCACCGACGTTGACTGGATTGTGCAAACGATCCATGCTTTCAGCTTTCTTATGCCTTGCCCGGTGAAGCTGTTTTCGCCTTCTGAAGCTGCGCGGGCGCATACCTGGATCACCGCCGCCAGTTGAGCCTGGGGCTACGCAAGCCATAATGAGTCGCCTTCTGCCCACTGATCATCAGTGCGTCGCACGGCAGTGAGTCTTCCGCGCCGCCGTTCGTCGATATTGTTCTCGCGTCGGCATAGGTGAATGAGGGCAGCACATTCGCGAATCGGAGTATCTATTGTTGTAGCGCCTTTTATGAGAGGAAATCATATGGAATTGGGCATGATCGGATTAGGCAGGATGGGATCCAACATGGTGCAGCGCCTTCTGCGGGCCGGCCACAAGTGCGTTGCTTACGACATCCATCCGGAAGCCGCGCAATCGCTCATCAAAGACGGCGCAGTCGGCACAACTTCGATTGAAGACTTCGCCAAAAAGCTGAAGGCGCCTCGCGCCATCTGGATGATGGTGCCGGCCGCGGTGGTCGATGAGACGCTCAAGACGCTTATCCCGTTCCTCGAAAAGGATGATGTGGTCATCGATGGCGGCAACTCCTACTACCACGATGACATCCGACGCGCTGCCGAGCTAAAGCCGAAGGGCATTCATTATATAGATGCCGGGACGAGTGGCGGGGTCTGGGGATCCGAGCGTGGCTACTGCCTGATGATCGGCGGGGACGATGACATAGTGCAGCGCATTGATCCCATCTTTTCCGCACTGGCCCCAAGCATCGATTCCGCGCCCCGCACGCCTGGCCGGGAGAAGGTGGGCGGAACAGCCGAACACGGATATCTGCACTGCGGTCCGAGCGGCGCTGGCCACTTCGTCAAGATGGTCCACAACGGCATCGAATACGGCATGATGGCTTCGTATGCAGAAGGGTTGAACATTCTTCGCCATGCCAACGCCGGCAAGCAGAAACAGACCGTTGATGCAGAGACCACGCCGCTTCGCAACCCGGAGTACTACCCTTACGACTTGAACATTGCCGACATCGCCGAGGTCTGGCGGCGCGGCAGCGTGATCGCTTCGTGGCTGTTGGACTTAGCTGCCATTTCTCTGCTCGATAGCCCGGATCTGGGGAAATTCGAGGGACGCGTATCGGATTCGGGAGAAGGGCGCTGGACGATCAAGGCGGCGATTGACGAGTCGGTTCCGGCACCCGTCCTCAGTGCCGCGCTCTACGAGCGATTCAGCTCGCGAGGCGAAGACGACTTTGCAGAAAAAGTGTTGTCCGCTCTGCGTTTTCAATTCGGAGGTCATGAGGAGAAGGAAGCTGGCAGAAAGGCTGGCGCCTGATGGCCAATCCGCATTCGGACGCGTTGGTGATCTTCGGTGTAACGGGCGACCTGGCCCACAAGATGATCTTCCCGGCACTCTATGCAATGGTAAAAAAAGGTGCCCTTGATGTTCCGGTCATCGGTGTCGCTTTTCCAAAGTGGAGCATGGAGCGTTTGCACAAGCGTGTGACAGACAGCATTGAGCGATCGGGCGGAATCGATAACAAGCGCGCATTGCAACATCTTCTCTCCCTGCTCAAGTATGTGAGTGGAGACTATAAAGACCCAGGTACGTTCACAGCAATCAAAAAAGTGCAGGGCAAGGCGCGGAGGCCTGCGCACTATCTGGCGATTCCGCCTTCGCTCTTCGAGACCGTGATCAAAGGTCTCGGCGCGGCGAATCTGGCTGAACACGCCCGCGTGATTGTCGAAAAGCCTTTCGGTCGCGACCTTGCTTCCGCACAGAATCTCAACCAAGTCGCTCATGCGGTGTTCCCGGAAGACTCAATCTTCCGCATCGATCACTTCCTCGGGAAAGAAGCGATTATGAATATCCTTTATTTCCGTTTTGCCAATTCGTTTCTTGAGCCGATTTGGAACCGTAACTATGTGGCCAGCGTTCAGATCACGCTCTCGGAGAGTTTCGGCGTGGGAAAGCGTGGCGCGTTTTATGAGACCGCGGGCTGCTTGCGCGATGTAATCCAGAATCACCTCTTCCAGGTTGTCGCGCTCCTTGCAATGGAACCACCGGCGGGCCGGGACTTTGGTGCAGTTCACAATGAGAAGGCCAAGGTCTTCAAAGCAATGCGACCTCTGACTCCAGACGACGTGGTGCGCGGGCAATACGCCGGTTACCGGGATGAGCAGGATGTAGCGAAGCGCTCAGACGTTGAGACCTTTTGTGCGCTGCGGTTACTTATTGATTCCTGGCGGTGGCAGGGTGTGCCGTGGTACCTGCGCTCTGGCAAATACCTGCCAGACACTGCGACCGAGATCCTGGTGGAACTGAAGCCGCCGCCGCAGAGGCTTTTCGCCGACTCAGAGCCACTGACCAGTCGATCAAACTACTTTCGCTTCCGGCTCTCCCCCAACCCCGCCATTGCCGTTGCCGCACGCGTCAAGCTCGCGGGACAAGATTTCGTCGGAGAGCAACAAGAGCTTTACCTGTCGGAGGAACGGACGGGCGACGAGACGCCCTACGAGAGGTTGCTTGGTGACGCCATGGCCGGCGACGGCGCGCTCTTCACGCGTGAAGATGCGGTTGAGGCTGCGTGGGTGGTTGTCGATCCGGTCCTCAAAGAGCATCCCCGCGTTCGCCTCTACAAACGCCGCAGTTGGGGGCCGAAGGAGGCTGACACGATCATCTCTGCAGATGGCGGTTGGCATAACCCCAACAGCGCTGACACATCGGAATGAAGTGCTGGACGCCGTCGATTTAGTCCAACCCGATTATTGCCGGACACACCAACGCAGTACCGTCCTATTCAGGAGAAATCGAATGAAAACGACCCAAAAACTTCATGAGATTGGCCAGAGCCTCTGGCTCGATAACATCACTCGCGGCTTGCTGGCCAGCGGCACCCTTCAACGCTATATCCAGGAGCTATCAATCACGGGCCTTACCTCGAATCCAACAATCTTCGATCATGCCATCAAGAACAGTCACGATTACGACGACGCCATCAGCCAGAAAATGAAAGAAGGAAAATCGGGCGAGGCTCTCTTCTTTGACTTGGCGATCGAGGACTTGCGGCAGGCCGCGGATCTTTTCCGCCCGATCCACGACCAGACATCTGGTGTGGACGGCTGGGTATCATTGGAGGTCTCACCCCTGCTGGCCAGCGACACGGCGGCCACTCTGGCCGCTGCCAAGGCTCTTCACTCCCGCGCGGATCGGCCCAATCTCTTCATCAAAATCCCTGGTACCAGCGAGGGCCTCCCAGCGATTGAAGAAGCAATCTTTGCAGGCGTACCTGTCAACGTAACACTGCTGTTCTCATGTGAGCAATACGTCGCGGCTGCTGAGGCATATCTGCGCGGCATCGAACGGCGCATCGCGGCCGGGCTGAATCCCGATGTAGGCTCCGTAGCTTCACTCTTCGTCAGCCGCTGGGACGTCGCAGTAGCAAAAAAGGTACCGGAGTCTTTGCGCAATCAGCTTGGGATCGCCATCGCCAGAGATACCTATGTGCGGTACCGCGCTCTGCTTGACTCGCCACGGTGGCTGCGCATCCTCGATGAAGGATCGCGGCCTCAACGCCTTCTCTGGGCCAGCACTGGAACCAAGGATCCCAACGCGTCAGAAATCTTGTATGTCGAAGCCCTTGCCTTGCCCTTCACCATCAATACGATGCCCGAAGCCACTCTGAAGGCCCTCGCCGCCCATGAAGAATTCGGCGAAGCTATATCTTCAAACCCAGGCGAGAAATTGGCAGAATTCGCCAAGGCCGGTATTGACACAGACGCAGTGGCGGCCCAACTCCTCGAGGAAGGGGTCGCTTCGTTCGCCAAGTCCTGGAAGGATTTGCTGGATTGCATAGCGTCCAAGAGCCAAGTGCTCAAGGCCGCCTGAGTAGGAACTGGGACCACGCTCTGCTCTGTGTGCGCAATTGCTCAGTGCCACGGCCTTCAATACTGAAACACTTGTTGGACAAGTGGCCTCCAGTTCGGCGACGGCTTGTGATGCAGGCCGACATAGGATGCATGTTGGCTTGTCAAGAAGAATATATTGCGGCCGCATTGGAGCTGTAGGAGCGACCGCCTTAGCCATGTCATGTCAACCATAAAAAGGGAGTCGTCATGTTAATCAAGGCAAAGGTGCTGAAAGGTTATTCACTGAAAAGCCTCGATGGGGACATCGGGTCGGCCAGAGAGTTCTTGTTCGACGACCGGTTTTGGGCAATTCGATACTTAGTTGCGAACTCAGAGAGCTGGCTTAGCGACAGGAGGGTATTGATCTCGCCGTACTCTTTGAGCGGTCTCAATGATGCTGAAGAGCAGGTGTCCGTCCAATTGACCAAGAAGCAGATCGAAAATAGTCCTTCCATCAACACAGACGAGCCTGTGTCCCGTCAATTTGAGGGTGTCTACAACGGATATTATGGCTATCCGGATTACTGGGGTGGCCCATTCATGTGGGGAGGTTATCCGTATATTCTGCGGGATCGTGCCGGGCTGGGCGTGTCCGCCTCGAAAGAAAAGGGATGGGATCGTCATCTTCGCAGCACGCATGAAGTAACGGGTTACCATCTACTTGCGCTTGACGGTGAGATAGGCCATGTCGATGACTTCATCATTGATGGCGATAGCTGGGCGATTCGTTACCTTGTTGTGGCGACAAAGAACTGGTGGCCTGGTAAAAAAGTTCTGATTTCACCCAAGTGGATCGAGAGCGTGAGTTGGGACGCCAGGGAAGTTGCGATCCGGATGACTCGCGAGATCATCAAGGCCGCGCCAGAATATACCGACGAGTCTCTGCTCACGCGAGATTATGAAACGGGCCTGCATGGTTACTACAATCGAGAAGGATATTGGGTCGAGGAACTCTCGGCTGTTTGAATGCTGTTCAAATCGCTATTAGGGCTGTCCCACGTTGGCTGTGCTCGCAAAGGAAACAACTGACTTTAGCAGCTCGCTAGTGTGAAGTTCTACCGCCCATTGTTGCTCCGCTCCCTGCACCCAGGCTCGGTCTTGCAGACTGGGTCTGGAACTTCTGTTCCAGATTCGTTCTCAGAATCCGATATTGCCACTCTACTAAGCATCTTCCTGCCAATTACCACGCTCGGAGTCGTGACTGCATCGACCAGATCCATGGCTTATTGATTCTCGGGAGGGACAAACGGTAGACAACCGCTGTGTGCGTTCGGAGAGGCCGATGCAGCCAGACGCGACAAGTGCGAAGCCCGCAGGTGCTGCACCAGATCCCGCCGCACAGTCCTCTCTGTCCGGCTCCAGCATACGGCTGCTGCCTTGGCTGATCGCGGTGGCGTTTTTCATGGAGTCGTTGGATACCACGATTCTGAATACCGCGGTACCAACGATTGCGTCGGCGCTCCATGTGGCGCCCCTCAGCATGAAGTCGGTGCTGGCTAGCTATACTCTGAGCCTTGCGGTCTTCATTCCTATCAGCGGTTGGATGGCAGACAGATTCGGAACGCGCCGGGTTTTTGCTTCTGCAATTGGGATCTTCACACTGGGCTCGTTTCTCTGCGGCATTTCCAGCAACATTCACCTGCTGGTGGCGTGCCGCCTCTTGCAGGGATGCGGCGGATCCATGATGGTGCCCGTCGGCCGGCTCACCATTGTGCGCACATTCTCGAAGTCCGATCTGGTACGCGCGATGAGCTTCGTCTCCATACCTGCATTGATTGGCCCCATGCTTGGACCCATCGCTGGCGGACTGATCGTGGGATACCTTCACTGGAGAGTTATTTTCTTTGTGAACATCCCGATAGGTCTGATAGGCCTGTTCATGGTCTACCAGCATCTTCCGGACTACCGCGAAGAGCATCGGAATCCTCTGGATATGGGCGGTCTGATTTTGTTCGGGTCCGGCATTGGGTTGCTCTCGTATGTACTTGAAGTCTTTGGCGAACATACGCTGAGTGGGGTGGAAATGCTGGCGGGTCTGGTGATCGCAGTTCTTCTACTGGCAGGTTATGGATGGCACGCAACGACAGCCAGGTTCCCCATGCTGCGTCTGAGCCTGTTTCGCATTCGCACATTCCGCTCGGCAGTGAACGGCAATTTTCTCACCCGCCTTGGCATTGGCGGCATCCCATTTCTTTTTCCGCTCTTGTATCAGATTGGCCTCGGCTTGACTCCGATTCAATCCGGTCTGCTGATGATGCCCCAGGCTATCGCGGCAATGAGCTTGAAGATGACGATGCCTTGGATTCTGGCGAAGGTCGGATATCGGGGCGTGCTGATTTCAAATACCCTGGTCATCGGCCTGCTCATCTTCGTCTTCTCAACCATTGGAAGGAGCACACCCATTTGGCTCATTGTTGCCGAGGTGTTCTGCTACGGTTTCTTCACGTCGCTGCAATACACGAGCATGAACACTCTTGTCTTCGCCGACGTAACAGACGAAAAGGCGAGCAGCGCAAGTTCCATCGCGAGCACGGTGCAGCAACTGTCCATCACCTTCGGTATTGCGACGGCATCGCTGCTGACGGTCTTCTTTCTTCCCGCGCGCTTTCAATCGAATCCACTTGAATTTATCGGCGGCGTTCACAAAGCGTTCTACGTTCTTGGCGGAATGACACTCCTCTCCACGATTGTCTTCTTCGAGTTGAGGAAAGGAGACGGTGACGCAGTGAGTGAAGGCAAGACGCTGCACGCCGTATAGACGCCACACACGCATGGGTGATCAGTACAGGAGAAAAGAGGACCCAAATGCCCGTCGTTCCTAAATTTGCAGGTCTAAGTTGGCGGGAGTTGCTTCGTACTACCTGGCAAGAGGCTGCTAAAACCAATATCGCGAACCGCGCCGCCGAGCTGGCGTTCTGGTTTCTGCTCGGCTTTTTCCCTATGCTCCTGTCCGTCGTCAGCATGGTTTCGACGCTGACCTCGGCTTCGGATTCGCAAGTAATCCTGATGAACTATGTGGGAGAAGTTCTACCATCCTCCGCTTCCAACCTCGTACAACAGGTACTGGCGCAGACTGCCACCACCGGGAGAGTCTGGTTTGCGCTCCTCTTCACGCTATGGTCCTCTTCATCGGCGACTTCGGGACTCATTGATACTCTCAACGAGATATATGGCGTAAAAGAAAGCCGACCCTGGTGGCTATGCCGCCTGATTGCCGTTAGCCTCGCGCTAGCCACCGGTGTACTGTTTTCCTCCGCGTTGATGATTGTGGTGTACGGTCCAGCAATCCTGCTCCATGTGCTGAACGTTTCTTCAACCCCCTTTGTCTTGAAGATCGCACAGTGGCCGGCCTCAGCCTTTCTGCTTATTCTGGCGCTTCTCGGTCTCTACCGCTTCGCCCCGAACATTCCCCAGCAGAGATTGAAATGGCTTTTTCCTGGGAGCGCCTTCGCGGCAATCGTGTGGATGGTCGCCTCACTTCTGTTCAAGGTGTACATCCGTCACTTCAGTAATTTTGGGCTGCTCTACGGCTCGCTCGGCACCCTCATTATTCTGATGTTCTGGTTCTACCTGAGCGGAATCGTGATTCTGGCCGGCGGTGAGATCAATGCCATTCTGGAGGACGCTGCCGCCCAGCGTAAGATTCCCGGAGCGAAAAGGCGCGGACCGCGCTCTTCGGCGAAGTTGCTGGAGTAACTCAATTCCTCTTCAACGGCGCGGACCGGGCGCTGGGGATCGTAGCAGTGCGCCGTTGGGTCTAGGATTTTCTTAGCACGTGACCTCGAACAAGAACCATGCATGCCGCTCCGCCTCGTCGATCCAGGTCTCAATCAGGCTGGTGGTTGCGTATTCGTTGGTTGTGCTGACGACCACGTGCGCCGCGCGCAAGCTCCCACAAAGGCCTTATTGTCGGCAATGTAGTGATCGGCTGCGTGAGCCTAAGAGCCAAAGAAAGCCCCATGATCAATGCATGGGGACGAGGGATGTCAAGCGTTCTTCGGCTGTGCGGGGCCTTCCATGGCGGGTCCGTGGCTGGTCAAATTGAGGTCAACTTCCTCAATCAATTTTGACGCGGTATTTGCCGACACCCAGCCATCGTTCATCGCCTGTTCGATCGCGCCCTTCTCTGCGTTGTCAAGCCGTGCCCGCGCCACCCGGAATTCATCGGAAAGGCGGTCCTGGTTATCGCCGAGAATGGAATCGATCTCTGTGTTTGCACTATTTAATCTCTTGTCGAGTTCATTGCGCAGCCGCTCGTGGACCGGGCGGGAGATTAATTGTTTGTTTGCAATATCCTCAAGTTCGGCGATTGCGGACGCAATGGCAACCTGGCGCACCCGGAAGCGTGAATAGTCGTCGTCACTGCTCTCTCCAATCCCAAGCAAGCGAATGAGCGGTTTCAAGGTGATTCCCTGGACGACAATTGTGAACGCGACAATTCCAAAAGTAAGGCTCAATAGCTGATCTCGATAAGGAAAGCTATTCCCGATACTCAGAACCAGCGCCAAGGAAAGAGCTCCCCGCATGCCTCCCCACACAAGTACATGCTGCCATCGTAAGGGAATTTTGGTCGAGAAGAGATTGCTGAACGGAACAAGTCCATATACGGTAAGCAGCCGCGCCGCGAGAACCGCAGCAATCGACAGCACCAACGCCCTCCATATGTGCAACAGACCCCCGAGACGCACCTGAAGTCCGATGAGCAGAAACAAAATGGAATTGATAAGGAATGATGCGTATTCCCAGAACGACCACAGCGCAATGCGTGTGCGCCAACTCATCCCGGTACGCATTCCGAAATTACCAATCATCAAGCCTGCCGCCACTGTGGCAATGACGCCTGACAAGTGCATCGACTGCGCAAGAAGGTAAGAACCGTATGCCAATATGGTCGTGAGCGTGATCTCAACTTCTGGATCGTCGATTCTCTGTGTAAGCCTGCTGAACACGTAGCCCAGCCCCACTCCCAAAGCCGCGCCACCCACAACTTCTACCGCAAAATCGCAAATTCCACTCAATACATCGAGGCGCGAGCTGGCGACGGCTCCAACGAGGATCCCATATAGCACGACCGATGTTCCGTCGTTAAAAAGGCTCTCTCCTTCCACCGTGATGGTGAGCCGCTTGTCGATAGACATATCCTTGAAAATAGAGAGCACCGAGATAGGGTCTGTAGCCGCAACAATCGACCCAAAAACAAGTGCCACTAAAATGGGAATTCCCAAGACCCAGTGGAGAACAAAGCCAGAGATCATTGTTGCCGCGAACACTCCTACGGTCGCAAGCAAACAAATTGGAATAATGCTTTCCCGCAACTGGCGAAACTGAATCTTCAGGCTGCCCTCGAACAAAAGGGCAGGGAGGAAGATGACTAAACTGATATCTGGTGTTAGCCAATCAGGAGAGTGCGCAAAGAGGCCTTGCAGTATAGGCAAATGAAATGATCCGAGAGCCAAGCCTCCAAGTACCAGGGCGACAGTGTAAGGAATTCGCAGGCGCGCAGCGGCTAGAGCAATTACCGAGGCGGCAATCAACATCCAAATCAAAAACTCAATCTGCGAACCAACTGTCATCCGTACGCTCCAAAAAACGTGCTCTCCTCGCCAAAGCTAAACGCGTGAGGAGCCTAATTATAGTCGGGATTGCGTCTGGAAGGCGTCAAGCCATGCACCTGAGTAGGTCGTAGTATTTCATTTAACACGAACTCTATACGGAAGTAGGCGACCGAAGCGAGCGCAGTGTTTCAGCGTTTGCGCTGAAAGCCCGTATGGTCGTGATGAAATTTCTGGCCTGAATGAAGCAGATTGTCGAGAGCCAACAGGCCTGGACATGGGGTGGATACCTGCCGGATGGTCGAAAGTGTCATAGGTGAGCAATTGTGACCAGTGCTCGACAATCGTCACGTTTCATACTTGTCGGGTGCATACACCGCATTTGCGGCTACTGCATCTGAACATGGCTGATCGAGATCGATGGAGCAGATCATTACGTAATTCTGCAGTGTTTGGAAGAAATATGAACATTACAATTGCAATGTTTGCGTAGCAGATATGAATCGAAGGAGCCGAATCGCATGAATCGGAAATTGTGTCTGATCGTCGGTGCAGTGCTGGTTGTGGCCGCGTTTCTGCTTGGGTTTGTCCCGCAGTATCTGAAGAGCCGAGACCGTGATAGCCAACTCAGCGCGGTTCGACAGCAACTAGACTCAGAGCGCGAGAAATCACAAATGGACGAGCTTGCTCTGCTCAGCGGCCATGTGTATCTGGAGGCCGACATCAAGAACTACGGTCTTGCGAGCCAATACTCATCAAAATTATTTGACCAGGCCCGAGCTATGATGAGCCAAGCGCGGGGCTCGAATCGGCAGGCCTTCCTTCAAGAGATGCTGGCGCAGCGGGACTCTGTTACAGGAGGACTGGCGAAAGGGGACCCCAGTACTGTTTCCGCGGTGCGGAATCTGTTTCGGCGCGCGTTGGAGAATGCACAGATTGGATTGAAGTAACGTCGCCCCCTATGGGCGGAACCGAACACGAATCAAGACGCCTTGTGAAGTCTATGCAGGTTGTGGCCTTTTCGGATGGGAAACAAAGATCTTTCCGTTGTGGGTCAGAAAGGCCGCAACCACAGGCAGGCCACGCCATCTCCTACCAAGAAGGTTTGCGCTTTAAGCTTGAAGACGCAACTTTCTGGCGCAGAAAAATAAATGGGTTAGACATCCCGTAAGGTTGAACACGCGAAATTGCTGCGCGTTCCCGCAAGATCCTGCATATTGTCGTGGATCACTGAGGCAAATCAGACAAGTTCATATGGATCAAGCCGAGCAGCGTAGACGACCTGGATTCGGCTGAAAGCAAAAAGGCCGCGATGGAGATCGGCGGCTGGTCTGCGAATGCGCGTTCCTCGTTGTAGGCCTTGTCACCCATGCGGCGTCGCACCGCGGTCGCGAATCTTCTCCGAAACAATCAGGCGAAAGATCAGATCATTGGGGAGGTACTCGGAGTCGTTAAGGCCACCGTGTCGCAATATGTCTCGATACCCTCTCTTTGAGTTAGGTTGTGAAGGCACATTCTCAGCTAGGTCAGGAGAAAACTCGCACGCTGAGGCGAATTCTAGTCATCGTTTTCGCCAGAGTATGTCCAATTCGAGACACCCTGCGAACAGTTCGCGGAGATCCATCCCAAAGCAGATCTGGGCCATGCGCATGAGACTTGCGTTGTGTTCACCCAGCCTGATCAGTTTTTTGCTGGTGCAGGTGCAATGGCAGCCACCGCTGTGTGGGTCTTGCCAACGTAACGGACGGCACTATCGACGACGGCGTAGAGAAGTTGCTCGGGATCCTTGCGGGCCTCCTTCTTGATCCAAGCACCGAACTTTTGGCCGGCTTCGGCGGTGTCGGGAAGGGTAATGTCTCGATTCTTTGCACTCAGCTCGGCGCATTGCTGCACCATAGCGAAGAACTTATCTTCATTGCGACCACTGGCGACCCATGCCTCGTGGACAGTCTTGGTTACGAGCTGATCAACGGGGATGTCGCTGGCCTGTGCGCCCGCGGTAACGCTGGGGTTCTGATCCTGTATTGGCGTCCCGGCCAGGAGGGCCGTGGGGAAGCAGAGGGTGGATGCAATCAAGAATCCATTAAGACTTGTGCGCAAATTCATGGTGCCGATCCTTTCTCGAATGGTTATTTCCAGGTCTTGCTCAAAAGAACGTGAGCGCTCTAGTAAGGGCGGTCGCGGTAATCGCGGTCGCGGCTAGCCTGGTGGGCCTTGCCAGCGAGGGCTCCCACACTAGCACCGGCAGCGCCTCCGATGAGGGCGCCTCTGGCTCCGCCCCCGAAGATAGTGCCGAGAATGGCGCCAGTGGCGCCTCCGATGAGAGCACCTTTGCCTGGGCCAATGCCTCCGTGATTGCGGTCGTCGTGGTAACGGCGGCGATCATAATTGTCGTGGTAGCGGCGGCGATCGTAGTTGTCGTTATAGGATTGGTGGCGCCGAGCTCCGCGGTAAAAGTTGTCGCGATGCTGGGCTAAGGCTGTGGGCATGAAGGAGAGCAGCATAATGAAGACCAGGGCTGCGTTTGCGATGCGGTGCGTGATTGGAATCATGTCGTGCTCCTATGCAGCAGATAAACTGTCTATCTCTGGCAACCCTCAAGCGGGTGGATGTCTAGGTTGTTGTTTATGTGGCAGCCCACAATTACATCTAAGACGCCAGATTAGTCGCAACCAGAACTTTGACAATAAGTCTGTTCGCCATCTTTCGACTTGGCACAAATACTCCTGATGAAATTAGCATCAGGCAGGGGAATTGAAGGGTCTGCTCGGTTCTGCTCATTGCTAGTCCAACAATGAAATTATCTTAGCGCGCAGCCTGTGTTGTTCACTTGTTCACCTCGCCGGTGGTTTGGTCCCTGGATTCGACCGGCTTTGATTCAGCCAGGAATCCTGGCAGATTTCTATTCACTCCGGATCGGGAAACGGTTGATGGTCAAGCAGATTGGCCGCTTTTGCCATCCCGCGCGTCGCCTTGTCTCAGCGTTGATCTTGTTTGATCACGCCCGGTTTTCCTAAAAGGTGCTCCTGGTAGGCCAGCTCTTCTTGGTTCGATTGCGGGCAGGTTCTGCATGGACTATGCTTCGTGAGACAGGGGTTCCATTCGGAGGATTGAAGCTCAGGCAGTGTCGTTGTAGGGCAGGGACTGTAGTTGGCCGGTTGAACACGGCGAAAACTGAGCCGCAAAACCTGGCCTTGCGCCACTCTGAGTTGCCGAAACTCGAACAGTGTAAGGGAGTATCCAGGCAGTCAAGCCTGGAGCTATTCAGGCTAGGTCAGACGAGTTCCGCAAGCCATGGGCGCCGACACGTTGACTCTCCAAGCCCGTCATCCGCTGAAAAAACAGGAGTAAGCAATGAACCCGGAAGAAGGTGATCTCCAGGTAAGACCTGCACTACGCGAGATCGCCGACCGCGCCTTCTCGCGAGCCGCGGGAGCGCCTTTGATCGGCGGGAATCGAATACGTCTTTTGAAAGACGCAGGAGAGAATTATCCCGCGTGGTTGCAAGCAATCAATGCGGCCAAACGGCACGTTAGTTTTGAAAGCTATCTCATTCGCGATGATGAGATCGGGAGCGAGTTTGCTGATGCTTTGATTGCTAAAGCGCGCGAAGGCATCCAGGTGCGGCTTGTCTACGACTGGTTTGGCGCGTTTCGGAACGCTTCACCAAAGTTCTGGGCAGCAATGCGGGCGGGTGGAGTTGAGGTCCGCTGCTATAACCCGCCGCGGCTCGACAGCCCCTTTGGTTGGCTGTCACGTGATCATCGCAAAATGCTCGCAGTCGATGGAGAGGTTGCCTTCATCACTGGTTTATGCGTAGGAAGCATGTGGGCCGGCGATCCGCAAAAAAGAATTGAGCCGTGGCGCGACACTGGTGTCGAAGTGAGAGGACCTGCGGTCGCAGATGCTGAGCAAGCATTTGCACAGATCTGGGCCATGCTGGGTAAGCCTATTCCTCAAGAGGAACTCAGCAGGAAAGATGAAATCGCCTCCGCCGGGGATGTAAACGTGCGGATTGTCGCAACTCTTCCGGCGACGGCGGGCATCCTTCGCTTCGACCAGCTCGCTGCAGCTCTTGCAAGGAAACGGCTGTGGATTACAGATGCCTATTACGCCGGGACGACTGTCTACGTTCAAGCCCTGCGGGCCGCAGCGAAAGACGGCGTAGATGTTCGTTTGCTTGTGCCAAGTGGAACGGACATTCCGATACTCCGGCCTCTGTCACGAGCGGGCTATCGGCCGCTTTTGGAGGCAGGTGTCCGGGTATTCGAGTGGAACGGCCCAATGATCCATGCCAAGACCGCCGTCGCCGATGGAAAGTGGGCGCGGGTAGGCTCAACGAACCTGAACATTGCCAGCTGGCTATCGAACTGCGAGCTGGATGTCGTGATCGAGGATGAGCCATTCGCCGGCGACATGGAGAAAATGTACCTGCAGGACCTGACGAACGCGACTGAAATTGTTCTGGACGCAAAGCTGAGAATGCGTAGACCTGGCGAACCAAGCCGTGACCGTTCGCTAGTGACGAGTGGTTCAGGAAGCGCCGGTCGAGCCTTAGCTGGGGCGGTTCGCATCGGCAACACTATTGGCGCGGCTTTCACCAACCGCCGGGTGCTCGGCGCTGTGGAAGCACGCATCACAATGATTGCGGGGAGCGTGCTATTGGCATTGTCAATTCTGTTTGCCTTTTTTCCTCGCGTGTTGGCGTATCCTTTGGTCGCTCTATCTACATGGATTGCGCTCGCACTCCTCTACCGGGGCTACAAGCTGTACGCACAGAGGAGAAGGCGAGGCCAACGTCGATAGGACTGCCGGGCTTGCCTGTCTTCCTTTCTGCCTGCCCGACCGCATGCTTGGATCAGGTAATAAACTGCTTTCGGCAGAAGAAAAGTAATTTCGAAAATGAAACTTGAAAAGTATCTTTCACAACTGTTGCGCTCGTCATTGTGTTGTCTCCTTGGTTCGTAAAACAAGCCCGATGGACCTCAGAATTGATTAACAGCCTTCAGCATCTCAATCGGCACCGGTCCCCGAAGGCTCCGCTTGCTCGGAAATGATTCGGACTGAAACTTTTCACATCGGTGAGATCAAGGTATGTCCAATAAAGATCACTACGCGCGAAGGTCCTGTCGCTTCAGTGTGCGGGGAATCGAATGAGTCGGGAGAATATCTAGGGAGCGACCACAACGTCTTAAGTACAGGCTTGGCATCAATCAAACTGCCAGATTCACGGTTGTCTCACGGATTCAATTGCTGACGCTTGCGGAATCACAACAGCTTCACGATAGGGCTTATATGATCAGGTGATGAGCACGCTTTTGATTACGGGCGCTTCCGGACGTATCGCACGCCGTACTGCTGTCTTGTTGGCGAAAGAGGGCAAGGCGTTTCGCCTGATGACGCGTACTCCTCAGCGAGTGCCGGATATCGAGGGCGGGGAGGTTGTTCGCGGTGATTTCGCAGAACAGGCAACCCTGGAGGCTGCCTTTGCCGGAGTGTCCGCCGCATTGGTGATCTCCGGGTCTGGCAAGCCTGGGGAACGTGCTCAATTGCACCGGAACGCATTCGAAGCCGCCGCACGGGCAGGCGTCGAGCACGTCGTGTATTTGTCTCTCCAGGGATCATCCCCAACTTCAAAGTACCCCTATTTTCGCGATCACGCTCTGAGCGAGCAGTACCTTGCGGCAACCTGCATCCCGCATACTGTACTTCGAAACGCGTTTTATCTGGACATGTTTCTGGAGCGATTCGAGACCGATGGAGTGATGCGCGGTCCGGGAGGCGAAGCGCGAGGAGCCTTCATCTCCCGAGAAGACTCTGCCCGGACCGCGACCGCTGTGCTGGTGAATCCGCCTGGCGGTACGCACGATATTACTGGGCCCGAGGCGTTGAGCCCTGTCGACGTGGCGCGACGCTTCTCTGCGCTGACCGGTCGCCGACTTTGCTACCAGCAAGAAGCGGATGAGTCCGCACGAGAGCGATTGAGCAAACATGAATCAGATGCCTGGCGCATCGATCTATCTGTCGGATGGTTTGAGGCGATTGCGGCAGGAGAGTTGGAGAATACCAGTAACGCGGTATTGCGCTTCACCGGAAAGGCGCCGATGAGCATTGAGTAGTATTTCACGTTGTTCCCCGAATTGCTGCAACCACTTCGGTCAACAGAAGACCACCACTCGGTGAACCAACGGTGAGAGTTGCTCCGCAAACTATGTGCCACCGGAAACATAAAGTCCGACGGGCCATAATGCGGCGAGGCCCCGTCCACGGACCGGCGGACCAATCACTTAATGTGCCAACTGCGCCATGAACACTCCACCTATCCATGTGGACTGCCATCCTATACTCTCTCGGACAAGCCGTTTATTGCCCAGAAACGTATCTACCTCTGCGCAGCTGAATGTGTGCAGCACAAGAAGGTCCCTTTTCTTCGATGAGATGCGCCCAGACACTCCTCTCGCCGCGGCATAGACGAAGAGCAATCGACGACTCGACAAGCCAAGCTTATGCGTGGGTGGCGGCTATTTTTCCGGTACGGTCAGTGTTTGAGATTGATCGCGGCCGGCAACCTCAATGAACGGCCGGCCGTAGTAGGAGTCGAGCAGGATCGAGCGGAGTTCGTCGATCAACGGGTAGCGCGGGTTGGCGCCGGTGCACTGGTCGTCGAAGGCCTCCATCGCTATGTGGTCCAGACGGCTTAGAAACTCTGCTTCTGGCACGCCGGCAGCCTGGATGGAGATTGGGATTTCGAGGTCACGCTTGAGATCCTCGATCCAGACGATCAGGTGCTCCACTTTCTCATCGTTGTCGTGTCCGCCGAGGCTGAGGGATTCGGCGATCTCGGCATAGCGACAGCGGGCCTTGGGCCTGTCGTATTGCGAAAAAGCAGACTGCTTGGTGGGGTTGTCATTGGCATTGTAGCGGACGACGTTGGCTACCAGCAGCCCGATGGCCAACCCGTGCGGCAGATGGAATTCGGCGCCCAGTTTGTGCGCCATGGAGTGGCAAACGCCCAGAAAAGCATTGGCGAAAGCCATGCCGGCAATCGTAGCCGCATAGTGGACTTTCTCGCGTGCCCCAGAATCACTGGCACCGCGCTGGTAGGCATGGGGCAGATAGTCCTTGAGCAGCTTCAGCGCCTGGAGTGCCTGGCCGTCGGTAAACTCGGTCGCCATGATCGAAACATAGGATTCGAGGGAGTGCGTGACGGCGTCAATGCCACCAAAGGCCGCGAGCGGCTTGGGCAGGTTCATAACCAGGTTGGGATCGACAATGGCCATGCGCGGGGTAAGTTCATAGTCGGCGATCGGATACTTCTTCCCGGTCGCGTCATCGGTCACCACGGCGAAAGGTGTCACCTCGCTTCCGGTTCCAGAGGTGGTGGGAATAGCGACCAGTGTGGCTTTGCCGCCCAGCTTCGGGAAGTGGTAAATGCGCTTCCGAATATCCATAAATCGCATCGCCAGACTGTGGAAGTCCACCTCCGGATGTTCGTAGAGCACCCAGGCGATCTTGGCGGCGTCCATCGGCGAGCCTCCGCCAAAAGCCACGATCACGTCCGGGCGGAATGCAGTAGCCACTTCGGTGCATTTGCGCACAATGGTTAGCGTGGGATCGGCCTCGACCTGGGGGAATACCTCGACCTCAAGGCCTTCGTTCTTCAAGTACGCAATCAGCTCATCGGTGTGACCGTGATGATAGAGATATGGATCGGTGACGAGGAGGGCGCGCTTCTTGCCTGCGAGCTCTTTAATCGCTTCCGGCAGGCAGCCGCGGCGGAAGTAGATGGAAGGAGGCAGCTTGTGCCAAAGCATATTCTCGGCCCTTTTGGCGACGGTTTTGATGTTGAGCAACTGCTGTGGGCCAACATTGACTGTCACGGAATTACCACCCCATGAGCCACAGCCCAGCGTAAGCGACGGCGCGAGGCTGAAGTTGTAAAGATCGCCTATGCCACCTTGCGAAGACGGCGTATTGATCAGGATGCGCGAGGTCTTCATCCTGGCGCTGAAAGCGTTCACACGATCACGTCGGCCGTCCTGATCGGTGTAGAGAACTGACGTGTGGCCGATACCCTCCAAAGCTACTAACGCAGCGGCTTTGTCTACTGCGTCCTCGAAGTCACGAGCGCGATAAAGGGCTAGCACAGTACAGAGCTTTTCGCGTGCAAAGGGCTCATTGGATGAAATGTCCGTGACCTCTCCGATGAGCAACTGAGTGCCCTGCGGCACTTCAAAGCCCGCCATGGCGGCGATACGCGTCGCCGATTGGCCCACGATGGCCGGATTCACTGCTCCGTTCACCATCAGGACGGCGCGCACGGCATCAGTCTCCGCTGGACTTAAAACGTAACCGCAATGCCTGCTGAAACGATTGCGCAGGGCAACATAGATTGCGTCCACCCCGATTACCGCCTGCTCAGACGCACAGATCATGCCATTGTCGAAGGTCTTGGACATCAAAATGGAAGCCACCGCGCGTCTCAAGTCGGCGGCCTCATCGATCACCACTGGGGTGTTACCTGGACCCACACCTATGGCCGGTGTGCCGGAAGAGTAGGCTGCATGCACCATGCTTGGGCCGCCCGTGGCCAGGATCAGCCGAATCGCTGGATGATGCATGAGGGCGGTGGACAACTCAAGAGTGGGTTCGTCGATCCAGCCGATGATGTCTTGCGGCGCGCCCGCGACGACTGCGGCTTCGAGCACGATGCGCGCCGCCTCGCAGGTCGAGCGCCGGGCGCGCGGATGTGGGCTGAAGACGATGCCATTGCGCGTCTTCAGCGAAATCAGTGCCTTGAAGATTGCTGTCGAAGTCGGATTGGTGACCGGAATAAGACCGCAGATCACGCCCATTGGCTCAGCTACGGTGATGACTCCTGCTCCGTCGTCCTCACTGAGTACGCCGCAGGTTTTCTCGTCCTTGTATTTATTGAAGATGTATTCCGAGGCAAAGTGGTTCTTGATCACTTTGTCCTCGACCACGCCCATGCCTGTCTCTTCGACGGCCAACTGCGCCAGCGGGATACGCTCCCCTGCGGCGGCAAGCGCCGCCTGGCTAAAGACCCGGTCCACCTGTTCCTGGGTGTAGGTGGCAAATTGACGCTGTGCCCGATCAACGCGAGTAACCAAATCATTCAACTCGGTGAGTGTAGCAACAGTCATAAAAACCTCCATGCCTTGAATCGCCGGATAAATTGCTCCCGAATGGCCAAGCCTGTTGCTCTTGGTCCATTGGCACGCATGTGATGCTGCTATAGGAGCACCGCTCTGAGACCAAGGCTTGGCGGAATAGGGACTGGCGGCAGCTGCGCGGGTAGACCTTCGATGATGTCGAGGTGTCTGTAGTTCCCCGAAGCGTGTGTGGCGCTGGTATGCACGTCCAAGGGCATTGGCTCCACGCAAAAGGAATTGTTTTCTGAAACCATCATTGTCAAAAGAGCCGGAGGTTTACCTGGTCTCCCGTAGGGATATTTGAATTCCAGCCAGGTGCACAGTCTGGGATCGTGAATTTCCGGCCGGTTTTGCCAAAATTCTGGTTCCAGCCCGCACTGAATCCGCAGATGATCCAGTTGCAACTCGATGGTTAAAATGTCTTTGGGAAAATAGAGCTGAACATTGTTTGCGCCAACATTCAGCCCGGTTACGCGACGACCCTTATTCTGTGTTCTGACTACCATATATGCCTTTGGCTTCTTCCATAGCGAAACTGCGCCTTGACAAAGATTCTCTCAGGATGCACTTCACCTAAGATGGTTACTCTTGCTCAGATAAGAGAAGAAGGATGCGTTTCACCTTGTGCCTTGTCACTGTATATAGCCAATCGTTGTTGCATAATTGTCCTTCGGAAGAGCGAGAAGAAAATCCCGCGGGCCCAGGCACCTCGGGTTCACTCACGCATCTTATTCCGGCTGATTGGACTCTCCTGTTGAGGGCTGCGCGGGACCTGTCGATGGTGTTGCTGCCGGAGCACGCGTGGTGGGCTTTTTTTGTGGAGCCGTGCCAGATTCGGGTGCCTTTGGCGCCGTATTCGCGTCCTGGGCAGCGGGCGCCGGATTGGGAGCCGATGATGGAGCTTGTACGGTCGGTACAGATGCCGACACGGCTTTCTGGACCGGTGTGGGCAACGTCATGGCGGCCACTGAGCCGGGGTCGTCGCGGAGCTTGAGGTAGAGCGTTGTTCCGTCTGCGGGTGTCGGCACGTTGAAGGTGTTCTCGGAAAAGCCGGTGGGCACTTCAGTCGGCGTTGCGAAATCTTTCTCAGCACTGAAGGACTGAACGAGGAATATGTCACTGCCGTCGATCGTGCAGGTGAGAGCGTCCGCGGTGGTGCAATGGATGGTAGTGATCTGCGGCGTGCGGACAAGGGTGCCGAGCGTTGTCCAATCGCCGGGTGTGCCGTCTTCCGCCATGGGACGCATCTGCAGCTTGCCAAAGGCAGACTGTCCGAAGGCCTTCATCAGGTCGAGCGTAGCGATGGCGGTGCGTTCGTCCTGCAATACGATGTTATTGGCCGCGAGCGAGAGACTGGTATGGACTGATCCGCTGATGGTGGCAACTTCAATGCTCTGCATGCGTGGAAAGACGTCCTTCGTCTGCACAACGAAGGTCAGCTTGCCGTTAAGCGGGAGGTCGTCCTTAGCGCCGAGGGTGACGGGAATTGCGCCGTTCGATGACATGGGTGCGTCGTTGAAGGAGAGCAGTTTAAGACTTGGGCGTGGCGCTTCAGTGGAGATCTTGACGCTCATCGTGCGGCCGTCTTTGAGTTTCACCATCGCCTCTTTGCCGTTGCCCGGCGAGACGCCTGCTTTGGCGTTCAGGTAAACGGTCTTGTCGTCGCTGCCGCCGTCGGCGGGCATGAAGGATTGATTGTCGATCTGGGCAGAGACGACTTCCTTGAGGCCCTGACCGGTAAGTACCGCTATGTTGTCACCCGCGTGAATCTTGATGCCATCCAGGTGGATGTCGCCCGTGTATGCGGTTAGTGGGACGTTGTCCCTATTCGAGTCGCCGTACTGTTGAATGGCGAGAGAATAGCCGCCCGGCTTCACTTTTTTGAGCGAGATGTCCAGGTCAAGGGTGTTTTTTACATCTTTGCCTGTGTCCGGCTTGAAGGTGACGTCCACCTCCTTTTCTCCCTTTTTCGTAAGCGAGATGTGCTGGACGCAGGCAGTGCTGTCACCGTTGAGGATGAGGTGATTATCCTGCCCCGCGAGGAGTTGGGTGTCGCCGACAATCTTCCAGTCTTTGCCATTGATCTGCTGGACGGTGAGGGTTGGACCTTCGAAGGCGTCAAAACCCCAATAGCCGCGGACGGTGCCAGTGATGGTGAGATCCTTGCTGGTGGCTATCTTCACGTCGGCTTTTAGTGGATCTGCACTGCCGCCTTGAGACTTGGCAACATGTAGCGCCTGGCGCCGCTTTTCCTTCGTGACAGCGAGGCCGCCTTCGAAGGCATCGGGGGTGAGCGGAATGTCAGCGGAGGCGCCCGTTCGGTTGAGATGCAGGACCAGATCGTGAGCGAAGGCGGTAGAGAAGACGAGTGGCGCGCCTTCGAGCGATAGGGTCATTTCCGGCTGCAAGAGGCATGCGACCTGGTTGAGATCGTGGGGATGCAACGGAGGCGGCTGGGTCTTCTGGATCGCGGGCAGACCGACAACGATGACAGACTCGGGCTTGTGGAATGAGGGTGGAGCGTTGAGCTTCAGGTTGAGCGTGGAATCCTGCGGAAAGGTGATTGCAGGGATGTACTGGTACTGAGCTGTGCGCATCAGGTTGACAAGATGGACGAGATCCACGGCGGCGCCTACATAGGCGGAGTAGAGACCGCCGCCACCGGGCTGTGTATAGGAGGCAGCGTTGATGAAGTCAGACGATGCGCCGGTAGAGACCGCTTCGGCGATGCTTTGCCCGTGCCCATCGTTGAGGAGAACGGGAGCGCTGGACTGCGTAAGGCAGCTCAATTGCTGCTCGACAGGCTTTTTGAAGCAATCGGCGTTCGGCTTGAGGGCAAGGGTTGAAGCCAGCTTCGCGGAGCGGTCCTGGATGGCTTTCTCGTCGTTCTGTGGAACGGTCTTCATGGCGGCGAGATAGCGTTCGATGCGCTGCTGCTCAAAGGAAGCTTCATTGAGGTCGGCATCGGCGCGAATAAAGAGACCTGGCTTACCTTTGACAGCGGAGCGAAGTGTGTTGAAATCGCCTCCAGTCTCAGGCGCTACAAAGAGAATGGCCTGCTCAGCTTCGGCGGGGACGGTTATCGTCGTGCCTTCGAGAGTCTTCTTGTCCCAGGTTTCGATCTTGGTGAACCAGTTGTCTGGCGGCTCGTTTGTCGTCCCGCGAAGAAAGGCGACGATGATCAGCAAATGGTTGGACTGGCTTGCGGGAAGTTCGGCCTTGACCCATATCTTATCTCCTGCCTGCAGGTTGGGCACCTCAGCGATCGGCAGCGTGGAACGGCCGCGCGTGACGCGAATGTCGATCTTGGGACCGACGAGATCGAAACGCGCGTTGTCGGCACGGAGTGCTATCGTCGAGACGGCGAGAAGGCAGACAGCTAATAGACGGAGCTTCATGTGTTCTTGGATGCGTGTGACAGGTCGGAGGTGTTTGCGCAACCCTGTCCGAAGATCGAAACATAAGCAATCGGTTGCGGGAATTGGGGCTTTGTTTCTTAGGGTTTGGGCGTATGCGGTGCACCCTGTTCTGTTCCATAGGTTTGTGCTATAGGATCAGCGTACTGGTCAGCGGCAGAAACGAGGGCGGGATCAGCGAGGCGTTGTCGCATGGATCGAGCTTCGGCCGAGTTTTCCCATAACCGGCCGGATTAGGCGGCGGTATTTAAGCGGCGGACGGAGTCTGGGCGTCCTGCGTCAAGCATGTGGTTGAGTATGTCCACTTCGACAGCCGCCTCGGCTTGCTGGCCAGAGATGCTGCCGTTCGCAGGCAGGACCGATGATTGTCTTGTATCTGGCTATCGCGGTTTCGACCAGAGCGCGTTGTCCCTAGCCGGTTTCCTTCTGCCAATCCAGCTTCCGTGTGCGGCAATCGAAAGAATGTTTTGGTCTCGTTGCGATGGGTTATGCTCAGCCTCGGCACTGAGCACGGCTGTCAGGTGGGGCGGAACGATCACACGGATGTCCTCGCCGCCCGCGGCCGATAGTCTCACCCTTCAGGATCGAACATGCGGAAGAGGCGACAGTGTAGTTCGGGCTCCCCCCCCAAAGGAGTCTTCCTCTGCGAAATGATTTGAGAGGCAAAGCAGCAATCGTTACCAGCGCGAACGCAGGCGTCGCCAAGGAAGGAGCCACGACAGTAAGCGGTGTCAGGTGATTTCGGCAGAATATCGGGCGGCAAGACCATTTGACTTGACGAATGATGGAGTGACAGGGATCCTTACAGGTAAGTATCCTCCGGCGGAGCTGGAGACCCCATTATGTTGTGCCGCTTGAAGACGTCCTGTTAATTTCAGATCTGAATCTGCTCTGGTCGCTTGCCTTCCTCTTTTTGGTTGCGGATGTGGTCTCGGATCACCTTCTCATCCCGTCACACAGTGGACACCATGAATCCCCTCACCTAGAAATGTTGCCCAACAAGACCCCGCTTCCTATCCCCGTAAACCTTCAACGTTTGTCGCTACAACCGGTAATAATCTTGTGCGCGCTTTATCCATCCTGTGACGCGATTACGGCAATTCAGAGCTTTTGTTGTTGCAGGATCGTAGACCCTAAAATATAGCCTGTACGCTTCCAACACGCGATCCATCAACGATGCTCTTGAAAGGAAAGGAGAAAACGAATGGAATTGCAATTCCAAACCGCAACACTGCTCCTGTTGATCGCCGCAGTTGTCGCAATCCTGACCCGGCGACTTCGCCTTCCTTACAGCGTCGGCCTAGTGACAGCGGGAATTGTGCTAGCGATATCACCATTTGCGCCGCAGACAACCCTTACCAAGGACCTAATTTTTACAGCGTTGCTGCCGCCGCTTCTTTTTGAGGCCGCATTCTCTATCCCTTGGAATCTATTGCGACGGGACTTTCCAGTGATAGCAGTGCTGGCGACTCTGGGCGTCATACTCTCGGCAAGCGTGACGGCAACCGGAATGCATTTTCTAGCTAGTTGGCCATGGATTGATGCACTCGTGTTCGGCGCGCTCATCGCGGCCACTGACCCCGTTTCAGTCATCGCCGCATTCAAGGAAGCGAAAGCTCATGGCCGTCTGATGTTGCTGATCGAGGCGGAGAGCCTGTTGAATGATGGCACCGCTGCAGTAGCCTTCGGCGTCGTTATCCTATTGGCATCAGGTCAGCAGACTACCTCGATTGAGATTGTCAAGATGTTGTTCGTAACGGTCCTCGGAGGTGTCTTTTGCGGCGCGACGATTGCACTTGGAGCGCTATTGCTTGCTTGGAGAACACAAGATCATCTGGTTGAGATCACTGTCACTACTGTCGCCGCTTATGGGTCCTTTCTTCTTGCGGATCATTTTGGCGTGTCCGGCGTCTTGGCCACCATCACCGCAGGTCTTGTCATGGGGAACTTCAAGTTCCGTAAGGTTATTTCCGAGCATGGAAGGGAGTCTGTCCAGTCATTCTGGGAATATGCCGCATTTGTTGCAAACTCTTTGATATTCCTGCTGATTGGCATGCATGAAGCCCGTCAACATTTCGTTGCGATGTGGCTTCCAGCAGCAACCGCAATTGCGTTGGTTACATTGGGCCGAACAGTAGCGATCTATTCCTGCTGCCTTCTCTTTTCACGCTCATCGCTTCGTATTTCTGGAAAGCATCAGCACATTCTGTTCTGGGGTGGATTGCGAGGGGCCGTGGCGCTGGCGCTCGCTCTTGGGTTGCCTCCAACGGTCCCGCTGCGCGAGGAGATTGTCTCGATAAGCTTTGCAGTAGTAGCTTTTTCGGTATACGTGCAGAGCCTGACAATCGTTCCGCTTCTTCGCAAGATGGGGGAGATCCCACAAAGGAGCCTATAGACTGCGCGCATCCCATGGCCAATTTGAATTGGTAAGGTTGTGGCTCATAATGAAACCACGGATTATTTGCGCGGTTTTTGCTGTTCATTTCTCGACGCATTACGCGCTGGCGGAACACGTCGCGCGAGAACAGAAAGATCGGGAGTGCCGAGTTTCTCCTGAAGTTCTCGCGTGATGAGGTCCAGCGCAATCTTTCCTAATTCGCGGTTGCTTTCGTACCGAACCGTCAGCGCGTTGCCGGTCGAACTGAACACTATATTGAAGTCTTGCAACGGAGCCTCGGCAGGCCAAACCTCTGTCAGAATCGGCTGAATGCGATTCGTCAAGCGGTGATTAATGTCGGACAGAGATTCAATCGGTGGCTTTGTAGCAGGTTGCATTGGCGTAGACAGGCGCTGCATCAACTGAGCCAGTTGGGTCTGGCTCGCTATGCCCGCTACGGACAAAATCACCTTTCTTCCCGAACGTCTCTCGATTTCTAACTCTGCTTGACGTAGCTTCTCTTGCGTGACATCTTGAGTCGAGATCAGGCGAACGGCCACGCTCTGTCGTCCCATTTCCACCTGCTGCGACACGAGAGCGCCTGGCGGAAAAATTCCCTTCACAACTTCTTGAATGGCATTTCGAGTAATTGCCTCACCTGTGACTTGCAGAAATGCGGTTCTCAGAGGAACAGCGATGGCTCCAAGCAAAACGACCAACATCAAAATACGCCAATGCAATTGACCGCTGTTGATGAGTACTCGAGATAAAGGACTGCGCGATAGCACCAGCTCGAACGCTTCCCCTTTCCGGGATTGCTCAATTTCCGATTTAACCTCAGGAGCATTCATTCCCGTCAGAAGGAAAACCACGAATGCGCTGGCAACAATTGCAACGAGATTGGTAAGGAACAACAGGCCGGCCCCGCCCATAATTCGAGTGTTTGCGCCGCTTCCCAGTCCAAAACCAATCGTACAGAGAGGAGGCATCAACGCGACGGCGATCGCGACACCGGGCAACGTGGTAACTCCGTCTCCTCCTCCCACACGACACACCGCGATCGAACCAGCCAGCCCAGAGAACAACGCGACACCGAGATCAAGCAATGTCGGATTGGTCCTTGCCAAAACCTCAGCAGTCACCGAATGGAACGGGAGAAGCCACACGATCACGGCTGAGAACGTGATCGCTAGAGAGATGCTGGCGACAAGGTTGGCAACGGCTTTGATCGCAAGGTAAAGATCCCCAGCGGCCAGCGCCAAGCCAGTGGCCATGATGGGCCCCATCAGTGGAGAGATCAGCATCGCTCCAATAATCACTGCAGGACTGTCCAAAACAAGGCCGAACGCAGCAATGCCCGCCGAAAGCAAAATCTCCAACCAATACCTGATGTTGGACATCTCAGCCGTCGCAGTTATCTGCGCGTAGACTTGCGGCTTTTGCTTGGGGTTGATTCTCAACCAATGCTGCAGAGATGTCTGCGTCGCGACGGGGTTGCCGGATGCCGTGGCCATTCTTCACGACCCTTCAGTTCAGAGGCTCTGAACAGATGCTCACAGCTAGTATTATCCACACTGCAGAGTGCTTCCGGCCATCATTCGGCCCCAGCTCTCTGTGTCCCGCGCTATTGGCTCCCGATTATGTCCATCAGCGTGCTTAAATGTGAGTATGCCGCGAATAGCACAGTTGATCTTAGCTCTGCTGGTCGGCCTGGCACTTCTGACGTGGGCGGCTTCTGGTGTGGTGGAGACCACCGTTCGGGAATGGTTTGAGCGGGACGTCAGTTCGCGCGGCCGTGTTGTACTCATCAGCGCCGAGCAGTCGCTGGCGCAGGCTTGGTCCTCGCCCAATGATCTTGACAGCCGGTTATTAGCGATTGCGCGCGACGAGCGCATTATGGCTGTGACTGCCTGTGATGCCGACTTCAAGACAAGATCGGCAACTCCTGCCTTTCCGCCGGAGTTCAATTGCCTCGAAGTCGGGCCCCGGGTTCGCAACCGGGACGCTTCCCCAGGGAATGCGGAGCCACAGTTCCATGAATGGAATACGGTTGCGACGCTGCCTACGGGCCGGGTTCAAGTGAGTGCAATGCCAATCCTTGGGCAGGGACAAGAGCTTGGATTTGCTGTTCTGGTTCAGGATCTGACCTATATCGATCGGCGAGAGAACAGAGCGAGGACATTTCTGATTGTGATCTTCGGAATCCTCGCAGTCGCGGCATTCGGCGTTCCGCTCCTGGCGGTCAAACGGGCGCGCTCTGACTGGAGTCTTGAACTGAGAAGGCTCCTGCGGGGCGGTGGAAAACAGAGCCGGGAGTTCCAGCCGATCCTCAGCGATATGCGTGAGTTGCTCGGGCGAATGTCCAGCGAGCAGGAAGATGCTCCCGGACAGTGGACTGCGACACGGCTGAAGCAGACTCTCAACCGGCACCTGCAGGGCGAAAAGGTCGTCATCCTCGCAAACCGTGAACCCTACATCCATCAACGCGGGACGGATGGCAGGATCGAAGTCGTGCATCCTGCCAGCGGGCTGGTCACGGCGTTGGAACCGGTGATGCGTGCCTGTTCGGGAGTGTGGGTCGCCCATGGAAGCGGCAATGCCGATCGCGAAACAGTAGATGAAAACCAACATGTAAGCGTTCCGCCGGGCGAAGAGTCGTATCATATACGGCGCGTATGGCTCTCCGAAGAAGAGCAAAAGGGATATTATTACGGGTTCTCGAACGAGGGTCTTTGGCCTCTATGCCATATCGCTCATGCGCGGCCTGTATTCCGCGCCGAGGATTGGCGGCAGTATCGCGCGGTGAACCAGAAGTTCGCTGATGCGGTCTGCAATGAAGTGGACTCGGAAGATCCCATCATCCTCGTTCAGGATTATCACTTCGCTTTAGCGCCAGCTATGATCCGCAAGCGTCTTCCCTCGGCAATGGTTATTGTCTTCTGGCATATTCCCTGGCCCAATGCCGAGCGTATGGGAATCTGCCCATGGCGTAATGAAATCCTGCAGGGCTTACTGGGCAGTAGCATTCTCGGCTTCCATACCCAACTTCATTGCAACAACTTTCTGGATTCCGTAGATCGGTACCTTGAAACCCGCATCGATCGGGAGAACAATGCGGTCGTGATGCAAGGGCGCCGAACCCTGGTTCGTCCCTATCCAATTTCCATCGAATGGCCGAATCACTGGGTGGAGACAGCGCCGAGTCCCGAAGAGTGCCGTGCGCAAGTGTGGCGCGATTGGGGACTTCAGCCAAACGCGCTTCTTGGTGTGGGCGTGGATCGTCTGGATTACACCAAAGGCGTGGAAGAGAGATTGCTCGCTGTGGAGCGCCTGCTGGAGCGGTATCCCGAATTTCGTGGGAGATTCAGCTTCGCACAACTCGCTGCCCCGACCCGAACCAAGATAGACCGGTACCAGGAACTCAATAATGCAGTTGAAAGCCTTGCCACCCGGATTAACCAGCGATTCGGCCAGGAGGGGTATCAGCCCATCATTCTGTTACGCTCCCATCATGAGCCGCCGGAGGTTTTTCGTTTTTATCGGGCTGCGAACTTATGTTACGTCAGCAGTCTCGATGATGGGATGAACCTTGTCGCCAAGGAATTCGTTGCTGCACGCACGGATTTCAAGGGGGTCCTCGTCCTCAGCGAATTCACAGGTGCAGCAAGGGAATTGACTGAGGCCCTGATCGTGAACCCATACGATCTCGAGGCCAGCAGTGAAGCTCTGGCAACTGCGCTCACTATGCCACTCGATGAACAGCATGATCGTATGAGGTCGATGCGATCGCTTCTGGCCCAATTCAACGTATATCGATGGGCGGGCAAAATGCTTGTCGACGCCGCACGAGTACGAAATCAAGACCGCGTTGCCGGACGACTTGGTACGCGCTCAAATCGCAAGTCCTCCCCCATGTGATGCCCGCCGAGTTACTGCGCACTCATTGATTTTGAATCTCCTATACTTCCGCACAAATCTCGGCCGATCTCACGCTGTGGCGTCCTCGGACATTTCATGAGAAGACAGGTGCGCGTCGTTGGGCGGATCAACAGGATTTCCTCCGGGAGGAAGAATGATCCCGTCCTGGGCCAGCAGCGCTTCGTAGACCGGGACGTGCCGCCAATGACGGGCCAAGGCGAAGGCGCTCATATTGGCGATCATCAGTGGTAAAACTAGCCCGTAGCCTCCGGTCATCTCAAAGACAATCAGGATCGAAGTCATGGGCGCTCGGACGATTCCGGCGAAAACTGCCCCCATGCCGACTACGGCAAAAGCACCGATAGCTTCGGTCGGGTGGTGGAAGACGATCACGTCCAGATAGCCGACTGCTCCGCCCAGCATAGCTCCCATGAAAAGCGCAGGGGCGAAGATGCCACCCGAACCGCCGCTCGAATAGGAGCAGACCGTGGCAGCCAGTTTGAGCACGCAAAACGCCGCCATGAAGAGTACCGGCATGGTGCCGCTCAGTGCCAGGTTCAGGGTTCTATAGGGGTCGCCGGCGATTCCGTTCAGATGGAATAATTCTAGGGCCAATGCGGCCAGGCAGCCGGTGGCCAAGCCCCCGATGGCAGGATGCACCCACTTAGGCAGAGCTGTGAAGCGCTTGAATCGGGCACGCAGAGCCAGGAGCGAGTCAGTGAATGTGACAGAAACAACCGCAGCAAGCAGACCAAGCAGCGCATACCACACGAGTGACGAGGCATTCGTCAGGTTGTAACTACGAGAAACGTGAAAGACGGGGTTGGAGCCGAGGATGGAGTGCTCGACAACGGCGGCCAAGGCGGCGGCGACGATTACACCTGAAAGCATGGTTTGATTGAGGTCGCCCATCAACTCTTCCAGCGTGAAGGTGATTGCAGCAATAGGCGCATTAAAGGCGGCAGCGATGCCAGCCGCCATGCCCACAGAGGTCATGCGGCGGCAGTTTTCAGGACTGAGCCGGACTGCGCGCGCCAAGAGGCTACTCACGCCGGAACAGATCTGAACTGTTGGTCCTTCGAGCCCTAACGATGCCCCAGCACCGATCTGCGCGGCACAGAGGATGAACTTTCCGATGGTCTCCCGCAGGGACACCAGGCCGGAACGGAAAGCATAAGCAGCCTTGACCTGAGGAATCCCGCTCCCCGCCGCGGCAGGAGCAAAGTAGGTAAGGCCGAGGCCGGCAAACAGGCCACCCAGTGCCGGTGTGAGGATGGTCCAGAAAATCCAGCTATGGCCGGGAGCGGCGTTAGCGCGGTCAATGAATAAAGTTTCAGCCCAGGCTATGCTGAGGTGGAACGCCACAGCGGCTAGCCCGCAAAGCCCTCCAGCCACAATCGTCACCACCAGCAGTCGCTGGTTCTCATTTGGCATTCGGCGCATCAGCCAGGCGAGAAACCGCGAGTATAGTCCACCCAATCCAACCCAATAATCCAACGTCAATTCCCCCTCGGGAGATGCTTCCCAGTCACAGGTGCGAGTGAGCTCAACTACGAGTATAGGTGTTTTGCGATGCCGAGTTTACGCCTATGACCGGCCGACCATCGGGTTGTCGGCGCTGCACTTGATATGCCCTCAGAGAAGCCGGAAAGAAGGGAGCACGAACTTGCATTTTCTCAATATAAGTGACTTCCTTCGTGACGTTGAATGTTTCGACGATTCACTTCCGAGCGGCAAATGGTTCCCATGTTGCCGTGACGAAGTCAACACCGCCCCTCCCAACCCACACGCTCACCGCATCAGGCACGCACCGCTCTTTCATATGGGATGCGCGAAAGACCGACTGTAGTGCAGGTATCGTCTCGAAGTGGGCCTCGCACTTCTTAAGTCCTAGCTAGGGTGGAGGGTACTGCTTCGGTTGATCCGGCCTTCTCTGATAAACCTGCGATTCGCCATGGTTTCTGCGAGAAGGAAGAGAGCGGCCACCAAGGCGCGCAATAGTGGCTGACGGGCACCATACCTCAATCAGTGACAATTCGTGCCGGCCAAGGGCCTTCCAGATCCAATTTAGTTGACAACCAAAGTGTTGATAAAAAGTGCGGTCGCGTTCCCGTTCACGGCCATTGCAGTTACGCGCACTCTATCACCCATGTGAGGTTGATATTTGTACCCGACTACGGCTCCATAATCAGTTTCGGCCACGGTAGTAGCGCTGAGTCTGAAAGAGTTGATCGCTCCCGATCCATTTGCGATGGAGATTGAATTCTTGCCGTCAATCTTGACGATTGTTCCGGTATCCCTTGAGAAAGGTCCCGCCCCTAGGTTTCGCAAAGCCACTGCCGTACGTCCATCGCCTGCACCATAATAGAAGATGATCGCGTACGCTCCCTTCTTATTGAAGGTGTCAACTGAAGTTGACACGGCGCGAATGTTCTTGTCGGAGATGATTGGGGTGTTAGGATCTGTCATGTCCTTGAACAGGCCTCCAGAACGGTCGTTCGTAAAGACTGTAATGGTCTTCGCAGGGGCATCGATGGAGGTCACTGTCCCTGTAAGAGCATGAATTACCTCTTGTGCAGTGGCCGCAATGGATGCGGAGAAGATACATATCACGAAAACGCTTGTCGTCCATTTGCCTTTCAACATTTGCTTGCTCCTATTTTCGCCGACCCTCGGATCGGTAAGTGAATTGAAAAAACTCGCACAGACAGTGGCTTCCACCCTTAGGCGGAAAATAGACTGCAGCCCATCACATTGAAGACTGGGCTGCAGCGATTCGCGCGAATACAGGGGCCCGGCGCGAATGAGAAAAGTCCATGTGCATCAAAGTTCTGATATGGAGTGACCCTGTCAATTCCTGCAAATCTGTGGGGTTGTTTTTGTCGTTGTCTTTGCTTTTGTCGCCGTTCGAGGACAGGGCCAGTAGCAGCCGGGGCAGGTTTGAGCGACGATTGATCAGTCTGATATTCGCGGGTCGAAACCGCATAATCTTGATCCGTCGGGAGCTGCCTCTGACTAAAGTCGCGAATCCGGCTGAGCCTGTCGCATAGAACTTGCGAGGATTCTCCTTCGTGCTTGCTCCGCCTGCTGCTGGCTCTGTCCTCGAATTGGAATTCACTGTTCATCTGTCAGTTTTTGCTTTTTCATTCTTTGGAAAGTTTTTGTTTTTGCCTTTGTTCTTGCTCTTCGTCAGGCCGCCATCTGAAGTTTGCTGGCGGCTTCCGCCTTGATCCCGATGGACCAGATGAAGCCCAGCAGTTCGCGCCCCACGGCGGTGACGATCTTGCGTTGGTCCTTGCCTGCAGCCGCCAGCCGGGCATAGCGTTTCGTGAGCCGGACCTGCGCCTTCCAGGCGATTTCCTTGAGGGGTTCCGACACTCCTTCTTGTCGCTTGCGCAGCGCAGGCCCAATGCCTGGCCGCAGTCGATAACTCCAGGCCGCTTCAACAACGATGCGCCGCAGATGCGCGTTGCCTGTTTTGGTGATGCTTCCCCGCCGGGTTCGCTGGCCGCTGGAGTCTTCCGAGGGAACTGCGCCGCTGTACCCCATCAACTGCCGTGCCGTGTCGAAGCGCGTGATGTTGCCTAGCTCCGCCACGATCGTCACCGCGGAGATCTCCGCGATACCGCGCAAAGCCTGCAAGCCCTTGACCACCTCCTGCACTGCGGGCGCAGCCAGCTTCACGGCTTCCGTGATTGCTTGCTCCAGGCGGCGAACCCGCTCGTTCATGTGATCGACCTCGTGCAAATAATCCACTATCGTGGCCTCGCGCGCCACTTGCGCAAAGTGAACCTGCCGCACCCAGGCCATGTAGGGCGCCGTCCACGCCTTCATCCCCGCTGCAGGCCGCCGGCCCATGCGCAGCAGAAACTTGGCTAACCGGTGCCGCGCCCGTAACTGATCCTGTTTTGCCGCTTCCCGCGCCCGCACCAGATCGCGCAGCGACTCCGACCCCTCATCGGGAACCCACACCGCGGTCAGATCCCCGGACCGGTAACTGCGTGCCAATCGCTCGGCATCGCGCCGATCCGTCTTCACCCGGTCACCGGCCTTCATCGGAACCAGCGTCGGCGCAATCACCTCGCACGCGACACCCAACTCGGCCAACTGCCAATAAAGCACATAGCCTGTCGGACCGGCTTCATAGCAGGCCTTCAACTGCGCAACCGGTCCCAACTTCTTCACCAGTTTGCGAATCGAATCTGCTCGGTTGGCTATCGTTCCCAGGCTGCGCACCTCGCCATCCGGCTCGGCAATCGCAATGGCAATCGTTTCGGCATGGACATCCAAACCCAAAAAACGTACCTTGTTTTTCATGACCGGTTCCTCTCCGCTTGTGGCTCTGAACTGTGATCCTGCTTGGCTCACAGCTTAACCCACGGCCAGCGCAGGGAGCCGGTCACTCCATGATGACTAATGATCTAGGGAAAATCCCGCGCGACGGTTCTGCTGCCAGCAAGCCTCAGTTGACTCGGTGCAAGATGGTTTCTCTTTGCCATAGCTGATCACGCGAATGCGGCTGGTAGCTATTCCTGCATTCACCAGCGCCCCCTTGGTGGAGTCGGCGCGCTTTTGCCCGAGAGCCAAGTTGTACTCGTTCGATCCGCGTTCGTCGCAATATCCGCCGATGACTATTTTCACGTTTGAATGGCTGCTCAAATACGACGCATCGTGCGCGATCGTGGTCTGCGCATCAGCGCGAACTTCGTATTTGTCGTAATCGAAGAAGATGTCCTGGACGTTGGCCTTGAACTCCTCTTCGGCGCTCATCGTGTTGGCCGGTGCTACCACCGCTGGAGGCGCGGTAACGGCGACGCGGACAGAGGCATCAACAGAACCCCCGGCTCCTTTGGCCACCAGGTGATAGATGGTTGAGACAGCTGGGGTGACTGTCTTCACGCCGGAAGTGAGCACATCGCCGAGACCGTCGATGGATACTGAAGTTGCGTTGGTCGTGTTCCAACTGAGCACAACATGATCCCCAGCCGTTACCGTAGTGGGAGTGGCACTGATATGCGCGGTGGGTGCGGGCGCAGCCACAGGAGGAGCGGTTGGAGCGGGCGGAGGCGCTATCTTCTTCTTGCAGCCTGCAACAGCAACTAAGGCAACAACAAGTAGAACAGGAACGAGAACTCGATTACGTCGATTCAATGGAATACTCCTTCAGCAAAGGCATGAGCATTTCCTGACGCCTTAGCCTATGTTCAGCATTCTGCCGTCCCTGCTGCCTATCTTGCAGACCGTGGTGGCTCTGGCCTTGAACGATCAAGAAAGAACCGAGGTTAAGGCCGACCCCATTCGTTGCGAGGCAAGAAGTGCCGACCATTCTCTTTGCCTAGATCTCCCATGCGCGGTCGCAAGAAGGGCTCTTGGCAGTATGAACAACATATTGAATCAAGAAGCCTGGCTCTGCGTGTTCCTTTTGGGACAGCCCAGCCGTTCTTCGGCAGTTTGACCATCGTCGCTGCATAACATGCGGTCCCTTATAATGGACAAACTCGCATGTTTTCAGGACCTTCGGGTAAGATCTCTGCGAAGATGGTTCCCCCCTCGATGCCGACAGAAAGACAAACCGGATTTGACGTGGACGCATTCCTGGCAAATGCCGGCCCTGGGCGGAGGATCGTCCAGTTAAGTGCAGCACAAGCTTTTTTTTCTCAAGGAGATCCAGCCAATTGCGTTTTCTATCTACAGAAAGGCCGCGTTAAAATCTCGGTTGCATCTGCGGACGGGAAGGAAGCCACAATTCGCCTGGTTCCTGCAGGCGATTTTTTCGGAGAGAAGGCAATGGCAGCGGAGCCCGGGCTGCGCCTGACGACCGCGACAGCCATGACCGCCTGTACCGCCCTGAAGATAGCAAGGCCGGAGTTTCTACGGGTCATGGGAGAGGAACAAGCCTTTTCCAATTTGTTCTCGGCGTTCCTGTTGGCCTGCAGTTTGAAGGCCCAGGCCGACCTCGTTGACCAGCTCTTCAACCGTGCTGAAAAGCGGCTTGCGCGCTTGCTCTTGCTATTGGCGGAGTATAGCCCGCCGGAGGAAGAGGTGGCGCTGATTCCGCCGATTGCGCAGGAAGCGCTGGCGCAGATGATCGGCAGCACGCGGCCTCGTGTGAATGCCTTCATGAATCGCTTTCGCAAGCTCGGATTTATAGAGTATGACACCCGGATACGCGTTCATAAGTCGTTGCTGAATGTGTTTCTGCGCGATTGAGCAGCGCGGCAGAGCGCCGGGGGCAAACTTCCGAGTATTAATCGATATGTACCCCCGTTTGGCTCGGCGAGTTTTGCCGTCGATGTATTTTCAATTTGGGCGAGAACTCGTTGGAGGGTTTCATCAATGCCACTGCTCTGCCAGCCGCGTGCGCATTCTATAAGCCGTGTCTTTGTCCCGGTCTGCTAATCGTCCAAACGAAGAATATTAGACCCACAATCGGCATCCCAATGAGAACCCAAATCAAATCCACGTTTCACCCTCCTCATAGAAGGCTTGGAACCATAAGAAATGTAGATCAAGAAATTCCTCAGCTGGTGTTCCTTTTGGGACACGACCTTGGTACCGCTCCGGGCAAGTACATTCTTTTCAGAGAGACGTATTGGTGATTGACTGAAGGTATGAACCAGTCAGTCAGCACTTCTCCTGTTAAGCGGCGGCGGCGCCGTTCTTCTGAGGTCGCGTCATTGATCACCGCTTTTGAGCAGAGCGGTCAGAGCATGCGCGATTTTTGCTTCCAACACCAGACGTCGGTCTCAAGCTTTTCCAGTCTGCTTCGCCGTCGTGCGGGCAAGCATTCCCTGGCAGCAGCATCGTCGGCAACCGAGCGCCACACGGCATGCACGGCAGCATTTCTTCCGGTCGAGATTGTTGCAGAGCGTCGCGAGACGGAAGTTGCCGTGAAGAGTTCGGCCCTGTATGTCGAGATGCCCAGCGGCATCCGCATTGCTGTGGAGCGGGACTTCGATAGCTTCACGCTGCGGCAGCTTGTCGCCGCGCTCAGCAAGGAGTAGTGCGGTGTTTGGACTGGGCGCGGTCACGCGCATCTACGTGGCCACCGGAACAACCGACATGCGACTCTCCTTCGACGGCCTTCACAGCCTTGTAATTGGTCAGATCAAGCAGTCGCCGCAGAGCGGACACCTCTTTCTGTTCGCGAACAAACGGCGTGATCGCATGAAAATTTACTTTTACGATGGATCGAGCGCGTGGGTCTGTGCCCGACGCATGGAGGCAGGACGACTGCACTGGCCAACATCCGCCGACGGCCATGTGCAACTGACACAGACGGAGTTTGCGATGCTTGTCGGTGGCGTTGATTTGGCGGATACCAGGAAGCGGAAGTGGCTGCGCCAGCCTCTATCCGATTCCGCTGAGGTAACACAAAAATCCGCATGAACACTGGCGAGTTGAAGACATATCCACATTCTGATTTGAGACAATAAGAGCAGGATGAGTGCTGCTTCCAAGTCGTCTTTGCCCACGGTGCTTGATCCGTTTGCAGCCGCTGTCATCGCGCAGTTGCGGGAGAAGTCCGATGCGCAGAAACAACAATTGGAGGAAATCATCTCCGCGAAAGACGCACAACTGGCGCGAAAAGACCAGGCATTGCATGCGGCGGAAGAGATCATTCAACAACTCAAGGAAGCACTGCGCCTGAAACGCATCAAAGAGTTCGGCAAGCAGAGCGAGAAGCTCAGTGATCTCCAGTTGGAGTTGCTCGCAGGCGAGCCTGGTGTATCCAGCGAAGAGGTCGCCGTTGAAGTGGCCTGCGGCGCGCTGCCAGAATCTTCGGCAAGCGCGCAGCCAGAGACAGCAAAGGCATCAAGCGCGCGCCAGAAGCATCCCGGCCGCAATGAGTTGCCCAGCCATCTGGAGCGCGTAGAAAAGATCATCGCCTGTGCGACGGAGCAATGTACCTGCGGCAAATGCGGCAAAGAGAAAAAGATCATTGGCTACGAGCGGACTGAAGTGTTGTCTATGAAGCCGGTCGAGTACTATGTGACCGTTCTTTTGCGCGAGAAGCGCGCCTGTGCGGACTGCAAAGAGCAAGGCGTGGCCACAGCCGCCGCGCCCACACGTATCGCGCCCAAATCGATCTTCGCCGATGAGACCATCATCGAATTTATTCTTCGCAAATACGCAGACAGCTTGCCCTTGTTTCGTCAGCAGGCCATACTACGGCGCGATCTCGGCATTGACGTGGCGCTGAGCACCATCAATGATGCGGTGTTACGCGTGGGCGAGTTACTGATCCCCGTTGTGGATGGGATGGCTCACGATCTCAGGACCGGCGGCTACATCCAGGCAGACGAAACTTACTGCGGAGTGCAGACGCCGGACAAGAAAGGCCAGAACCATAGAGCATGGTTCTGGCAGTACAGCGCGCCGGAATTGGGTGTGGTCTTCGACTTCGAAATGACGCGTGGCCGTGAGGTCCCCAGGGAGTTCTTCAAGAACTATGGCGGCATCCTCCACACCGATGGATATGCGGCTTACGAAAAAGATGTGGGAGCCAGGAATGTGATTCGCGCCTGCTGTTGGGCGCACTCGCGAAGACGCTTTATCGATGCCCTCAAAGTACAGACCAAAGGCCATGCCGCGGACAGCAGCGTGGAACGCGTCGTCGTGCTCATGGACGATTTGTTCGCCATCGACCGCGAGGCGCGTGAACAGAAACTATCGCTTGAGGGACGTCATGCGTTGCGGCAGGAGCGCGCGCCTGTGCTGCTTGCGGAGTTGCAGGCACTGCTACTGAAGATGAAGGCCTCGTCAGTGTACTTGAAAAAATCCGTTGCTGGGCAGGCCATTGCCTATACGCTGAAGCGTTGGGAGAAGCTGACGCGATTCCTCGAACATCCCGTCATCGAGTTGAGTACCAACTGGGCGGAAAACTCAATGAGGCCCATCGCCATTGGTCGCCGCAACTGGCTGCAGATCGGCAGCAAGGAAGCGGGTCCAAAGATTGCTGCGATCTTCTCAATCATCGAAAGCTGCCGCAAACTGGGCGTGCCCATTCGCCAATATCTGGCCGACGTGCTGTCAGGGTTGGCCGACCGCTCCATCCAATCACTGGCCGAACTCACCCCGGCTGCCTACGCAGCAAAAATGGCGAGATAGCCTACCGCTGCACACCCAGGATCCGTCAACCATGGGGTTGCCCGGAGCGGTACCGACCTTGCTGTTGCGCGAGTCTAGCCTTGAAGCCAAAGGGATCGCCAATTAGAAGTTTGGCGCGCTCTGATGAAATCCAAAGCTTAGCTTCCCCATTCACCTTAGATTCCTTCGATCACGTTGATTTGCATTGCTTCGGCTGTCTCGAGGCCTGTTGTACTGTGGTTCGCGGTATTGTTTTCAACTGCTCATCCATGGCAACTGGATGCATAAGAATCGCTGCGGAGGTCAGCGCAGTGTTCTCCTTCTCGTAAGCAGATAGCTACGCAATTGTGCTAGGCCGTCGCCATGGTCGAATAGGAGAGCACAATTGACCAGAACATTGTGCTCATAAGGGCCCATCGTGACAGCAGCAGAGGTGTGCCATGCTGGAAGCATTCGAAAATCCAGAAGCAACGATCTAATGCTTGCTCATTTCTGCCTGACGCTTGAGACGATTACCAGATGATTTGTGGCGATGCCATCTTGCATGAATTGACAAAGGTTCATTGGTTACGGGGCAGGAACAGGAGATTGGCCACCAGTGAAATCGAATGCAGATAAACCCGAGACAAAGCCCGAATCCAAGGACGATCTCAAGTCCCTCCCGATGCCGGAGTTACAAAAGAAGTTGGGGTCGACCCCAGACGGCCTGACTCAGGCCGAGGCCGAGAAGCGGCTGGCGCAATACGGACCCAACGAGATCACCGAGAAAAAGACTAATCAGCTCTTGAAGTTTCTCTCCTATTTCTGGGGCCCGATTCCCTGGATGATCGAAGTTGCGGTCATTCTATCGGCGGCTGTCCAACATTGGCTGGATTTCTTCATCATCCTCCTTCTGCTCTGTTCGAATGCCGTGGTCGGATTTTGGGAAGAGCATCAGGCCGGCGATGCGATTGAAGCTTTGAAAGCGCGACTGGCGATATTGGCTAAGGTCAGGCGCGACGGGAAGTGGCAGAATCCCAAGGCGAGCGAGTTGGTGCCTGGAGAGGCCGTCCGCTTGCGATTGGGCGACATTGTGCAGGCCGATGCGCGTTTGCTCGACGGCGATTCGATCGAAGTGGACCAATCTGCATTGACCGGTGAGTCATTGCCCGTGACCGCCAAGGCGGGTACGCGGTTTATGGCCAGTCTGTACTGGTCTAAGAAGTGGCTAGACTGCGCCACGACTGTGGCGGGCTCCAAATGGATTGTGCGGAACCCTATTTTTCGCGGCACGGTATGAGCAGGCTGATGTTAACGACTCAATGGAAGAGTAAATACAAAGGAGATGTGATGTTAATCAAAGCAAAGGCTCTCAAAGGTTACTCACTCAAGAGTCTCGATGGAGACATAGGGTCTGCCAGCGAGTTCTACTTTGACGACCGGTATTGGGCAATTCGCTACCTTGTCGCAAACACAGCCGGCTGGCTTAGCGGCAGGATGGTATTGATCTCGCCTTACTCACTCGACGGTGTCAGTACTTCCGAAGAGAAGGTGTTCGTTCTGTTAAACAAGAAGCAGATCGAGGGGAGTCCCTCCATTAATACGGAAGAGCCAGTGTCTCGGCAATATGAGACCTCCTATAACGGATACTATGACCTTCCGAACTATTGGGGCGGGCCATACATGTGGGGAAGTTATGCGCATCTTGAACTGGATCGCAGCAAACGGGGCCGGCCTGCCTCGGAAACAATGGCATGGGACCCTCATCTTCGCAGCACCGACGAAGTTACGGGCTACCATCTCGCTGCGCTTGACGGCGAGATCGGCCATGTCGTTGACTTCGTCATCGATGACGAGACCTGGGCAATTCGTTACCTAGTTGTGGCGACAAAGAATTGGTGGCCTGGGAAAAAGGTACTGATTTCACCAAAGTGGATCAAGAACGTAAGTTGGGAAGAACGGGAAGTCGCAATCGGCTTATCTCGCGAGACCATCAAGGCTGCACCGGAATATACCGACGAGTCTCTGCTCACACGGGATTACGAAACAGTCCTGTATGGGCACTACAATCGTCAAGGCTACTGGGTCGAGGAACTCGCGACCGTCTGAATGCAAATCAACAAGTTGCTACAGTAGCTTTGTGTTGAATGTGTGCTCCTGAGAAGAATAAGCCACATACTCCTGCTCTTGTGGGGTCTGTGGCTTAGCTTCCTTTGGCCTTGCCATCCCCAGTCCAGATTGGAGACTGATTCGGGGGGGCTATTCCCAAGGCTTCACTAACTGCCGAGCATTCGCTTGGTCGCGATCTTGGAGATTTTGTGCAACGGCCTGAGGAAGAGAGGCCTACGCACTGGCGGCAACCACCAAAACTGGCATGACGATAGGTGTCAAGAGTTGCGTAATCGCGAAGATTCTTGAATTCTTCATGGCCGGTCGCCAGAATATTTCGGACAATCAAAGCGAGTTTGAATCTCTTCTACAATAGGGGAGTGCCGCTCTTTAGCACCAACTCGATTGAGCAGGTTCGCGCCGCCAACAGCGCAGGCACTAGGGGGTGCAGATTCGACGTGCCCGCCCCGTTGCGTCTGTGGCACCTTACCAGCCTGGATGCCCCCACTGTGGCTGTCGTCTGGGCGCTAGCTTTCGCCTGGGCCGCAGGAGTTGCACTACCGATGTGGGTTCCTCTGTTCCTGGCGCTGGCGGTCTGGGTCGTTTACATTGGCGATCGGCTGCTCGACGCGGGGGCTGCCTTGCACACACCACAAATCCCTCCCCTGCGCGAGCGCCACTACTTTCACTATCGACACAGGAGAGTTTTGGTGCCACTGGCCGTGGCCGCCGCTTGCGCTGCCGCCGTCATTGTCTTCTTTCTGAT
>Ga0224531_1000056_pt1 | contig 73255 bp, 53 predicted proteins | sample CBST100metaG_FD_179876 | JGI IMG/M metagenome (GOLD analysis project Ga0224531, IMG submission 179876) | Peat soil microbial communities from Stordalen Mire, Sweden - C.B.S.T100 | ecosystem: Environmental > Terrestrial > Soil > Wetlands > Peat | place: Sweden: Norrbotten County, Stordalen Mire...
TCGTAGCCATCGCCTGACCGCTTTGCTTCTGGCCCCCATGGGGGCCAGAAGCAAAACAACCAAAAACCAACAACCTTCCTGAATAAGACGGGAGATCAAAAAGTGCGAAAGATACTGGACACTACCATTTGGCCAAGCTATTAACGAACCCTCGTACATGCCAGTTCTCAAGCCCTGCAATATTTTCCAAGCACGGTTGCTCCAAGCATTTCAAGAAACGCTCCAGGTGAAGACATGTGTTGCGTATGTGAGCTTCGGATAGTTCAATGGCCGATTGATGTGCCGTGAATTGCTGGAACGCTGATTTGGTCACTTCGGAAAAAATCCGCGTTTCTCCTGCCGCAGAGAAAGGATGCAGTACGCTTGAAATTGGCGAGCATGTAAATTGCCTTAACTCATCGATGTTTGCTGTTCTCGTTCAGATGCTTCGGATGGGAACGTAGCGAGGTCAAACAGGCAGTATACCGGTTGACCGCCGCACACGGCGATGCCTTTGCGGTTCAATTAAGCGCCTCATAGAGTGCTGCCACTGCCGCCGACAGGGCGGCCCGCACAACAGGGGAAAGCTCCATTCCCCATTCAATATGGGCCGGCTCAATGCCAAACACCAAAATCTCCGGCTTCCGATCATTGCCAGCCATATATAACACGCGTGAGAGATCGAGTCCGTGCAGCGAAGCCAACATGCCGGGATGCCGGCACTGATCGAAGGGTACGCGATAGACGGTTCCCGGCGCTCCACCGCCTTTCATCGCATCGACGATCAGAATGCGGTCTGCCTGAGCAATCTCAGAGAGCGCGTCAAGAAAAGCGGTGCCTGCCTCGACAACCGCAACCCCCGAAGGAAGTTCACGCCGCACCAGAGCGCGAACCACATGTATGCCCACGCCCTCATCGCAGAGGAGAAGATTACCGATGCCGAGAATCAATGTGTTCATGGTCAAAATGTGGGTTGAGCGTTAAAGAGGGTCAATGGTGTTCCATCCGGGTACATGACATGCACAGCGCACGACATACAGGGATCGAAGGAGTGAACCACGCGGAGTACCTCGATGGGCTGCTCTGAGTTCGATACCGGTGTGCCTATCAGCGCTTGCTCCAAGGGGCCGCGAACACCATTTGTGTCCTTGGGCGAGGCATTCCAGCAGGTTGGAGTAATAACTTGATAATTAGCGATAGCTGCCATCCCGTTGGGAGCTTTGTTCGCATTGGAAGAGGTGGTAAGCCAATGACCGAGAGCGCCACGAGACGATTCCGTCAATCCTTCACCCGCTCTATCGAAAGGTGTAACACAAGGAATATAGTCTGGTGCTCCCTCCTTGAGTTGCGTAAGCCATAAGAACATTTCTTCAGCTATTTTTTTCGCCTCGTAAGCGCGCGCTACGTGACGATCCATTACTGAGACGCCGACGCGATAATCGCCATTGATCCACATCCGCGCCAGAGGCCCGCCTTCGCACGCATGATTTCTGTAGCGTGGAGCCTTGAGCCAGGAGTATGCGGCTGGTTTAGTCGCTGGATCGATCATTTCCGTTTTACCGACCGAGGGGTGGGCGTTGTTGGTCGAGTCGTCATACCATGAATTGGTAACCATCTCTGTGATATTTGTGGTAGAGAGATTCTCCACGAATGCTGGTTTCGAGCCATATACAACACCGCGCTTGAACAGACGATCGGGATTGGCAGTGTCATCCTGTTCGAAACCGCCGAAAGCAATCAAGTTACCAGGACCGCGTCCAATATGGTAGTAATCGCTATAACTTTGAGAGAGTAACTGCGCGTCCGGTATGTAGCTTCCGTTAATAAATTCAATCTGTTTCTTTAGATAATCGGTGAATTTGCCTACGATAGCGGAATTTGGCTTGGTGGTAAAGCCGCCGGCCTGAATCGCGGTGAGTCCAGGCATTCTGCCTGCGAAAATGGCCGCCATTTCATGCGCCTCACGCCGCATGGCAACCGCTGAAATAAAGTTGGTCGAGATCTGCCGCATTGCCGGACTGCGCATCAGGTCAATGTTCCAGTTACCCGCCCAAGGCGCGGAGGTTGGCAGAGTAATGTAATCGAGCACTGACAAGAAATAAAAGTGGAGCAGATGTGATTGGATGAAGTTTGCGCCAAGCACCAGGTTGCGCAAGATGCGCGCATTGGCAGGAACTGTGACGCCTGCGGATTGTTCAATCGCCATGCAAGCCGCGATGGTGTGTGAAACCGGGCACACGCCACAGATGCGCTGCGTAATGTAGGGCGCATCTTTGGTATCCCTTCCCACCAGGATTTTTTCAAAACCCCGGAACTGGGTTCCTGTACACTGTGCGTCAGTGACCTGCTGCTTGCCTTTGATGGTATCAATGGTGACCTGAACTTTTAAGTGTCCTTCAACGCGGGTCAAAGGATCAATGATTGTTATTTTTGCCATTACGAGGATATCCATGCCTTCAGTGAGATTTATTGGAACGGTCAAGCCGTACAATCTTTGCTGGAGCCGTATTCAAAGACGGTAGGCTTATTAGCTGGTGAATTCGATCAGTCGGGTCTTCCTTCAGCATGGCAACTCATGCAAGTTGCATTACTAAGCACTTCATGATCGGACGGCGTTGATCCCATGGTGCTGAATAGAGGTGCAAATTTGTCGGGGAAACCACTCTCAGTGCAACCAATGCATAATGAATCAGCCCCATTGCCGATGCTTGAAATCGTGCCCACGCACCAATTCGTTTCGTTATTCCACAACCGCGTTGGGCAATCAGCGTGGGTCTGAGGTCCTTTGCAGCCAAGGTTCATATTGCAATAACCAGTCGAACCTAGAGATGGGGCCCAGGGCTTATTGCACCGTGAGCACTTGCTATGAATCGTTCTGCCATACAGTTCAGTGGGACGATGCTTAGCATCCAGCGCTGGAATATTACCGGCAAGCAATTGCGCTATAGTCCAGACAATCCAATCGGGATGTGGTGGGCACCCCGGTATGTTGATGGTGGATACACCTGCGGCATTACTGACGCCTTCGATTTGCGTTGGATTGGGATTGGCTCCGGATAGTCCACCGAAGGCCGCGCAAGATCCAATGGAAAGCACATGAGCAGCTTTCGGCGCAAGTAGTTTGACTGCTTCCAGTGCAGTTACATCGATACCATTATGCGTATAAACTGTGCAGGTCTTGCCATTGAATAAAGTAGGAATGCCACCTTCAACGGCCAGAATGAACTTACCAGAAGACGCATTTATAAGCTGTTGCACGGCCGATTCTCCGGCCGCTCCCATAAGCACTGGATGATAGACAAGGTCAATGGTATGAATGAGCAGATCCGCTGCATCCATAGGCGCTGTTTTGGAAATGCGGTTGGCAAGCGAAACCGTGCATCCCGAGCAGCACGCGCCCTTAAGCCAAATGATCGGCGTTCCGTCTGTAGCGGCCAGTTCCTTATCCAGCGGAGCTAGCACTCTAGCTAGCCCCAACGCCGCGGCGGATCCAACACAATAACTCAAAAAATCTCTGCGGGTAACTATCATTTCTGCCTTTTACTTAGGAAAGTCAAAAACGTCAAAATATCCCTGCACTTTCACGGCTAACACTCATCGAGCAAAAGTGCAGGAACCTAAATTTCCGTTAAATAGCATTCTTTCTGAACTTGATGTTCGGCAGAACAGGTTGATCATCAATGACCTGCGGTGTGTGCATTTTCTGCCAGAAGTTTTTCGATGTTTGTTACATATGTTGCTTTGACATCGTGATCAAAAGGTCCGCTGGCCAACGACGTGAACCCTGTCTCGACAGCGTGAACAAGGCCGTCTTTGCCCACAAAGAATGTTGTTGGCCATGCGTTCAGATTCACTGCCTGTGGCAATTTGTCGTGGACTTCCTTCTGCACACCAGCCACCAGGTATGTGTATTCAATGCCGTATTTCTTAATGAAGGAGTGCAGACGCGCCAGAGATTGAATCTGATCCGGATCCTCAAAATCCAGGGCTACGATTTCCACTCCGCGGGCGTGATATTTGCGATAGAGTTCTGCAAGATAAGGGGCCTCGTCATGGCAGTTCGGGCACCAACTGCCTGTGACATTCACCAGCACTACCTTATTTTTGAATTGCGCGTCTGTATTCGACACTAACTTACCTTTCAGGTCAGGAAAGCTGAATTGAAAAGGCTGACTAGGATCCTTTACCGAGGTGTGTGTACTGAAATCATCTGGATTGGGAATATTTATGGCCTTTGCGTCTGCCGGACGGTACGCTTTAAACTTGGTGGGTTGACCATCCGATCCTGCGCGACCATGCCCGCCATAGAGGACAAGATCTAGCGATCCATCAGCGGCGGGCGTAATCTCAAGAATGGAGGCGCGTAAATCGCCAAAATGGCTTAATGTATACTTCCCATCCTTAAAGTTGCCAGCGAGAACACCCGTGTCACCATCAACACGAAGAATTGTGGCGTAGGCATTGGACAGATATTGATTCACGATCAGGCGGAAGGCGTGCTCACCCTTTGGGCTTTCGGTCGGAATGATCCAAACGCCCTGGATGGTGGGAGCTTGGGCATCGGGTTGTGGTAACGTGTGCGGCCTGAGTTCCAAAGAATAGGAAAAACCGCCATTCTTGCTGTAAGTTCCCTTCAAGACACCATCCTGCAGAGTTGCTTGAAAGGTGATATCGAATTGCGCAAACTTCAGCGTAAGGGAATCGCCGCTAATATTGCCCTCTGTGGACACAGAACGCTGCGGCCCATTGAGAAATGCGCCCTCCACATGATTGGCGGAGCCAGAGAGATCAAGATGTACAGGAACCGTTAGCGTTTCACTGACCTTTGCTGCGCCATCCCATCTGCCGGAAATGCCTTGCGCAACGGCCGTGGAGGAGAGAAGAAGTAGCGATAGAAATCGACCTAAATTCTTCATTAGGAAAGCTCCTTTGTTATTGCGACTCTTTGACTATCTCCACGGCGCATTTCGCGGTCAGCAAGCGCATCGTGAATCCATAATGTGAGTGGATGGTTGACGATCTGCGCCTCGCGTGATCAAACGAAAACCCGTCCCAGCAGGGCTGGCAGCGGATAGCATATCGATGACAGTCGCATCGCCGATGACGCGTGTCAGTTATCTATCCAAGCATCTCCCATGCACCAGCAGATAGTTTTATACGGACAACAATACGTAATATGGACAAGCTGCTTACTTTGTGGACTCAGAAATTCACGCACAATGCCTCATCTCCATTTTCATGAACACACCTTGCACGGGCGGCTAACTTCGAAAAGGCTGCCTATAACAGGAATATAACGTCACACTTGCCGAAGCTGATTTCGGTCTCCGAAGGACCTTCTTGTCGACAGGGCATAACCTGCCCAAACCAACATGATGGCGCTGAGGGCACCGAAAGCAATGATAATTTGCCCAACCAGACCGAACTCTGAACAGGTGTGAACATAGACGGCCCATATGCGCAACCTTCGTCCAAGGCTGTTATCGGAGAATCGCTTGGTTGCGAGGTGGCTTTTGTCGAACGGTCAATCATTAGACTCGTCACCTCTTGCATGATTACTACAGACGCTTTCAGGGCCGAACTTCAGTTATGTCCTGAGGCATTTGCAGCCTGGGTGGAATTTTGCAAGCGGCTCAATTGATTACCCGGTACCGATTGCCGCCTGTTCGCGGCAACGCGGGGTTTCTCCGCCAGCAACTTTTCAATATTGGCAACATATTTGGCCTTCACTTCACGATCGAATTCACCGCTTCCCGGCGATGTAAATCCTGTCTCGACGGCATAAACAAGACCATCTTTTCCGATGAAAAACGTCGTAGGCCAAGCATTCAGGTTATCGGCCTGCGGCACCTTATGGTGAATATCTTTCTGCTCACCGGCGACCAGATAGTTGTAATCGATTCCGTATGTCTTGATGAAGGCTCGTAGGCGCGTGAGCGTCTTCACTTGCGAAGAATCTTCGAAATCGAGCGCTACAATTTCTAATCCTCGCGCGTGATACTTGTTATAGAGTGAGGCGAGGAAGGGAGCCTCATCGTGGCAATTCGGGCACCAGCTTCCGGTAACATTCACTACAATAACTTTATTCTTGAATTGAGGATCATTATTGGAAACCAGCTTGCCATTTACATTTGGAAAACTAAACTGAAAGGGCTGTTCCGGGTCCTTTACAGAAGTGTGCGAACTGAAGTCGTCAGGCTGAGGCAAATTCTTTGCCTTTGCGCTCGACGCCCGATAAGCGGTGAGTTTAGCGGGTTGGCCTTCTTCCCCGACATGGGTATGAGTGCCAATCAGGGTCAGGTCGAGCGAACCATCTGAAGATGGCGCGATCTCAAGGATTTCAGCCCGAATATCACTAAAGTGGCTCAGCGCAAACTTGCCATCCCGATACGAACCGGCGAATGTGCCCGTGTCTCCATCCACGCGAAGGATTGTTGCATAAGCATTTTCCCCTTTTTGCGTGACCAGTAGGCGGAAGGCGTGTTCGCCTTTAGCGCTTTCGGTTGGGATGATCCACACTCCAGAGATACTCGGGACTTTGACTCCAGAGGCTTTTTGCTCGACATAGGGCTTAAGTTCCAATGGATAAGAGAAGTCTCCGCCATTTTTACTATATGTTCCGCTGAGGATGCCATCCTTCAGAGTTGCCTGCAGTGTGAGATCATACTGCGCGAACTTCAGCATGAGTGAGTCTCCGCTGACTTGCCCTTCGGTGGAAGGAGTGCGCTGCAGGCCATTGATGAAGGCGCCTTCTACATTGCTGCCGGAACCGGAAAGTTCAAGATGCACCGGTACTGTTAACGTGTCGCTGACCTTTGCCGTTCCATCCCAAAAACCATTGATACCTTGCGCGGCGGCCGTAGATGTGAGCAGAAGCAGGAATAAGAAACGATTAATAAATTTCATCGAAAATCCTCCCTTGTGATACAGGAATGGTTGATATTTGCCACGGCATATTTCACTTCCTGGAAATCACTTTTGCTCCGGGCGGCAGACATGGTCTTTCAGTTGGCTGACTCTGCTGGAAGCAAAATAAAAGCCCGCTCCAGCAGAGCTGGTGAGCGGGCGGGTAATCTATAACAACACGAATCGCAGTTGATCCGTGTTAATCAGCTATTGATGCATCTCCCCTCAATTCACCAGCAGATGTGCTTAGCGAACAACAGAGCGTATTGGGAACAAGATGCATGATGTTAGTTTGCATGTTACTGTCAACCTTGTCAAGACAATTATCCTCTGTACGCAGATGGAAGCAAGAACAAGATCGGGGCCTTGTTCCCAGATTATTTGTAAGCACCCGCTGTGACGGCGTCGAGTTCGATCTCAAAGAGCAGATCGTCCCGGCAGACAATTGTGTGAGCAGGCGCAAGCGGCAGTGGGGCGATTCCGCGCTCTTTGAGAATGGCATCAAAGATGGAAAGGTCGTTGATGTCGCGGAAGTATCCAATGGCGCGAACCGTGTTTGCCCACTTATATCCACGCGACTTGAAAATAGCCTCGACCACATCGAGGGTTAAATGAATTTGCTTGACCACATCGTCTTGATACAGACTTTCACCACCGGGCGCGATGCTAGCCGTACCAGAGATGGAGAGGTAACGACGTTTAGGAAAAGTCACTTCCACGGCTCGGGCAAATGAGCTGCGATATTCCGTAGCCGCGCATTGCAACGGAGATGCAACTTCACCAATCACGACCCGGTCATGCTTGGGCCGGATTGCCAGCGCTCCTGCAGCCAGTGCCGCTCCGAAGGGATTGGACGCGCCAATGCCAGTACTGGCGGGAATCAAGCGATCAAAGACGCCGCGGCTAAGGAAGAAGTTTGTTCGCGCCACATTGAATTCGTCGTACCAGTCAAGCAGTTTATCCAGATAGAGCCAGGTACGCACAACATGCGAGAAATCCATGCGTACCTTGCTCAACGCCGTCTCAATCTGCTCAAAAGTGCTATACGCCTGCCCTCCCGGAGTTGCGTCAATACTGACAGGCAGTATGCCTGCCAGCAAACTGTATTCCGCGTCGTCATCCTCCCAATAACTTCCGACGATGCGCCCATCCAGTTTTATATACCGAACAATCGTGGCCTTATCAACCACAAATGCCTGCGCACCGGATATCTGTGTTCCGGGGCATACATCTCCCTGAAGCCAAAGCAGAGGCCACTCCGACTTACCGAAACACGCCTGTGCTTGCTTCTGAAAGCTGTTTCCGCCGAAGACAATCTGGGCGACATTTATGCCAGATCGTGAAGAGATATCCGCCAGAATCGACAGTTCATCTGATCCACTACGGCGCGCACTGATGAATTGCATTGGTGCGCAGCTAGGGGCAGGGCTAATTACCTGATCTATTATTGACGACTCATTAAGTGAATGATTCATGGTATGCTCGCTTCCTATTAGCTTTTTTCACATAGCGGGTGGAGTATCCCTCCACCGAATTTGTGAAAATTGCCATGTGTGTTTTTGTTGCGATTGCTGACCAAGCGACTCAAAAAAGTGCTCGCTATTTTTTCGCTTCATTACATCGCGATAAACCAGATCCGCGAATCACGTAGATAGCAAACGACAAGCCTTCTCGCATTCCATGCATCCCTTGTCGCCACGAAAGTCAACACTTCGCGGCGGAATTTTCCCACTATCGTGTCTTCAGGTATTCAATCAGGTCGTTCAGCTCATCCTTGGACAGATCATTGGTTCTCCCATGCTCATCGTTCTGGTTGTAGATCGTCCAAATCTCTTCAAGCGTGCGCGCAGAGCCATCGTGAAGATAGGGTGCAGTTAGCGCAATATTGGTCAACTGTGGTGTGTCAAAAGGACCAACATTGTCGGTAATCTTGGTCGTTCCCACATCAAAGGACTTCTGATCCGTGCCTTTGGAGCCGCTGTGGCAGTGAGAGCACCGATTGACTTCCTCGACCGGATTGCCAAACTTGTCTTCAGACCGCTCAAACAGCACTCGGCCGTGTTCCTGCGCTGGAGTCAATGTGCCATCCTTACGAATGAAACGATTGGGTCTTGGAGGCAAATTGCGGATATAAACGGCCAGATCAGTTAGCGTCTTCTCGTCGTAATTCTCCGAACGCCAGAAGTATTTTTCGGTTCTTGGTCCGCACTCGATGGCAAGGCTCGGGTTGTTTCCATTCCACTTGTATGGTTCGGTATTCTTGACGTCTTCAAGGATGCGATTGTCCACAATATCCCTTCCAAAGCCATCCGGTTCCAGATCCCAGGTAATTCCATCAAAGGTAGAGTCAATGTGGCAACTGGAGCAGCTAATCTGTCCCTGGAAGGAATATCGGGCCGTATAGAAAGTTTGTTCTCCGTGACGCAATGCAGTGATAGTTTTGGGACCGTCAAGTGTGATCGTGGAGGTCACATGATTGGAATGTGTGTCGATTACGCTCAGCGTATCGTCAAGCCGGTTGGCCACGATTAGCTTGCTACCATCGTGGCTCAAAGTCACGCCGCGAGGATTCAGGCCAACGGGAATGCGCGCCACGACATAGCTGGAACTGGCGGAAAGATCCTGAACATGAGGTCCGGGATGGGCATGAATAAAGCCAAGGAGCCGCTGTACATCGATGACCGTCACAATCTCCGAGCCACCGCTCGTAATGTATATCCGCGATTTATCCGGTGCAATAGCGACACCGAAGGGCTGCGAAGCATAGCGTTCCAATTCATCCAACGGAACCTCGGCAGGCGCGCCAACATCTTTGCCAAACAAGGTAATCGTATCGGCAAATGCACCGCCGTGTTCGAGGTGTGCCAGTGGCACAAGATTTTTTGGATGCAACTCAGCCGCCACGCCCAATCGGCCATCCGATGAAAGGGCCAGATGAAAGACGCCTGCGATGTCATGCAGGGCAAGACGATCGATGACGGCAAGCTGCGCCGTGTCAATCACTGTAATTTCCGACTCGGGCGGTGTGCGATTTTCCCGTCCTGTTCTTGGCGCGGATAAATTGATATTTGGATAGATATGCGAGACGTAGACGCGGGTGCCATCCGGGGAAATCGTGAGGTAACTGGCTCCGCGTCCAGCCGGGATTCGCTTTTCTTCCGCGCCAGTCTGAGCATTGAGCACGGCTACATCGCTGCTGATGCGATTGACCACAAACACATGCTTGCCTGCTTTGTCTTCAACCACGCTGGATGGCTCCGCACCCACAGACCACGTTGTCACAACGGCCAGCTTGGCCGTATCGATTACCGAGAGAGTATCGTCCCAGGAGTTGGCCACAAACAGTTGGTCGCCAGACGAAGAAAGCGCGAACCCGCGCGGAACGCGGCCGACGGCAATGTTCTTGATAACCGCATAATCCGTGGTATCTAAAACCCGCACTTCATTGCTTTGCTGGCAGAGCACATACAGGCGCGCACCGTCGGGAGAGAACAATACCTCCAGCGGAGATGCGTACGTTACGGCCTTCAACTTCGCATCCGCGCGCACCAAGCGCAGCGCGGCAAACGTACTCAATAGGGATATAAAGACGGCAATAACGAAACCCCTGAAGCCCAAACTAATCTGGATGCGCCTATTCATTTCAACTCCTTAACGAACGACTTGTTGTTTGCTCATAGCCGACAAAAAAATGGAGCCTACTGTTCGTTAGTTGTCTCCATGCGCTGTGCGCAGTGTGTTTGCCAAGGAATGAATTTCGGATAAATCATCTGGGGTGGTGGAATGCAACAGCACGGCAGGCACGCGATTGGAGGCGGCGTGCTCTGGCCCCGTATGGCAACCCACGCAGATACGCTGTTCGCCGCTGCGAATCCAGAACCATCCATGTTCCTGACGCAGAACAGTACCGTTCTGATCCAGCAGAGAAAAACGTATCGGCTTATCCGCCGGAGCTTTCACGAAAAACGAGCCATCGGACTCGACCTTCGCCTTGCCCGTGACGGTTATTTTTCCCGCATCGCTCAGAGTCTCCAACTGAACAGAAGAGGGCGCAACCTTTAGATTTTCGTCGCGCGATTCACTCGCATCAAGAGCCAGCAGGTTGGCATAGCGCCAATTGTGCAGCGCGGATGGATGGCGTTTGGGCCTAGCGCGCGGCGCGACCAAAACCGGCTCAACAATATCTTCAGCATTATTTCCTAGCAAGGTTTCCAGCGCTTTGTCTCCGGGATTCCATAACTTCAAGTTATAGTGCGAACCGGCATTGACACGCACGCTCAGCAGCCATTTTCCATCACTAGTTTCAGCAAGCGCGCCCGCATATTCGGCTTGCGGCACAGCGATGGCCACCTCCTGGGCGAGCGGGGAAGTGAATCGCGCCAGCGCAGAGCCGTGGGTAAACACCACATCGCCGGAAGCCAACTGATGACCGCCCCAGCGACCGTTTGAACCAACTGCATTGTGATCGCAACGATACGATTCAACACCCGATCCATCGGCATACACCAAATACTCTTCTGGAGTGGAATCTGTACCCAGTGGGAAGCTGGATTCGAACAGGATGCGTCCATCCTGCAGAACATCGTCGGGAATTATGCTGACGGGCAGATGCGAGATTGGCAACACGGTTGAGCCGGCATTTTCATCAATCGGATCGAGCGCCTCTTTTGCATCCTTGCCAGCCGTTTCTAACTGGAAACCATGCGCGGAGCGGCGTGCGTAGACCAGCCGACCGAAGGGAAGATAGAATGGGCGGATAACATCGTCTATACCGCCGACAAGTTTGCGTACGGACTGATCGGCAAGATTCAGTTCCCACACTTGCCAGGGGTCGCCAGCATTTTGCTTGCCGGAAAAAAGTACCCTATTGCCATCGAAGGAAACATTGGCATCCGCAGAGGCCGCAAATCCAGGAAGAAGCGTGTGAACTACCCCTTGATGCAGCAAAAGCAGCTGTGCGCCCCTGGGGAAGCGCTCCTCGCCGCGCAAAGCTGCCAGCGGCAGATAAACCGGCGCAGATGTCACAATAATGTCCGCCCCTTGGTACTCGGCCGGCTTCGGCCTAAACCCGAAGGTCGGCAGCAACGCCAGAACCGCAAGAGCTGCCAAGACATTATTCTTTAATCTCATTCCAATATCTCCCCAAGCACTTACCATCAGACCAAATACATCTTTGCAAACTGCTTACTCGAATCTACTTTTTGATTGCCCGCCGGAGATAGATTTCCGGCAGGCTGTCCGTGATGATCTACTGTCCCACCTTGGCGGGAAGACCGCGAGCATCGGCCAAGTCTTGCAATGGTTTTTCGGCAAGGAGTTTTTCGACATTTGATTCAAACTCTGCCGTCAGTTGTGTGTAGAATTCGCCGCTGGCCGGAGAAGCAAAGCCGGTATGAGTCGCCTTCACCTTTCCGTCGCGGCCGATAAATATAATCGTCGGCCAGCTATTGAGGTTTGTGAACTGAGGAATCTTGTCCCACAATTCAGCCGTGGTTCCGGCAATCAGATAGTTGTACTTGACTCCGTAATGCTTTACGAAAGCCTGTTCGCGCTCCAGGCTCTTCAGTTGGGACGGTTCCTCAAAGTCGAGCGCGACAATCTCAAGCCCCTTGCTGTGATACTTGCTATACAGTTTGACCAGATATTGCGCTTCATCGTGGCAGTTCGGGCACCAGGTTCCGGTAACCATGGCAATCACTACCTTGCCCTTGAACTGTGGATCGTCGTTCGACACCAGCTTTCCGTGATCATTGGGAAAGGAAAATTTGAATACCTCGTCCGGGTTGCGAACGCCGGTATGGGTCTGATAGTTATCAGGTTCGGGAAACCCCTTGGCCTTTTCCACCTCAGGGCGATATGCGATCAGCTTGGAGGCATAACGGCCACTGACCGGTAGGCTAGCCACATCGCTACCCGCAGCGGGATTGCCGGAGCCCTGAGCCACCGCCGGCTTTCTTCTTGGAACAATTGTTTCCTGGATGATTTCGAGAGAACCATCTAGCGCCACGGAGACTTCAATAAGTCCGGGCCGCCCACCATCATAGTGGCTCAGCACCCATTTTCCATCCTTGTAAGTTCCCGAGTATGAACCCGTATCTCCATCGACACGAAGAATGGATGCTTCGACGTAAGCTCCTTCCTGCTCAACAATGAAACGAAATGCATTTTCACCCTTGGCGGATGGGGCGCTGAGCGGAATAATCCATGAACCGCCAATCTGCGGCACCTTGTCCGGCGCAGCCACTGGCGTGTTTACATGGCGCACGGCCTGAAATGCCGAAGCCCCAAACGGATTTCCTGTAAACTCGATCCTCTTCAGTCGTTCTGCATCGGAAAGGTTTGCGTCGGCGGCTGCCGCGTCTGGCTTGGGCGCTGCTTTACTGAGTACAGGCCGCGCAATGCTGACTTCTCCGATTAATTTTCCATCTTGCAGCGTTGCCGTAATAACAGTTTGGTATTGATCGAGTCTCAGGACAAGCTTGTTATCCTCAAAGGTTGCGCTGCTTGTGCCGTCGTTGGGCCTTTTTCCGTCGTAAAAAATACCCTTCAACGTAGGGCCCGATCCAGCGATGTCGAGACGGAATGGAATTACTTGTCCTTGACTGACAAGAGTTGCATCCCAACGTCCGTCGATCGCTTGTGCCGTATTCGTTGACTGTGCTGCCGCAATGGACGCGCCAACAACCGCGAACGCTACCGCGCGTCCTGCCATTTTCGTAAATGCTCTCATCGTATTGCTCCCTCTCCGATTGGTATCAGTGAGTTTCCGCTCCTGCCGATTCGGATGTTAAAGCTTTCCCGGTTACTTCAAGGAATGCCGCTACGCCATCACTTAATCCTGCATTTTCGTTCGCGACTTCCAGTGACGATTCAGTATTTTTCTCCACCGTTGTTGTGTACAAATCCGGCTAGGATTACCCATTGAATACAAATGTTCCAATGGGCAATTCTTCCTTCGCATGACATTGCAAATAGCTCTACTGCCCTGCCCGGGTAGGTACCACGCCGACGATAGCCAGATTCTGCAAAGATTGAACAGGGTTATCGGCAAGCAGATTTTCGACATTTGATTCGAACTCTGCCTTCAGTTGGTTGTAGAACTCGCCACTGGCTGGAGAAGCAAAGCCGGTATGAGTCGCCTTCACCTTTCCGTCACGGCCGATGAATATGATCGTCGGCCAACTGTTGAGGTTGGTAAAGTTCGGAATTTTCTCCCACACTTCGGCCGTGGTGCCGGCGATCAGATAGTTGTACTTGACTCCGTAGTGCTTCACGAAGGCCTGTTCGCGCGCCAGACTGTTTACCTGAGCAGGCTCCTCGAAATCGAGCGCGACAATCTCAAGCCCCTTGTTGTGATACTTGCTGTACAGTTGGACCAGATATTGCGCTTCATCGTGGCAGTTGGCGCACCAGGTTCCAGTTACCATGGCGATCACTACCTTGCCCTTGAACTGTGGATCGTCGTTCGACACGAGCTTTCCATGATCGTTGGGGAAGGAGAATTTGAAGACTTCGTCCGGGTCGCGAATGCCGGTGTGGGTCTGATAGTCGTCGGGTTCGGGAAGTCCCTTGGCCTTTTCCACCTCTGGGCGGTACGCGACCAGCGTGCGGGAATAACGGCCGCTGGTCTGCACATTGGCCACATCGCTGGCTGCAGTGGGGCTGTTGCCCTCCTGCGTGGCAGGCTTCTTTCTTGCAATGCCACCAAGCTGCCCGATTTCGAGCGAGCCGTCTTTTTGCAAAGTTACTTCAATGACGCCAGGACGCCCGCCATCAAAGTGACTTAGCACCCACTTCCCATCCTTATAAGTTCCTGAGTATGCGCCAGTGTCTCCATCAACGCGAAGAATGGATGCCTCGACATAGGCGCCTTCTTGCTTGACAATGAAGCGGAATGCACTCTCTCCCTTGATCGACAGAGAACTGAGCGGAATAATCCATGAACCGCCTATTTGGGGAACATCAGCTGGTGCTGCCTCTGCTGTATCCACATGACGGACGGCCTGAAATGTCGAGCTGCCGTAGGGGTTTTCTCCAAACTCGACCTTCTGCAACCGTTCTACTTCGCTGGCGTTTGCGTCGCTGCCTGCTGCTTTTCTAGCATTCGTATCACGCGAAGTGACAAGATACCCGGTAAGTTTTCCGTTCTGTAGAGTGGCCGTGATCGTGGTCAGGTATTGATCCAGCTTCAGGACTAGCTTGTTGCTTTCAAAGGTTGCGCTGCTTGTGCCGTCGTTCGGCCTAGCACCGTCAAAGAAAATACCCTTCAACACCGCTCCCGACCCGGTGATGTCGAACCGGAAAGGAATCACTGTTCCCTGGGTAGTAAGACTGGCGTCCCAACGTCCGTCGATCGCCTCGGTCGTATTTGTTGACTGTGCCACTGCAACAGACGCGCCAAGAACAACGAACGTCACCGTGCGTACGGCTGCTTTCGTAAATGTTCTCATCGTATTACTCCCTCTTTGGTTGATGGCAGTGAGTTGCCGTTCTTGCTGATTCGTTTGTGAATGCTATCCCCTGTTACTTCCAAAAGCCTGTTTCACCGGGGATGGCCAGCATGGTTGCGCGATCAGAAGGATAGCCGGCCGCCGAGTTGGATAATGCGCGAAAACCCTAGCTGCGAGGTAATTGCGCCTGTCGAGGCATTGTTCGTTGGGAATGTAAGCGTCGAGTTAGGAGCCGCTCCTTTAGCGACTGAAATGGGAAGCGTGATGCCTGGCTGTCCAAACTCCGGCGTATTGAAGGCGTTCAGAGCCTCTGCGCGGAATTCAAAGCTCAATTTTCCGGGCAGCTTGAAGTCCTTGTTGATCGCGATGTCGGAGTTTTCAAATCCCGGCCCGTAGCAATTCAGGGTGCGCGGCGCATTACCGTAGGTGTAAGGAGCCGCCGGAGTGAAGGCCGCCAGATTGAAATATGAACTGGCAGTGCTTCCGCCCAACCGACCCTCAGGACTGCCATGGCGGCATGGGCTAACTCCGCCTGTAACCAAATTCGGACGCTGGTCAGCTCCTCCCACTCCGGTGGTGCCAAAAGTGCCAGAGCTGAGGTCTGTCTGGACAATCGGCAGTGGACCACCGTTTTCCAGAACCGTTACATCGTTGATCTTCCATCCGCCCACGGCAGCATCCACGACGCGATTGGCGCTGCCAAGAAAGCGCTTGCCCTTTCCTACCGGAATCTCGTACGTGATCGCAGCGGTAAAGCGGTTGGGAATATCGTTGGTGGCGCGCGAATACTCCGCCTTCGGGTTGGTATTATCCTGCGGACCGGAGCCGCTGGGGTTGGGATTGAGGGTGTTCAAACCTGATACCGGCGACCCCCAAAGATTGTCCCAGTTCGAGGCCCAAGTGTAAGCCAGCAGCGCGGTCAGCCCGTGGCTGAAACGCTTCTGCAACTTCAGATCGAGCGCGTTGTAGAGGCTGTGGCCGATGCTCTTGGTCTCCGTGATGGAGCCGAACTGCGGAAAGGGAAGCAGAGTCTGGCCAAGCGCCACCGTCTTCTGCGCGATGATTCCGAAGGGGGTTGATGGGAGAACGACGCCAGCGTTCGTTGTGAGGTTCGCCGCATAGTAAGGGTTGGTTACCTTGGTCGCCAGACTGGTGGTTCCGCCCGCATACTGCGCCAGAACATTGTCGGAGATTTGGTTGATATTCACCGCATCCGCAAGATTGCGCCCATGCGCTCCGACATAGCCGATTTTGACGATGATCTCGCTCGGAAGCTGTTTTTCAATATCGACCGAGTACTGCTCTACCAGCGGATAGTTCAGGTGGAAGGCAGGAACCGTGATGGACCCGCCGACGCCGGTCAAATTCCCCAGTGAAGTGCCCGTGGGTGCGAGCAGGCTGGAACCGAATGGATTGGAGAACCAGCCGTTCGCCCCAGCCGCGACCGCCGCATTTGCATTGCCGGGCGAGTAGCTTGTTAGTTGCGAGAATCCGGTGGACGCGGACGCCAATGGAACGGCTGCGTAGAAGACTCCATATCCAGCACGAACCACCGTTCCAGGCCGTACTTCATAACTCAAGCCAGCACGGGGATTGAACTTTGTGTTACTCAAGCTGCCTGAATGTTTCGAGTATCCATTCAAGCCGGCAAAGACAATGGCGCCCTTGGCCGTTACATCGCCATTGGCGCCGGGAAATTCGTAGGAAATATTCGGATCGAAGCCCACATTGTAACGATTGCTGGCCTCTTCCTGTCCCGGTTCGTACTCATACCGGATGCCAAAATTCACCGTCAACTTGTTGGTCACGCGCGCATCGTCTTGAATGAACAGCGCCTGATAGTGAACAAATTGGTCGAGATTCTGCGCATTGATCTGCGCACTGGCCGAGGAAGGCAGGCCGAGAAGCAGATCGGCAATCGCCTGCGGCCCGTTGGATACGGCCGCGCCATTCGCATCGGTATACTGGCCGTTGAACGTAAAGGAGCCATTGGCCGAGGTTTCAACCGAAGATACCTGGTGGAAGTCGCGAAAGGAATAACCAACCTTCAAATTCTGCTTTCCGATCGTCTTGGTCAGCACCGCGACAAAATTTTTCTGCGCCTTGATCGTCGGTCCGCTATTGGCACCGCCGAGATTCCCGCCTAGGGACGCCGCAATGATATTGGTTACACCAGACAGGTTGATGGTCGGAAAGGTTTTTGACTGCAACTGGTCAACGTAGGCGGCCGGAAATCCAGTCCCGCCAAAGCCGCTGGTCTGGTCAAAGCCGTTGCTGTACTGCGGCGTGGTCGAGTAGTAACGGCTATAGCCATAGCCCACGGTCAGCAGCGTGGTGTGGTTGATGGTTAAGGTATTGTTCCAAGCCGTCGCGTCGATATAGCGCGTCAGCACGCCATCGTTGGCATAAATCGTGTGATATAGATCGCCGCTTGGCTCTTGCGTCGCCAAGTGAACATAGGAGACCGACGACGCCCACCAGGGTGTGAAGACATGGTCCAGTTTGCCGACATATTCGTCGCCGCGCGTCTTGAAGTCATCCGACCCATTGTAGTTCGGAGAACTGCCGTCGTAGGCTCGGCCCGCGTACTGTGGCGAAGGGCTGGGGAATTGGTTGACGATGTACTGGCCGATCGGATTGATCAAGCTTGCCGGGATTACATTCGGCGTGGCCACTCCGTTCAGATTGCCAGTCAGCACGGCCGTCCGGACACCGCCCACAAAAGGCTGCGTCGGATCGTAGAGCGTGAAATTGTAATTGGCGGCGTCCGCGCTGAAGTTGCCCGCTCTCTCGTCTGCGCTGGGAACCCAGAAACTGGTGCTTGAACTAACCAGCGGCTGGGCCTGACGGTAGCCGGCTTCCGTAACCCAGAAAAAGGTGTTTTTCAGATAGTGGCTCTTGTTGCTGAAAGGCAGTTTGCCACCAAAGGCACCGGCATATTGATAGGTCGTATAGTCCGGCTTGGCAATGCCGTTGTGATCGTAAAACCATGAGTTGGCCGCCAGCCCATTCTGCCGGGTCAGGCCGAAGAGTTCGCCGTGATACGTATCCGAGCCGGACTTCAGCGAGGTATTGAAGATGCCTCCGCCGGTTCTGCCCAGCTCGGCGTCATAGGTGTTGGATTGCACCTTGATGTCGGAAACGGCTTCGATCGCCGGCACAAACGTCACGCCGCCGGTCGACGTGGAGATAGGAATTCCATCGACAACATATCCGTTCACACCGATTGGCGCACCAGAGACCGATTGCGAATCCGTACCGTTCTGATCTTCATAACGCACGAACCGTGGATCGCCGACCGGCGTCACGTTGTTGTCCAGCTTATTGACCGTGAAAGGATTGCGCCCTTGATTGGGAAGCTCCTGAACCTGCTCCTCGGTGATGAGTTGCCCCTCGGAGGCGGTCGCCGTGTCGATCAAAGGTTCTGTGCCGGTTACCTCAACCGTTTCGCCTTCCGCACCCACAGTCAACTTCTCATCGGCAGTCACTGTCTGTTCAAGATCGACTGTGATTTCATTATGCTCGGTCCTTTTGAAGTTATTTGCCGTGACGACGACTGTATAGGTTCCCGGCCCAACCGCGGTAAAGAAGTAATCGCCCGCCTGATTGGTGCGCGTGGTGCGGGCAATCTCCGTCCCGTCGTTTGTCAGAATGACTCTGGCGTCCGGAATCACCGCTCCGGAAACATCCGTGACACGTCCGCGAACAGCGCCATAGTTATTCTGCGCATGAATCGAAGGCGCAATCACTCCAGTCAGCGACAAGACCAAAACCAAAATATGGGTATGAAAACCTGGCTTCTCAAAAAAGTATTTCATGCAATTCTCTCCGTCAGTCTTTCGATTTCATCTCGAATCGAATGGCCTCTGTATGGTTCAATTGGTGGTTTTCGAAGCAGGAGACGGAGATTCTCTATGGACGAGCGACAAGTCGCGTCCAACGAAAAAGGCCCGCTCCAGTTTTGCCGGTCAGCGAGCCTTATTCAAGACATAAAAAAGCCCGCTCCAGTGGTGCTGGTCAGCGGGCACTTACGCACAGCTCCAAATTTTGGAACCTATGACGTAATTGCGCATATTACGCGCGTCATCCGTTTCGCCAGCATATGCCATGCGAAATAACAACAAGCTCGAGATGACATGAAGCGCTCACCTGTCATGGACTCATAGTCACGAGAAAAATGCAATTTACGCTGTATCGGGCATCACAATCATTTGTGACGGGGGGCACATCGTTAATCTGCTACTCTTTTTGGGGGATAGAATCCAGAGTATTGGGCAATCCACTTAGCCGTGAGGAAACTGATCGCATGAAGAAAACCATACACTCACTGCTTTCTGTGGCCGTGGCCGCGTTCGTCACCGTGATTGTCGCCGTTGTCGCGCTCGCCCTGCCCACGCAATTTCCCCTTGTCAACAGTAGTCCAGCGGCTGCAACACCATGCCGGAGAAGAAACCGGCTCGTTCGATGTTCACTTTGCCCCGTAGATCACCAAAGATTTTGTCGTCAGCGTTAATGCGGCAAGCACTCTAGTCGCCTTTGGCATCTGGCGCCGCGGCCATCTGGTTATAGAGCCGTTTGACATTCAGGCGATTGCTGCATACGGCCATCTCCGGTCATGCTCTCCGGCGGAACCGTCTTATCGCTCCAGAAGCAATTGCCAGTTCGAATCTGAGCTTTGAAAATCCGAGCCTTGCGCGGTGCTCTTGCCGATAACTCAGGCGTCGTTTCGCATAAGTCAAGCAGAAGCTCAACTTGTATCTACTAATAACCAAGGAGTAATTTTTTCGATGCGTATATTACGCCAGATTATAACTGTTTTGTTTCTTGTTCCGACGGGATTTCCATTGCTTGCGGCATCTTCGGCTGACGCCCCACATATTCATGTCGAGCTGCTCATTCCACGCGACAAGTTATTTGTTGACAGGCCATTGAACGATGCTGGAATTTACTTCAAGCTGGAGCGTGGCTGGCATATCTATTGGAAGAATGCGGGCGACGCCGGATTTCCACCCGACGTAAGCTGGAACCTTCCCACCGGCATAACATCAGGAGCTCTGGAGTTTCCTGCTCCGCACCGTCTGCAACTCGGTTCATTGATAGATTATGGCTACGAGGATGAGGTTTTGCTGCCTCTGAAGATCCGCGTTGATAAAAGCGTGAAGGCCGGCCCTGCAACCTTGCACGCCAAGTTGAGCTGGCTGGTTTGCCAGAATAGTTGCATCCCTGGCAACGCAGACTTGGAGATTGTCAAGAATGTTGATCCTGACTCGCATCCATCAGAACCATTATCCGACCCGCTTTTCAATCGTTTTTTGAAGCTCATTCCCCGCCCATTGCCCGCCAATATCAATCCGGTCTTCCAGACTACAAAAAATGCCATTCGTCTCACTGTTGAAACCGGCCAGCAAGAAAAAACCGCGGTATTTTTTCCCGCCGATCCGGACATCATCGACAATCCATCGCCTCAGAAGCTCACGCCAACTCCCAATGGCTTGATTCTCGACCTCAAGAAAGACGCCGGCCTTTCCGCCAATCCGGCAAAGTTGAAGGGGGTTCTAGAACTTTCCGGCGGCCGGGTGTTTGAACTGGCCGCGTTTCCGGCAGCAGTAACCGCTTCCACGTCGTCCATACCCGCTGCGGTGCCGGTAACTTCATCATCTACGCCTGGCATTGCGCCAAAGCCTTCTGGCTCCGGGCCGGCTAATCCGCCATCGTTTATCTTGGCGGTGCTTTTGCGGGCCTCCGGACTAGCTTTTATCGGCGGACTTTTGCTGAACCTGATGCCGTGCGTCTTCCCGGTGCTGTTCTTGAAGGGCTTGGCGCTGGTCAATTCCGGCAATGCAGAGAGAGACAAACTGTGTGCGCACGGCCTTGTTTATGCCGCGGGAATTCTGCTCTCTTTCTGGGCGCTGGTGGCTGTGCTGCTCGGGTTGCGCGCGGCGGGCGCAATGCTCGGCTGGGGGTTCCAGTTTCAGTCGCCAGTCTTTCTGGCGCTGATTACCGGGCTGCTCTTCTTTCTCGGCCTCTCGCTGGCTGGGCAGTTCGAGATAGGTCTCACGCTGACAAGCGCGGGCGGCTCGCTGGCACAGAAGAGCGGCTACACTGGCAGCTTTTTCACCGGAGTGCTAGCCGTAGTGGTGGCCACGCCCTGCACCGCGCCCTTTATGGGAGCGGCTATCGGCTACGCGTTGGCCCAGTCTGTGACCGTTACCTTTGCTGTTTTCACAGCGCTGGCTCTGGGGCTGGCTGCGCCCTATGTGGCGCTTACGCTGCAACCGGCCTGGACGCGCTGGCTACCCAAGCCCGGCGCATGGATGGAGGTGCTGCGTCAGGCCGTTGCTGTGCCGATTTTTGCCACGGTTATCTGGCTTTCTTGGGTGGCAACAAAGGGGCATGGAGCAGATATACTCTGGACGCTTCTGGGCAGCTTCCTGCTGTTGGCTATTGCAGGATGGTTTTTAGGCCGCTGGCCGACCAAGCGTTGGGCCACGGCGGTTGCGACCTTGATTCTGCTCGCAGTCGCCGCTCTGGCCGTCGTTGGTCAAAGAGTGGCTGGAGGCGCGAGTGAATCGCTGGGGATCTCAGCAAAAACAAGCTCAGATTCCGCTACGGCCGGTGCCTGGGAGCCGTGGTCGCCGCAAATTCAGGCGACTTATCAATCCCAGGGACGTCCGGTCTTTGTGGACTTTACCGCGGCCTGGTGCCTGAGTTGTCAGGTCAACGAGCGCGTCGCTCTGAATCAGCCGCAGGTGCAACAGGCCTTCCGCTCCGCAAACGTGGTTCTGCTGCGGGCCGACTGGACACGCCATGACGAAGCAATCACGCACACGCTGACAACGCTGGGGCGCAGCGGGGTTCCAGCATACGCCTTCTACATTCCGGGCCAGCGCGAGCCGCTTCTGCTTCCTGAGGTATTGACTCCCAGCATCGTCATTACCGCGCTGAACAATCAGCCGAATGCCGCCTCAGCAGCAACTCACTAACCGGCATTTCTTCAGCAGTTGCTAACCGCTTTGGTCGCTGCAATCTCAACTGGGCGGTGTGCCGAAGCTGCTCGACTGTCTCCGGGAATTTAAAATCTTCCCGGCGCGGAGGAAGCAGTCCTGGCCGCAGCGTGACAATTAAACATGAATTCTTGCCGTAGGGTGGTGTACAATGTGCAGTAAAATAATAATTGCAGGTTTTGTAGCTGAAGTGGAGGACCGGGGAACGATGGAAGACCGACATCTTTTCAATGTACCCGCGGGCCATTGCACCGTCGAACGCCGCATTGGCGTTCATCCCCTGGCGATCTATAGCAAGTCAATGCATATCTATACATCATTTTGTACCCGCCTTCGCTGTTGTAACTCCCTCTAATTTTTCGCTTGTATCTGTCTGAATATCCCGCGGATGAAATATCCGCGGCGGCTCTTACTATCTTGCACGATTAGCCGCATGGACCAGGAGATTCAGACTCATCCGGCACACCTGACAGAAATTTTTCAAATTATATCTGAATTGTGTAAAAGGAGAAACGCTCGATCCAGTTTCTTCTTCTTCAACCCGCACACCGCGAAGATGGTGTGTGTAACCGCATTCTTCAAGGAGTATTATGCACATTTCAATTCGTGTTTCTGCTCGGATTTCGGCTGCAGTGTTGGCATTGAGCGTGCTGCTGGCCGTGCCTGCCACGTTCGCGCAGAATCTGAAGCCCATCCAGCTTTCCACGCCGCAGACTACGGGCGGAAAGCCGCTTCTGCAGGCTCTTGCCGAGCGCCAAACCACTCGTTCATTCGCGGATAAGCCACTTTCTACGCAGGTGCTCTCCAATCTTCTTTGGGCTGCTTTTGGCATCAATCGTCCTCCTGAGGTAAAAGCTGGGTACGGACGCACTGCGCCCTCCGCTAGAAACGACCAGGAAGTTAGGCTCTATGTGCTGCTCGCCGATGGTGTCTATACGTATGACGCTGTGGCGAACACGCTGGTTCCCGTGGTGGCGGGCGATGCGCGCGGCAAAGTTGGCACTCCCGCACAGGCCGCAGCTCCTGTGACAATCGCGTATGTAGCCGATGTCAAATCGGACAGATTCAGTGGCGTCGATACTGGATTTATCGGACAGAACGTTTACCTGTTTGCTGCTTCAGAAGGTTTAGGAGCATGGTTTCATGCTATTCATGGCGACGATGCCGCCAAGGCCCTTAATCTGACGGCGGATCAGCACTTGCTCTTTGCGCAGGCGGTCGGTTATCCGGGATCATCTCCAGCGACAGCTCCAAAAAAGTAAGCAAGGGAAACGATCTGCAGCATTGACTTGCAATCTGTAACTAACTTGCTCTCTGTTCACTTGGTCGAGATTGCTTGCCAAACGCAGAAGAGTTTATTGAATCCAAACCCTGGCAGAGATTGCCACAACCAAACAGGAGAAAAGCAATGGAAAGAAGAACATTACTGGGCTTGGGAATAGCAGGTATTGGCGCATTGGCACTGACACCTAATGCTTCAGCGCTTCAGTATTATCCCCGACCTTCTGATAAGAAATGGGCTGTGCTCTACGGCACTTGGGCTGGCACATCCCGCGACGCAGGCGTATGGATTTCTGAAGGTTTGGGCGGCATCGCAGATGTCTTCGATCTGCGGGAAAATCCTGACCTCAATAAGTACGACAACATCATCATCGGATCTTCCATCCGTTCAGGCAAAATCAAGCCTGAAATCAAGCAGTTCCTCGATGCCAATTCAACTTGGCTTAAAGATAAGATCAGAGCGCTCTATGCCGTCGCTGGAAATGGGCAAAAGCCTATTACTCCGGAATTGGTGAAAAAGTATGTCACCGATCAGTTACAGGCTTTTAGCGGAGCAAAAGACGTCCCTGCCCATGTCTTTCCTGGTCGTGTTACGGCTGCTCTTCTTGATTCGCCAATTCGCGAGGCCTTGCTCTCCCGTGGCGGCGAATATGACAATCTGAAGCGCAGTGAGGCCCTTGAATTTGGTCAGGAAATCCTCAAGCACGCTTAGTTTGCTCTCTTTACCAATGCGCTATGCAGGTACGCCTATGGCGCTTCTGAATATGTTGTCATTTCTTCAGCGATGGCGGCTGAGGATTCTTCTCAACGCAATTCCGCAACCTTGGGAGTAATTCACAAATTTGGATGGCTCACTTAGCCTTGTATGGCGTCTTCGGAGGCCGTGTCTCGGCCTCCAGAGACATTGTGCTGCAGGTTTTCATACAGCATTGCCGGCAGGGCTGTGCAGTTGCTCTCTCTCCTTTATCTGAGGAGGTGGGACAGCAGCAGTTCTAAATGGGAGGCGCTTTGCCTCAAGCGAGCGTGTTGATGAGGCTGAGCCAAGTGGGAAGGAGGACGTAGGCGCAGATGGTATGTAAGATCCTGAAAGAAGCGAGCTCGCGCCCCGACCGTCGCGCGAGCTTGTTGCCAAAGATTTTCCAGGCAATCACATGCGGTATGGAAGGCGAAGGCCAACAAGTTCATGGCGGCGAAGGTTCTGGCCAGGCATTTATTCCCGTGGCCGAAGTTGTGTGCCAAGTTATAGCCGTTGTTTTTCAGCACATTGAAGCTCTCGTTTTCGATCTTCCAGCGGGCTCGGGCGCAAGCGGCAAGCTCGACCACATTCTCTACCGTCACCGGCAAGCTGGTCACGAAAGCCCCGTCATACGCGGCTTTTCCCTTTTCGTCGGTAATGGTTACAGCCAACCAGCTGACGGCCAGCGCATCCTTTCCGTCTCGCAGCGGAACCCCCTCGATCCAGCGGTAGCGATAGGTCAGGCTGCGCTGGCGAGCACGGCTTCGGCCAGCGGCTGGCAACTGAAGGGCGCATCGCCCAGGTAGACCGGGTCAAGCATCAAACGGATGAAGTTGTCGGTGGATATATTTTTCATTCCGAAGAGCGTATGGCAATTCGATCTGCCGTGCCCCTGCTCCAGCCGCCGCTGGTGGAACAAAAACGACTCGCTCTGCATGAAAAACAGGGAAAACGCCGAAAGGCCAATATCGACCATCGAGTAGTCCACATCCGTGATGCGCCGAGCGTCGGGAAATCCAGCACAGACCGTGCGAAAACCAGCCAAAAGCGATTCGAGTATCTCCACACCTCAACAAAACGCAGTTCTATGCTGCGGAAAATTGCTATCCAGGTCTCTGCAACCATTTAGAACTGCTGGCCTGAAGGGCCTCAAGTTTAACTTTGCGGGATATATGTATATACTATGGCAAACGACATGCAGAACGACCTACAAAGCGCAATGCCTTGTTCGACGGCAACTCCCTGTTGCTGTCCATGCTCCTGTTGTTGTCGTTAAATCCCGAATCAACTGAATGAACTTCGTATCCTTCTCTGTCACATGCTCTGTCGCATGAGGGAGGGCCATCTTATTCACATTTGCATCTCTGCGATGAGCGGAAGAAAGTGGTTTTTCGATGCGCAGCTTCAGCATTTCGCGCTTGGTCGCGTTGTCCTTTCTGGTCAGTACAGTCCTTCTTGCACAAAGTAATTCAACCGGCGCGCTGGCGGGCGATGTGGCTGACAGCAGTGGCGCCGTGCTGCCCGATGCCGCGTTGACGCTGACAAGCGAAGCCACCGGGCAGACGCGTATCATCCATACCGACAGTCATGGCGGCTATCGTTTTGCGCTCCTGTCGCCAGGTTTCTACAATGTTGAGGCCTCAAGCGGTGCCTTTCAGCCACTGCGCAAAAGCCACATCGAGATCTCTGTCAGCAGCGTCAGCACCATCAACTTCACGCTTCAGGTCAGCGCGCAGAAAGAAGTTGTCGAAGTGCGTGACGAAGCACGCCTGCTGCAAAGTGAAAGCGCCACGCTTGGAGGTCTGGTCAACAGTGCCACCATTGACAACATGCCGCTTTCGACCCGCAATTACACGCAGATCCTCGATCTCTCCGCCGGCGTGCAGGCCGACGTGAACAATGCCGGCAATCTCGGCCGCAATACGCAGGATGTTTACGTCAACGGTGCGCGCAGCATCGATAACAACTTCCAGATGGATGGTGTTGAGGTGAACAACTTCGGCACCGGCCGCGGTGGAGACTGGCTCGGCTACTCGGGCATTCCTATTCCCAATCCCGATGCGGTGCAGGAATTCAACGTGCAGACCTCACTCTACGATGCCGGATTCGGCCGCGGCGCCGGAGCCAATGTGAATGTAGTCACCAAGTCCGGCAGCAATCACATTCATGGCGATCTCTTCGAGTACTTCCGCAACGATGCCCTCAATGCCAATGACTACTTTTTGAAAGAGACCGGGCAGAACCGCCCCGTGCTCAAGCAGAATCAGTTTGGCTTTACGCTGGGCGGACCGATCGTGCGTGACCGCCTCTTCTTTTTCGCCTCCTACCAGGGCACGCGGCAGACCAATGGCGTCGGATCAAGCTCGGCTTCGAGCGCTATTCTGCCCGCGGCGCTCACCGATGCGCGTGATCGCGCCACGCTTGGCGCTGCCTTCGGCGGCAGCTTTGCCGATGGCACAATCCAGAGCGATGGCAGCAATATCAGCGCGCCGGCCCTGGCGCTGCTCAATTACAAGCTGTCCGATGGCAAGTATCTGATTCCCACGCCGCAGCTGATTCAATCCGATGGCAATGGCGGTACCGAAGGTTATTCTTCCTTTAGCCGGCCCTCAACCTTTCGTGAAGATCAGTATGTGGCGACTCTTGATTACGTGTTGAGCGCGCGGCAGAGCTTCAGTCTGCATGGCTTTGTCTCCACCGATCCGCAGCAGGCCAGCTTTACCACCAGCTCGCTCGAACTACCTGGCTCAGGCGCCGAAGATAATCTGCGCAATCGTTCCTTCCTGCTCAAGCACACCTTCATTGCCACTGCGCGTTCGGTCAACGAAGCGCATCTCAGCTTCAACCGCAACTACGGCCACATGGAGTCGCAGATTCCCGTCACCGATGCCGATGTGGGCATTACGCAGCCTTCCGATATTACCCAGTTGCCCATCATCAGCATCTCTGGCCTGTTTGGTATTGGTGGCACTTATAATGACGACTTTCTGACGGCCATCAACTCACTGCAGGCAGGCGATCAGTTCTCGCTTTCGCTTGGTCGCCATAGCCTGCGCTTTGGCGTTGGCGGCGACCATGTGCAGGACAACTTCAATCTGCCCGGCATCAAGCGCGGAACCATCAACTTCCAGAGCTTCCAGGATTTTCTGCTGGGCGAAGATGGCGTGACCAATGGCACGGGTACGAGCAACGTCCTTTCAACCACCGCTCAGGCCGGCATTACCGATCGCCACTTCCGCGTAAGCAATCTTGAAGGCTTTGTGCAGGACGACTACAAGGTGGCACAGAAGTTGACCGTCAATGCCGGCCTGCGCTGGGAGCTCTTTGGCGGATTGAGCGAGAAGGATGGACGCCTGGTAAACTTCTGGCCGACCGATGCTGGCAATGACTTCAGCACCGGCTCAACCTACAGCGGCTATGTCGTGGCCGACAACTTCAAAGCCAGCATTCCGAGCGGCGTCAACAAAACCGGCAATAACACGCCGACGGCCAATGCCTACTCATGGACCAACATCGGACCGCGCGTGGGTCTTGCATGGCAACCCCTCAACAGCAACCGCTTCGTGCTCCGCTCGGGCTATGGCATCTACTACTCGCGCACCTCGGGCAACAATGCACTGCAACTGCTGCTTGAGCCGCCGTACGTTGCCACGCTGAGCAATGCCAATCCCTATAACACCACGGCCAGCTTTGCCAATCCATGGGCAGGCACTTTGCCTACCGCATCCGCATTTCCCGTCTGGTCGCCTCGCACGGTCACAGGCGGCGCAAATGGCGCATCCGTGCAGAATCTCGAGAAGAACTGGCGCTCGCCGCGCACCGAGCAGTGGAACCTGGATCTGCAGTATGAACTGCGTCACGATCTGCTGCTTGAGGTGGGGTACGTTGGCACGCGCGGTCAACATCTGGTCACCTTCCGCATGCCCAACCAGGCCAACCTGGCCAGTGCATCAGACCCAATTCAAGGTGAAACCACCAACACACTTGACAATGCCTATCTGCGTTCGCCGATCCTCGGCTTTGGGCCTGAGGGCATCTGGCAGGTTGAAACCGAAGGCAACTCGCTCTACAACGGCCTGCAGGCTAGCCTTACCGAGCGGCTCAACCACGGCGTGCAATTCAAGGCAGCCTACACCTTCAGCAAAACTCTCGACGATGTGCCAACCGGCTCGCCGAACCTCTTCACCAACAGCACCGGCTACACTTCGATCTGGGGTGGCGTGCTGATGGCCGACCAAAACCACCGCCGTACCTCATGGGGACCGGCCGAATTTGATCGCCGTCAGCGCTTCGTCTTCAGCTATCAGTGGCAGTTGCCGCAACTGCATGGTGGAGCGACGGCACTGCGTGCTGCGCTTAATGGCTGGCAACTGGCCGGTGTTACCACTATCCAGAGTGGCAACGCCCTCACCGTCTACGATTACAATTCCGGCAGCATCTACGGCATTTACTATGGTCCTGCGCAGCGCAACAGTTCGAGCAGTACCAGCGTGGCCACGCATGGCTCCACCACGGCCCGTCTCAATGGATGGATTAACGATGCCGCCTTTACCACACCCACGGCCGTGGGTGTGGCAACTACCTCTGGCCAGGGTTATGACTTCGGCAATACGCGGCGTGGCATTACGCGCGGCCCAGGGCAAGACAACAGCGATCTCGGCCTCGTGCGCCTGATTCCTTTCCACATCTATGGCGAAGGACAGCGCCTTGAGATTCGCGCCGAAGCCTTCAACATATTCAACCACGCGCAGTTTGCCGATCCGATCACCCTGCGTGGCTCGGGCTTTGGTCAGATCACCAGCAGTTCGGTGATGCCTCGTCTCTTGCAGATGGCGGCAAAAATTTACTTCTGATCCTTTGATCGCGGAAGAATGATCGCAGAAGAAAAACAGATGCAGACCGGAAAGCAGGGTTTCAGGCTCGCCGGTTTGCGGTATAAGGATGAGTATGCGCAGATTACTGATGATTCCCTTTGTGCTGGGCCTGCTGGCGCCTTTTTTATGGGCTCAGCAGAGCACAACTCTCATCACGCAAAATGAACTCAAGGCGGATGTGTACTTTCTTGCTGCGCCCGAAATGGCGGGCCGCAAGACGACCAGCCGCGAATCTCGCATCGCAGCCAACTACATTGCCGCCGAGTTTCTTCGCCTTGGTCTAAAGCCGCTCGGCGACGATGGTAGCTACTTCCAGAACTTCGACCTTACGCTGGCCGCGCAGGATGACGCGCACACTGTGCTCGCCGTGCGCCAGGGTAGCGTCGAAAAAAGCTACCAGCTTGGTCATGACTTCGATCTCACCTGGATCACGCAGACCACCAATCCAACAACGGTGAGCGCGCCAGTCGTCTTTCTGGGCCATGGCATTCATGCGCCAGAGTATGGTTATGACGAATTTTCCGGGATCGATCTGCACGGCAAAATCGTCATTATTCTTCCCCATGAGCCGCAGGAAAACGATGCCAATTCGAAGTTCAAGGGCAAGTGGCACACCTTCCACGCATACGATCAGGTGAAGTACGAAGAGATTCGCAAGGCTGGTGCCGTGGGCATTCTCGAGGTGATCGAGAAGACGCCGCACCGTCCTCCGGCGGCCTCAAGTGCACCGCGTCAGGACTGGTTCCCCGATGCCATCTATTCACTTCCTGAATACTGGGATCTGCCTGTTTTTGAAATCACCGAAGATCTTGCCAACCAACTGCTGGTTTCATCGGGCACAACCGTCGACGAACTGCATCACCAAATCGATCGCGACCTGAAGCCACACAGCTTTGAGCTAAAGCAGACCATGGCCACCATGAGCAAGACCTACACAGGCCGCCGTGTCGTTGCGGCGCGCAACGTACTTGGCCTGCTTGAAGGCTCCGACCCTAAGCTCAAGAATGAGTATGTTGTGGTCTCGGCGCATCATGATCATCTGGGCGTGGTGGGTGGTCGCACCCAGTACGGCGCCGATGACAATGCCAGTGGTGAAGCCGCCATGCTTGCCGTGGCGCGTGCTTTGGTTGCACAGGGCCAGCGGCCGAAGCGCAGCATCCTCTTTGCTTCTTTTGATAGTGAAGAGGCAGGCATGCTCGGCTCGTTTTACTACGCCAAACATCCCGCACTGCCGCTCGAGAAGGCTGCGGCCGTGCTGAATATGGATATGGTGGGCCGCAATGAAGATTCACTCACCTGGAAGCTTGATCCTGCTTACACCGCGTCAAGCGTCAATCTGGTGGGCACGCGCTACAGTTCCGATCTGCGCAAAATTGCCGAACAGGCCAACGCTCCTTTGCACTTGAATCTAGATTTCAAAACGGATGAAGAAGATCGCGAGGAATGGCTCGCGCGTAGTGATCAGTTTGTCTTTACTACTTTAGGCGTGCCCGTCATCCTTTTTAACACAGGCGAGCATCCCGACTACCACACGGAAAACGATACGTGGGATAAGCTGAACTATCCCAAACTTGAAAAAATTGCGCAACTGGTCTTGCGTACCGCTGAAGGTGTGGCCAATGCCGCTGAGCGGCCGCGCTTCAATGTGCACTAACCGGTGCGGAGTGAAGGATGAGAGTAATGCATCATATCTGTCACAAACTTGTTTTTTTCTTGCTGCTGTTTTCCGCCATCGCATGGGCGGGCGAGATTCAAAAAACCGATCGCTTTGCGCAGGGCTATCGCTTTGAGCGCGCGAACTGGATCTATGTACACCTTGAAGGCACGCCATACCAGATCGGCCTGGCGCACGGACATCTGCTCGCTCCCGAGATCGCCGATGCTTTGGCGGTCACGCGTCTTGAACAGACACATGATACAAAGCGTCCCTGGTCCTTCTTCCGCCATACCGCTCAAAAAATGCTCTGGCCGCAGATTGAAGAAGAGTATCGTGAGGAGCTCAAGGGCATTGCGGATGGAGCTCGCGCGGCAGGCGTCAAGCTCGATCTCTGGGATATCGTGGCCTTGAATGGCAAAGAAGAAGTGCCCGATTATTATGTGCCCTGGTTCGATGCACAGCAGAAAAGATCGGATGCACCCAAGCTGAAGGCGCCCGGCAATTGCAGCGCCTTTGTTGCAACCGGCGCATGGACACGCGACCACAGGCCCGTGATCGGCCACAACAACTGGACGGGATTTCTTGAGGGCGAGCGCTGGCGGATCATCTTTGATCTCCAACCAGTCAGGGGTGAGCGCGTGCTGATGGATGGATTCCCCGGCATGATTTCAAGTGGCGATGATTTCGGCATCAACAGTGCGCAACTGGCCGTGACCGAAACCACGATCACCGGCTATGGTCTTTACGATCCATCCGGCGCGCCCGAGTTTGTGCGCGCGCGTAAGGCCCTGCAGTATGCGCGCTCGATTGACGACTACGAGCGCATCTTTCTTGAACGCAACAATGGCGGCTACGCCAACGATTGGTTGCTGGCCGACTACAAGAGCGGTGAGATTGCCCGCCTCGAGGTTGGCTTGAAGTTGCACAAGCTCTGGCGTAGTTCCGATGGTTATTTTACTGGAGCCAATTTTCCCTCGGATCCTGAGTTCATCAAAGCCGAGACGGACTTTGACCCCGGGAACAATGCCAGCTCGCCCAACGCGCGGCGCATCCGTTGGGAGGAACTGATGAGCGCCAGCAAAGGCCAGCTTGATGCCGAGCGTGGCAAGCAGTTGCTGGCCGATCATGTAGACAGTTATGAAAAGCGCACAGACGCCGACGAGCGCAGTATCTGTGGCCACATTTACAACTCCTCGCGTGGCGTCCCTGAGTGGGAGTGGAAGCCCTTCACGCCTGCCGGGTCGGTGAATACCAAGGTGGCCGATGGTGCTCTGGTCGAACACTTCAGTTTTGCCGCGCGTTCAGGGCTTTCCTGTGGGGCGGATTTTCTTGCTGGCGAGTTTCTCCAGGCGCATCCTGAGTTCAACTGGACACAGCCCCTGCTGCGTGACATGCGTGGTAATCCATGGGCGGAATTCAAAGTGGCTGACAAGCTGAAGTAAGTTAGAAAGCTCTCGATTTCTCGGATGAACGGATGGTCGATTCCATAGGTTTGGCGCTTCCCAAAAATTCCGTTTGGGGAAACAGACTGAATTTGTCAGATCAGAAACTGACTTAAAGTTAAGTTAGACGATGCTTTACCGAAGCGGCCGGGAATTCACCGCCTCAAAGGCCGGCCTCGGTTTGCCGTGGCGGCCAAAAGCCGCGGGTAGTTGGTGCGTCCCGCAACCGGCCAGCCGTTAAGCCATGAATCGCCGTCATTCACGCCCCAGAAAGTCGCGCGCTGCAAATCGGCGCGGTGCTCAACGAAGACGCGGAAAAGTTCGGCGTATCACGTGGCCAATTGCCGCTGCACCTCCTCCGGTAGGCCATTCGCGTAAGGATTCAGCTTCGGATCCTGCGCGAACTTGAGCGAAACGTCTGCGTGGAACCTAAGCCGGGAGTTGGCAAGCAGCGGCGCGCCGACGGTTTGTAGTTAAGGTGTCTGTGCGACGGGATACCACAAAATGCTTCAGCGGATTTTCCATATCCCCTTGTTGCCTATCTACAGGCCCCCTGCATATAGCGATTTATATGCGTCGGCCCTCCTCTCACGCCTGATCGAACTCGACCCGCAGGGGGCGTCCGTATGTAGTGCGCGCCCTCTGCATTCCCGAATCTTCGCCTGTTGTCTCTAAATTATGTGTTTAAAACGAGGTTTAAGCTTTTGAGAAGCAATAGATTATTTGGGCAGCATTTTTTTTACAATGGATTTTCAAAGAAAATGTTCTTGTCTGTCAGGAAGCCTAAAAATTAACAATTTCAAATTTGTTTTATAGCAAAACTGCACACTACTTGCTACATACCGGCATACTTCCATTTATACTTCAGGAGCAGCAATGGGCGAGATAATTTTTGCACTTTTTTGTACGCTGACTCTATTAATTGGATGTGGTGGCCAACCCGGTACATCTGCCTCTTGGACGTGGAAAAGCGGATCAAGCAGCACCAATCAGGCAGGCAGCTACGGCTCGAAAGCAGTGGCAGCGACGAGCAATACGCCTGGATCGCGCGAGAATGCGGCGACGTGGACAGATTCAAGTGGCAATTTCTGGCTCTTTGGTGGAGTCGGATACGACGGCAGCAAGACCACAGGTGATCTAAATGGTTTTTGGGAGTACAGTACAACGACCAGCAAGTGGACGTGGATTGGCGGCTCGGATTCTGCCAATCAAACCGGCACTTACGGAACCATGGGTACTGCAAATTCATCCAATTTACCCGGAGCACGCACCGGGGCTGCCAGTTGGACGGATTCGAGCGGCGTCTTCTGGCTTTTTGGGGGGACGGGCTATGACGCGGACGGTAATTCCGGTAGCCTGAACGACATGTGGAAGTACAGCCCGACCCAAACGCAATGGACCTGGATGAAGGGGTCGAGTTCCATCGGAGCGTCAAGTGTGTATGGAACCAAAGGTTCCGCCGAGCAAACCAATGTACCCTCGGGACGGTATCGCATGGCTTCCTGGATGGATACAGGCGGAGATCTTTGGATCTTTGGCGGCTGCGACGCTGAAGATTCCTCGGCTTGTTATAACGATCTTTGGGTTTACAATCCTTCGACCAATCTGTGGGCTTGGATGAGCGGTATGGACACCAGCAATCAGGCCGGAAGCTACGGAACTCAGAACACGGCTGCGCTCAGTAATACACCGGGTAGTCGGTATGGTGCATCGAGTTGGGTTGATTCCAGTAATAACTTCTGGCTTTTTGGCGGATACGGTATGGACATAAGTGGTTATTGGGGGTATTTAAATGATCTTTGGAAGTACAACACAGGAACCGGGGAATGGACTTGGATAAGTGGTTCCAGTAGCCGTAACTCAGGCGGCACATATGGAACCAAAGGAGCTTCCTCCTCCAGTAATATTCCTGGCGGCCGCATTGCCGCCAGCACTTGGATTGATTCGAGTAATGACCTTTGGCTGTATGGCGGAAATGGCTATGTCGGCACTAGCAGCGGTTATCTAAATGATCTTTGGAAATACACGCCATCTACGGGCAACTGGACATGGGTCGGAGGTGCTTCCACCAATAATAGTACGGGAGTCTATGGGACTCAAGGCAACGCATCAACCAGTAATACGCCGGGCGCGCGCTACGGTTCAGCCGGGTGGGTGGATTCCAGTAAGCAGTTCTGGCTCTTTGGCGGTTACTACTACTTCGGACCTACCAGCGGCCAGAGTGGCTACCTAAACGATCTCTGGAAGTACAAACAATAAGTAGTAGGCAGATTTTGTGCGCTGCGACAAATAATTTATTGTGGTGCTCAAACTTTAAGTGCTATAAGTGTTCTATAAAAAATGAACGCCTTGTTACTCGCGGCGGGGTTGTTCATTGCGCTTTATTTAACTAGGTCTTTGACCGCTTGAAGTTGTACCAGCTATGGGTGCCCCCGGTCTCGATTTTGAGACCGGGGAACCATATCGCTAAGGGACAAAATCATCCGGTCACGGTACTAGTGCGAGATCGATTTCCAGAGAATGACAATAGCCAAAGCAGAGACAATCGCGCCCGAAAGACTTATTATTTCAATCAGCGTACCACAAAAAATGCCGTTCCAAATATCTTTGCTAGTGCTAAGGCTTTTATCCGGCGTTTTCATCTTTTACCTCTCATAATCAAATAAATTTGAAAATGTCGAAAAGAGCGACTAATCGTTTGTTATATTTCACAAGATAATCGTATCATTGAGTTAGAAATGTGGAATAGACATTATTTTCTTATTGTTGTCGACAACTCAAATTGGGAAATGTATTTTCAAAAGCGAACAGCAAATCTTTGTTTGCTGATTAAGACGAAATAGTTTTAACAGACGCAACGGATTTACAGCGCATTGCTGAAACTTGTCCTTTTGTCTGTGACCGATCTAGTGAACACTTCGTTCCTATTATTGGCCGCCGCGGTGCCCTCCAGAGGGCGCCGATCCGCGACCGTGCGGAGGTCACCCTCCGCCATCACCAGCCTACTGGCAAATGTATGTCGATTGCAATGCCAGGAGTATTCCGCAGCCTAGGCTTCCGTTGGCACCTCTTGCCGTTTCAACGGAAAATCTACTCCCGTTCGCTACAATCGCTGCATGAGCCGGCAATGTGTCTTTCTTTCCGCGGTTTTGCTTAGTGTTTCTTTCACGGCTATTGCGCCGGCGGTCGCGCAAGACTCCGCGATTACCAGCGATCCTGCTTTTGACAAAGCCAATCCCGCCGTTATGCAGTCCTTCCAGATTCCGAGCCGCGGAGCGCGGCTCAACGCTTTTGCGTACATTGCCGCTGGCGCGGGCCTTCACCCTACCGTTATCCTTCTGCATGGTTTTCCGAGCAATGAGCGCAACCTTGACCTTGCGCAGTCAATTCGTCGCGCGGGCTGGAACGTGCTCTACTTTGACTATCGCGGTTCCTGGGGATCTACGGGCGAGTTTTCTTTTACGCACTGCATTGAAGACACGAATTCCGCCATCGCCTATCTTCGCGACCCCACTCACGCGGCCGAATTGCACGCCGACGCCCATACGATCGTGCTCGCCGGACACAGCATGGGAGGCTTTATGGCTCTTCAGGCAGGCGCGCGCGATCCAGCCATCAAAGCGATTGTTGTCTTTTCCGCAGCGGATCTTGGCGCTAGCCGTCTTCAATCTCTCTCCTTCGACAAACATGACTCCGCCATCAGCGACCTTGCTGCTTTACTGGCTGCAGAAGGCATGGCGCCACTTACGGGAACAACTCCCGTGCGCTTGGCCAACGAAGTTGTTTCTCATGCGAGCGAATGGAATTTCGTGAACCTTGCGCCTCAACTTGCCACCAGACCGCTGCTTGTCATCACTTCCGATGACGGCTGGTCGGCACCCAACGACGCTCTTGTCGATGCCGTCGAGCGGCTGGGAAACCGGAAGGTTAAAGCCATCCACATCGCTACGGATCACGCCTATTCCGATCGTCGCATCGCTTTGCAAAAATCCGTCCTCGATTACCTTGTATACATTAAGCAGAAGTAATCGAGTCAAGATAGAATCGCACGCGACTTAGCAACCGGCGGCGGCGAAGGCCTGTTCGAGGTCGGCGATGATGTCCTCTGGTGCTTCGAGACCTACCGATAGCCGGACCAAGCCATCGGTAATGCCTAGCCGGCGGCGCAGTTCTGGCTCAACATCGGAATGCGTTGTTGAAGAAGGATGCGTAATCAGCGTTTCCAGGCTACCCAGGCTTTCGGCGCGCGAACAGAGTTGCACGCTGTTCAGCGCTTTGACGGCCGCCTCGTAACCGGATTTCAACTCGAAAGAAATCATTCCGCCGAAAGCGCGCTGCTGCTTTTCAGCCAAGGCCTTTTGCGGGAACGAATCGAGTCCGGGGTAGTACACATGCTCGACCGCGGGATGCCGCTCCAGCCAATGCGCAATGATCGTAGCGCCTTCGCAGTGCAGCTTGAGTCGCGCGGGCAAAGTTTTCATGCCTTGCAGCGTGAGCCATGCCTCAAAGGGGGCCTGCGTGGCGCCGATGGTTTTGCGGATCAGGCGGAAGCGCTCCAGCAGCTTTTCGTCGCGCGTGGCAAGCGATCCACCAACCGAGGCGTTGTGGCCGTCGATGTATTTGGTTGTGGAAAGCACGGAAATATCCGCGCCCAGTTCGAGAGGCTTTTGCAGAATCGGCGTCAGAAAGGTGTTATCGACGGCGAGAAGGATCGAATGCCGCTGGGCGATTTGAGCGACCGCGGCAATGTCGGTTAGCTTCAGCGTCGGATTACCGGGAGTTTCAATGAAGACGATGCGCGTCGCGGGCGTGATGGCGGCTTCGACATTGGCGGCATGGGAAGTGTCAACGAAGGAGGCGGCGATTCCCAAGTGATCGAGCACTTCGCGAAACAGGCGCATGGTGCCGCCATAGACGACGTCGGAGATGATTGCGTGGTCGCCGGATTTGAGCAGCGAGAGGAAAAGAGTCGTGATCGCGGCCATGCCGGCGCGGAAACAAACGGCTGGCGGCGTATGCTCCAACGCGCCGATGGCTTTTTCCAGCGCATCGACGGTGGGGTTGGAGACGCGCGAATAGCTGAAGCCCTTGTCGACGCCCACGGCATCGTGAACGAAGGTGCTGGTTTGGTAGAGCGGAAAGAGAATCGAACTGGCGTGGGAATCCAGCGTTCGTCCGCCATGAATGGCAACGGTAAAATCGTTTAGGTCTTGTGTGCTCAATGCAATCTCCTTGGCCTTCAGGCAATCCATATCCAAAAACAACAAAGCCGCCGGGAAGACCCCCAGGCGGCTGCCAGAACGGAGATTGAGGCGAAACTCAAACTGCCGAAGCTGACCGGTCACCGCCTGGGGTGCGCATGGTCATAAACATTCGGAAAGTAGTGAGTATCGTCATAGAAGCATCCTGCATTTGATCTTTTTATGGTAGCAGAAAAGACCAATCTGCTCGTCAACTTTTGTCGTTAAACAGCCGCGGCGTGCTTTGATGGCACGCATGCTCTATTTGGGCCGGCTTGACTTGAATCATTTTTGACTTTACTCTACATATAGTTGGCTGGGCGATTGATGAGTTGATGCTTTACCAGCAAAGGATTTCATGGCCTACTTTTTCACTCCCGCGATGTGTATGTGCTGCTGTCAAGGCTGCGCCACGCGGGTGTGTACTCTGGGCTAGATTTCGAAGCAGAAATTTAGATCTCCGATGACCCACCCGCCAGAAGGCGCGGTGGGTTTTTCATTTTTAACGAACAGTTGATCTCTGCCGGCTTATGCCGACGACGATTGGCTGTTTCAGAAGCGCCGGTGGCGAAGCGGCTAACGCGCAGGTCTGCAAAACCTGTATACGCGGGTTCAATTCCCGCCCGGCGCTCCAGAAATTTACATGTATATTCTTTATCTCCAACCCGCGATCTTTTGTGGCCAGCCGCGAATGTGCTGTTGTCTCCTCCTCTGTTGTTGTCGATAGGACCTGCCTTTCTTAGATGACGCTGGAACCGCAGAATCGCTAGATTCTATGCGCCGTTCTGCCTATCGTTCAAAAAACAATCTCTTGTTTCTTACGTGAAACCGAGTCAAAGATGCGCAGACATTTCTATCCCTTCAGGGCCGGAGTTTCGACTGCTTTCACCCTGGCAATGAGCTTGGGGCAGATGTTAGCGGCAGACGAAACCGCGCCGCACGACCTCGAGCGATAGGAAAGGTAATCCGTGGACAGAATTCAAGATTAGGATCGCTAACGACCAACACTTATAAGGCCACTTTGCCAAGGAGCATGACGCATATGAAATTTCGAAGTACACGTAATCACTTTTACCTGCTTGCTGCGCCGCTGATACTCGTTCTAATTTTTTCTGCGACGAGTTTCGGTCAGGTCTTTCGTGGCGGCATTAACGGTGTTGTTACTGACCAGTCGGGGTCAGTCATATCCAGAGCCGATGTGACGGCGGTAAATACCGCCACCGATATTGTCTACAAGACGGTAAGTTCCAGCGCTGGTGAATTCGTTTTTTCTAATCTCCCCCTGGGCAACTATTCTGTAACCGTCTCCGCGACCGGGTTCTCCACGGAAAAAGTGAAGGAGATAACCGTGTCGGCAGGCGTTAACTATATCTTGCCGGTCAAGCTGGCGGTGGCTTCTGCGGCGCAAACGGTAGAGGTAACCGCCGATGCTTTTGTCCTGGATACGGTAAGTGACACACAGTCCACAGTGCTTTCAGAATCCGTGGTGCAGGACTTGCCCAACACGGGACGGGACTTTACGCATTTAATTGGACAGACCCCAGGCTTTGCTGGCCTTGCCACGGGGGGCGGCGGTTATAACTTCAGCGTGAACGGCTCGCGCTCCAACGCCGTCAACTGGGAGATTGAGGGTACGGATAATAATGATCTGTTTTTAAATATTCCGGCCGTCAACCAGACAGGCATTAATGGTATTGCTGGCACTATCTTTCCCGTTGACGCCATTGAAAACTTTTCTTTTGTAACCTCTGGTTCCACCGAGCTTGGGCACAATCCAGGAGGCACGGCCAATCTTACGGTCAAGGCCGGCACGAATGCCCTGCACGGCACAGCTTACTACTACAATCACAATGAATTTTTTCAGCGGACCAATCCCTTCGCATCGACCAAATCCGAGACTCGCAACCAGCATTATGGCTTCTCGGTTGGTGGCCCTATCTGGAAAAACAAGACTTTCTTCTTCATTTCTGGGGAGCATCAGGGATTTCTAATTGGAGCGGGAAGCCAAGCCACGGAGCCTTCCGCTGCTTATCAGAATCTGGCCTATCAGGTGCTCGACTATTATGGCGTAGCGCATAACCAGGTAGCCAAAAATCTTCTTTACGGCAATGGCACGCTCTCCGGCCTTTGGCCCTCTTCCGCTCTCAATGGGGAGGCCAATACATACAACTATGTTTCCACTGGCAAAGATGTTGGCCATAGCTTTAACGGCGTCATCAAGATCGATGAACGGTTGACCGACAGAGACCATATTGCATTTACGTGGTTTGTCGGTCAAGGATCTCAAACCGCTCCGACGACCTCTGAGTTAGCACCATACTTTCAGAAGGCGCCGATTCATATTCAGAATTACTCTTTGGTCTACAACCGCATTTTCTCTCCCAGTATTACCAATCAATTGGCCGCCGGGGTAAGTTACTTCAACCAGGTATTCTCCGACGCCGATACTAACTTCGATCCGGTTGGTTTGGGCCTGAACACCGGCGTTACATCGAGCGATTTGGCCGGTGCGCCGCACCTCGTCATCGGTCCGACTACCGCCAGCACTGGTCTTACTGCCAGCGGCACCGGCTTCGATCCCATTGGCGTTACGGCTCCCTCAGGACGCACCGACATAACGGGGCATCTGGACGAGGATCTGACTTGGGTCAAGGGCGCTCACCAGCTTCATTTTGGCGGTGAGTACCGCAAGGTACAAATTAATGACCTTTCTCAAGACGGACAACGCGGAACGATTTACTTTGACGGCACACAAGGACCGTGGTCTTCGACCTCTACTGCGTGCGCTGCTCTAGCCACACAGAATCAGGGCGCCAGCGTTCCCAGTTCTATTACTACGGACCCGAATGCTCTCTATCTGGCCGATTTTCTAGCGGGCTGCTTTAATCCCGCGCAGTCGGAGATTATTCTCGGTGATCCTAAGCGGCTGGTTTATGTGAACACCTTCGCTCTTTACGGGCAAGATACCTGGCAGGTCAGCAAACGTCTCAGCCTGAATTACGGCTTGCGTTACGACTATGAGGGACCGGCGCATTCAGGCAAACCGAATCTTTCCGTTTTTGATCCGTCGCTGGCAAGTGGTCTTGCCGTAGTTGGTCAGGACGTGTCAAATATCTACTCCCGATTTTGGGGAGGAGTCAGCCCGCGCGTAGGCTTATCCTACCAGCTTGATTCGAGTGGAAAGAGTGTTTTACGCGCTGGTTACGGATTCTATGAAGACTCCATATTTATTGCCTCGATACTGCAAAACGATGGCGCGCAGAATATTACGGATTTCGGTCCGGAGTACAATCCGGCAGGCACGAACCAAGTCGCGCAAGCGGCGGGTCTGAATATCGTCATCCAAAACGGACAGGAGATTTTTGAGAGTTATGCCGATGCATTGGCTGGAGCGGGCACGGTAAAAATTTCAACCTTCGACAAAAATTTTCGCCCCTCCTATACACAGCAGTTCGACCTGAATATTCAGCATAGCTTTACGCCTTCCATATTTTGGCAGATAGGTTATGTGGGCACCAAGGGAACGCACTTATTGGGATTATTTGACATCAATCAGGCGGCGGCGGGCACCGCGAGTTTGGCTAATCCCAATCTCACCCGTCCCTACTACGGCAGTTTTCCGAAATTTACGGTCATCGATGAGGCTAGGAGCAATTTAGGGTCCATCTATAACGGTTTGCAGACTTCTCTGCGCGTGCAGAGTTGGCATGCTCTTACGGCGCAGTTGGGATATACATGGTCTCATGCGCTCGATTACGAAACCGGATTTTTGCCCTATGTGCCGCAGAACTCTTTTGACGAGCACTCCGAATACGGCAACTCTGACTACGATATACGCCAGACCTTAACTGGATATGTGGACTACCAGATTCATAATTTCCGTGGTCCTCGCCGTCTGACGCATGGATGGGAACTTAACTCTGGCTTCTCCTTCCACGGCGGAACACCCTACACTGTTACGTCCTCAAACAATCCCAGCGGAAATGGAGAAGGTGCGGACCGCGCCGTGCAGGTGGTTGCCCATCCCTCCGCCGGAGTTTCACATGCCATCACCAACGGCGTGGTTCAGTGGTTTAGCTCCACAGCATTCGAGGATGCGAATGCAGGACAATATTCGCCTACGCGCCGCGGCCAGAATTACAACCCCGGCTACTCCGACGTGGATCTGGCGGTGGTTAAAAATACCGCGATTACCGAAAGAGTGAGTGCGCAGTTTCGCGCCGATATCTTTAACCTTTTCAACCACGCCAACCTGGCGCCTGTTGGGCTGCCAACCACAGGCGAGACCGGCCAGATCAGTTCGACGCTCGGCGTCTATCTTGGCAACCCCGGCATCGGACCCGGCGAACCGCAAAACGTGCAGTTCTCTTTGAAACTTATCTTTTGATTGAGTTATTGCAGTGATTTATACATATGCAATTCACATTCGATGTGCCCGGAGCATTCCGGGCACATCGGGCGTTATGAAGGAATATATTATTTTCATCTTGCCCGATACCGTGCAGGGATCAATGGGAAGATTGGGCTAAGCGATTTTCGCTTTGTGTCTGGCGATCATTTCAAGGAAGAGTAATTGCACGCGAATGTCGGTGCTCATTTCGGGGTGGAAGGTCGCCGCCAACAGATGCCCCTGACGAACCAGCGTTGGGTCGCCGTCGCGGCGGGCCAGCACTTGAACGCCTGGGCCCACGCGCGCAATGCGCGGCGCGCGGATGAAGACCATCTCTAGCGGGCCGCCGGGCAACTCGGTGGGCAGGGTGAGAATCGTCGAATCGACCTGGCGGCCATAGGCGTTGCGCTCCACGGTGGCGTCAAGCGCGGCCAAGCTGCGCTGCTTGGGGTGCAGTACCTCTTTCGCCAGCAGAATGCAGCCGGCGCAGGTGGCGAAACAGGGAGTGGTTTCGACGAATTTTTTCAGCGCGTCGAAGAGACCTTTTTGTTCCAGAAATTTCAGCATGGTGGTCGATTCGCCGCCGGGCATCACGAGGCCGTCAAGTCCGCGCAGTTCTTCAACTTTGCGCACCAGCACCACATGTGCGCCGGCGCGTTTGAAGGCCCGCGCGTGCGCCGCGTAGTCGCCCTGCAGGGCGAGCACGCCCAAAGTAATGGCGTTTTTTTGATGGGAATCGTTGCGTCCTGGAGTTTTTGCCGCGCTGGTCATTGCTCTCCTTTTTTTTATGATAAGCCGCGCGCGGTTGCGATGTAGGTGCGGAGCAGCGATAATCGCTGGTCCAACGCATCGGGGCCGTGTATTCTCACTCCATGCACGAGGCTGACTCCACAAACGCCGGCAACCTGCTTGAAGCTTCCGCCTCCTCCTATTTGCGCTCGGCGCGCCATCAGCCCGTCGCCTGGCAGCCGTGGGGCGCGGCGGCTTTTGCGCGCGCGCAGGCCGAGGACAAACCCGTTCTGCTCGACATCGGCGCGGTCTGGTGTCACTGGTGCCACGTGATGGACCGCGAGTCCTACGAGGATTCCGAAATTGCCGCGATCATCAACGAACATTTTGTGGCCGTGAAGGTGGATCGCGACGAGCGGCCCGACGTGGACGCACGCTATCAGGCTGCGGTCGCGGCAATCAGCGGGCAGGGCGGCTGGCCGCTGACGGTTTTTCTCACTCCCGACGGCCGGCCCTATTTTGGCGGAACGTATATTCCGCGCGAGGATCGCTATGGCCGCGTTGGCATTGCGCGCGTGCTGCTGGCGATGGCCAAGGTGTGGCGCGAGCAGCGCGATGAGGCGTTGGAGACGGCGGCGAATGTGATGGCCACCATTGAGCACAACGAGAGCGCCGAGGGCGGCGGTTCGCTTTCTTCGACGATTACCGGCAAGATCGTGGGCTCGATTCTGGCGCAATTCGATCCGCTGAATGGCGGCTTTGGCACGCAGCCCAAGTTTCCTCATCCGGCGGCGCTCGATCTGCTGCTCGATGCGGCACTGAATCGCGGCAACGATCTGGCCGGCGAAGCCTTTACGACCACACTCGATAAAATGGCGCGCGGCGGCGTTTACGATCAGTTGGCCGGCGGCTTCCATCGCTACAGTGTCGATGAAGGCTGGATTGTTCCGCATTTCGAAAAGATGCTCTACGATAACGCCGAGCTGCTGCGCAACTACGTTCACGGCTTTCAGAGTTTCGTACGCCGGGATTTTTACGAGACGGCGCGCGAGATTGTCGCCTGGCTCGATGCGACAATGAGCGACCGCGAGCGCGGCGGCTTTTATGCCTCGCAAGACGCCGATGTGGGTCTGGAGGATGACGGCGACTACTTTACCTGGACGGTGGACGAGGCGCGCGCGGCGCTTGACCGCGACGAGTTAGATTTCGCGGCTAAGTATTGGTCGATCGGCGAACTGGGCGAGATGCATCACAATCCGGCGAAAAATGTATTGCATGCGCCACGTACGTTGGCCGAGCTGGCCGCCGAATCTGGTGCGAGCGAGGAGACTTTGCGCGCACTGCGTGACTCGGCACGCGCCAAGCTGCTGACCGCACGCGCCCGGCGCACCACGCCTTTTGTCGACCGCACGCTATACACCGGCTGGAATGCGATGGCGGTTTCGGCCTACCTGGAAGCCGCGCGCATGTTGCGCCTCGACACGGCGCGGGAGTTTGCGCTGCTCACCCTCAACCGGCTGCTGAACGAGGCATGGGTAGATGGCTCCGCGCTGCGCCACGTGATCGCTTATCCAGAAGGAAATGCGCCGGAAACGGCCGCGCCCGGCACGCTCGACGATTACGCTTTTGCCGTGCAGGCGGCACTCGACGCCTGGTTCGCTACCGGGCGAATGAATTTTTATCGCGCAGCCGTTCGGCTCGCCGATCAGATGATCGCGCGCTTTCACGATTCCGTGGGCGGCGGATTTTTTGACGCGGCGCGGGAAGAGACGGCGCTTGGCGCGTTGCTTGCTCGCCGCAAACCTCTGCAGGATGCGCCTACTTCGGCGGGCAATTCCGTGGCGGCCGCGGCGCTGCTGCGGCTGGAATCGCTCGGTGGTCGCAGCCAGTATCGCGAGATTGCCGAAGAGACGCTGGCCTGCAATGCCGGCGCGGCCGCGCAGTTGGGGCTTTCCGCCGGCAGCTACGGCTTGGCGCTGGAGCGGCTGCTGCTCGATCCCATTCAAGTGGTGATTGTGGGCGCCGGGGCCGAAGCGGAGCGGCTTGAAGCGCTCGCTCAGGCTCGCTTCGCGGTCAACAAAACCGTTGTTCGCGTTGTGCCTTCGCTGCTTGCGCCCGGCCAGTTGCCCGAGGCGTTGGAAGAGACGCTGCTTGGCGCGCCGAACCCCAAGGGCGCCGCGGCCTGGGCTCTGGTTTGTAAAGGGCGCGTCTGCTTGCCGCCGATCACCGACGGCGAGGCGCTGTTGGAAGCGATTGAAGCGCAGGCTTGATCCGTGCGGTTACTCACCGCTGAAGGGATTGGTTTCCTGTGGCTTGATCGTGGTGGCGTCCTGCGCCGTTGCTACTTGCTCGCCGTCGCGGCTGGGTGTTGCCGCCAGCTTGCTTCCGGGCATGAAGACGCGATTCGGATCGCCCGGCAGCAGATGGTTTTCTTCCAGAGCCAGCCGCACACGCCGTTGAAACTCGCGCACCGGCGCGAATTGCTGTGTGGCGCGAGTTTTAAAAATTACCGGGAAGATCATCTGCGAACCCTTCATCGCATCCACGCCCAGCACCTGCGGATCGTCGACGAAGACTTGGCGGAACTCGGCGCTGTTGCGCACATCGAGGGCGATTTTGGAGAGCAGCGCGGTCACCGCGTCGGGATTGGCGGAAAAATCCACGCTGACGTTGACGGTCGCCACGGTGTAGCCGGCGTTGAGGTTGGCGACGGTGGTGATCTGCGAGTTGGGAATTACGTAGAGAGTTCCGTCGATGTCGCGCACCGTGGTGCGGCGCAGAGTGAGCGTTTCAACCACGCCGCTGACACCGGCCACGCGCACCGTGTCGCCCACGCTGAACTGGCCTTCGACGAGAATCAGAAAGCCGTTGAACATATCCTTGACGATGTTCTGCGCGGCCAGGCCAATGGCCACTCCGGCCACTCCGGCCGAGGCCAAAAGCGGCGCCAGATTGAAGCCGATCGCGTCTAGTGCCATGAAGCCGGCGATCAGGCTGATGATCGCCAACCCGGTCGCACGAATTACGCCGGAGAGCGTTCGGACTTCACCCATACGGGCCGGGCCGGCGCCGCTTTGCTCGGCGGCGCGCGTCATGTGGTAGGTAATCAGCTTGAGCAGATGGCTGAGCAGCAGCGCGATCAGGGCGATGACGATCAGGTGCGGCAGCTTGGCGCGAATGAACTCCTGGCTGTCGTCGATCCACTCGTCGAGCACTTTGCCCAGAAAGCGGCCCTCCTGGAAAACTCCCCAGCGCGAGGCCAGTATCCAATTGGCTGCCATCAATGGAAGAGACATGCAAAACTCCTTTACCTAGACTAGCCTGTGCGCGGGCGGGCGGGAAGCTGCTTTTTGCGGGACCGGTCCGCGCAGTGAGACGCGCATCCTTCCGCAGTCCTCGCGCATCTTTACAATCAAAGTAGGAATCCGTGAATCGGGTCGGGGGTCAACCGAAATGAATTTAGCCGCTTCCAGCGCCAGCGCGCCGTGGGCATCATCTTCTTCGGACCGCGTGAGTGGCCAGCGACTGATCGAAATCTATCGTTTGATCTTTCTTTCGCGCGCTTTGGACGACCGCGAAGTTTTGCTCAAGCGCCAGCAGAAGGTCTTCTTCCAAATTTCCGGCGCCGGCCACGAGGCGCTGCAGGTGGGCGCGGCGCTGGCTCTGCGCCCCGGCTACGACTGGTTTTTCCCCTACTATCGCGATCGCGCGCTCTGCCTGGCGTTGGGCGTTACGCCCTATGAGATGATGCTGCAATCGGTGGGCGCGGCGGCGGACCCGGCTAGCGGCGGACGCCAGATGCCCACGCATTGGTCCAGCCGCGCGCTGCATATTGTCAGCACTTCGTCGTCGACCGCTACGCAGTTGCTCCATGCTGTCGGCTGCGCGGCGGCGGGCCGCTACTTGAGCCATCATCCAGAGGCCGCGGTTAAAGCCGAGGGCGATTATCGCGCTTTTCACGATGTTGAGTTCCACGGCGATGAAGTGGCGCTGACCTGCGTTGGCGAGGGCTCGACCTCGCAGGGCGAATTTTGGGAGGCGGTCAGTTCGGCCTCCAATCAAAAGCTGCCGGTGATCTTTTGCGTTGAAGACAACGGTTACGCCATTAGCGTTCCCGTCGAGGTGAACACGCCGGGCGGCAGCATCTCAAAACTGGTGGCCAACTTTCCCAATTTTTATTTCGCCGAGATCGACGGCAACGATCCCGAAGCGAGCCTGCGCGCCTTTGAGGCCGCCGCCGCGCACTGCCGCGCGGGCTTGGGGCCGGCGCTGGTTCATGGCCACTGCGTCCGGCTTTATTCGCACTCTTTTTCCGATGACGACAAGAACTACCGCGCCGCCGCCGAACGCGAGGCCGACGCATTGCGCGATCCCGTCCTCCTGCTGCGCGCGCGGCTGATCGGCGATGGGTTGGCCACGGATGCCGAACTCGACGAACTGGAACGCGCCGCCGGGCACGAAGCCGCCGAGGCCGCGGAGCGCGCTGTCGCCGCGCCGACGCCTACGGTCGAATCCATCATGACGCACGTCTGCTCTGAAGATATCGATGCCACGCGCGCCGCTTTTGCTACCGAGCAACCCGTGGACTCCGGCGACGAGAAGCCGCACACGATGGCCGATTTGATTAATAGCTGCCTGCGCGACGAGATGCGCCGCGATCCGCGGATTGTGATCTATGGCGAGGATGTGGCCGACGCCAGCCGCGTTAAGACGCTGAACGAGGTCAAGGGCAAGGGCGGCGTCTTCAAAATTACCGCCGGGCTGCAAAAAGAGTTCGGCTCCGACCGCGTCTTCAATTCGCCGTTGGCCGAGGCCAGCATCGTTGGCCGCGCCGTTGGCTACGCCGTGCGCGGACTAAAGCCGGTGGTCGAAATTCAATTCTTCGATTACATTTGGCCGGCGATGCATCAGATTCGCAACGAACTGGCGCTGATGCGCTGGCGTTCGAATGGGAGTTGGGCCGTGCCGGTGGTGATTCGCGTTCCCATCGGCGGCTATCTGGCCGGCGGCGCGGTTTATCATTCGCAATCGGGCGAGAGCCTGTTTACGCACATTCCCGGCCTGCGCGTCGTTTTCCCGTCGAACGCACTGGACGCCAACGGTCTGCTGCGCACGGCGATTCGCTGCGACGACCCGGTGCTTTTTCTCGAGCACAAGCGGCTCTATCGCGAGCCGGCCGGCCGCGCGCTCTATCCCGGCCCGGAGTTCGCCATTCCCTTTGGCAAAGCCAAAGTCGTTCGCCCCGGCAAAGACCTCACCATCGTGACTTACGGCGCATTAGTGTCGCGCGCGTTGCAGGCGGCGCAGCGCGCCGAGCGCGAGCAGGGAATCGACGTCGAGATTCTCGACCTGCGCACGCTCAACCCGTATGACTGGGAGGCGATTGCCGCATCGGTGCGCAAGACCAACCGCGTGCTGATTGCCCACGAAGACATGCTGAGCTGGGGATACGGCGCCGAGCTGGCCGCGCGCATTGCCGATGAGCTGTTCGACGAGCTAGACGCGCCGGTTCGCCGCATCGGTGCGCTGGACACTTTTGTCGCCTATCACCCCAAGCTCGAAGAGGCGATTCTGCCACAGCCGGAGACGATTCTGAAAGCGATTGTGGATTTGAAGCGGGCTTGAGCTGAGTTTTGTCTAGTGCGATGAACGTGCCGCGAGCAGTGCGTCTACAGCCTGGGGCAGGGAAGCGCAGCGCAGGTCGGCCAGACGCGCCGCTTTTTCCGCGCGCTGCATGGGGCGCAACTTGTCGCCGGCGATGAAGATGGTTTTCATTCCCAGCCGCCGGCCGAATTCAATGTCGGAGAGCGCATCGCCGATCATCACGCTGGCGGCCGCTGTAATTTCGGGGAAGCGCCGGACGGCCTGCTCGAAGAGTCCCGGCAGTGGCTTGCGGCAGTGGCATTGGCCTTTTTCATGCGGGCAGACAAAAAAACCGTCGATGCGCGCTCCGGTTTCTTCAAGCTGCCGCGCAAAGGCGCGGTGGAATCGCTCGACATCGGCCGCGGTATAAAATCCGCGCGCGATGCCGCGTTGATTGGTGACCACCACCACGCGCAACCCGGCTTCGTTAAGCAGCCGCAGCGCCTCCGGCACGCCCGGCAGGACGTGGAAATCCTCCCACCGCGTGACGTATTCGCCTTCCGGCATTGACTCGTTCAGAATGCCGTCGCGGTCTAGAAATACGGTACGCAGGCCGCCGAAGATTGCTCGATCGTTCACCAAGCCATCATAACAATAGGTGCTTTCCGGGGGGCCCGGCTACAATACGTGGATGGACCTCAGCGCCGATTTTGAGCCCCATCCAAGATCGCCGCGGCGCGGCGTGAAACACAAGACGGGCTGGCTGCTATGAAGAACTTTCTCCGCTTGCTGCGCTATGGGCTGCCCTATACGCTTGAATGGCTGCCGGGCGTCATATTGTCGGCGATCGTGGGTGTACTCGACGCCTTTCGCATTTTGCTCCTGGAGCCGATCTTCGATCGCGTGCTGGCGCCGGGCTCGCCAGAAGGTCCGATTATTCTGGGCGTTCCCAAATCGTCCTGGCATTTTGACCTGCGAGTTTTCGTGCCGCCTTTTCTGCATCTGCACAACGCTTGGGATGTGGTGGCATTCTCACTGGTCTTAGCGACTATTCTCAAAGGCATTTGCGATTATCTCGGCAATTATCTGGTCAATTACGCCGGCTTCGGCACCATCACCGACCTGCGCAATCACCTTTACGAAGTCACGCTGCGGCGCTCCTCCAGCTTTTTCCATAAGCACCCCACCGGCACGATTCTTTCCACGCTGATTAACGACGTCGATCGCGTGCAGAGTTCACTCAGCTCCGTGTTGGGCGATTTTTTGCAGCAACTGTTCACTTTCCTGGTCGCCATCGCCTTCGTCATCCATTTGGGTGGTTATCTAAGCTGGGCGCTGGTGCTGTTCATTCCCGTCGTCGTTACCTCGATTCGCAAAATCGGCCGCGAGGTGCGCATGCGCACCCGCACCGGCCAGGACAAGCTCGCCGAAATTCAGAACATTCTGCACGAGACGGTCACCGGCAATCGCATCGTGAAGGCATTCAATACCGAGCTGATGGAGGTTTTGCGCTTCAAGAGCGCCGCCAAGCGGCTCTTCCGCGCCAATCTGCGCAGCGTGCGCGTGCAGTCCATCAGCTCGCCGCTGATGGATTCGATCGGTGCTATCGGCATCGCGTTGCTGCTATGGGTCGGCCGCAACGAAATCAAGAGCGGCCACATGACCATCGGAGCCTTTGGCGCGTTCATCTTTTTGCTCTTCAAACTCTACGACCCGCTGCGCCGCTTCGCCTACTTCTACAACTGCTTCCAACAGGCGATGGGCGCTTCGTCTTCGATTTTTTCTTTTCTCGACATGGTCGACGATGTGGTCGAGCAGCCTCACGCCGCGACTCTTACCCGCTTCCGTCAGGGCATTCAATTCGAGGATGTAGGCTTTTCTTATTCGGCCGCCGAGGGCGAGCATCAGATTTTGCATCACGTCAATCTCGATGTCCACGCCGGCGAGCTGCTGGCCATAGTCGGTCCCAGCGGCGCGGGCAAATCCACGCTCGTCAATCTGATTCCGCGCTTTTTCGACGTGACCTCCGGTCGCATCCTGATTGACGGCCACGACCTGCGTGATTTAACGCTAGCTTCGCTTCGCCGCCAGATCGCTCAGGTCACGCAGGAGACGATTCTCTTTAATGACACGGTGCGCAACAACGTCGCCTATGGCCAATCCGAGGTCACCGACGAGGTGGTCGAGCAGGCGGCGCGCAATGCCCTGGCGCACGATTTTATTTTGCAGATGCCGCAGGGCTACCGGACCGTGATCGGCGAAAAAGGATTCCGGCTTTCCGGCGGCGAACGCCAGCGCATCGCTATTGCCCGCGCCATTCTTAAAAACGCGCCGATTCTTATTCTCGACGAGGCCACTTCCGCCCTCGACTCCGAAAGCGAATCGCTGGTGCAGGAGGCGCTGGCCAATCTGATGCAGAATCGCACGGTGCTGGTGATTGCGCACCGGCTTTCGACGATCCGCCGGGCCAACCGCATCGCCGTTCTCGAAAGTGGACACATCACGGCAATTGGCACGCACGAGGAGTTGCTTAACATTTCGCCCACCTATCAGAGGCTTTACCAGTTGCAATTTATCGATTCACCCGACACACAGTTGGCGAATGGCGGGGCGGCCACGCCGCCGGCCGTCCAGCCCTAGGAGTAAGAATTAGGAGCAAGAATGTCGATCTCGTCCATGACCGGTTTTGCGCGCGTACAGGTGAGCCTGCCGCTTGGCGAAACTGCGCAGCTCAACTACACGCTCACCGTCAAAAGCGTCAATCACCGCTTTCTCGATCTCCAATTTCGCCTGCCTTCCGGCCTGGACGGGCTGGAGATGGAACTGCGCCGTGTCTTCAAGGAGAAACTCGTCCGCGGCCACATCGATCTGACGCTTTCCGTCGATCGCTCCACGCAGTCCCGAAGCGGATACAACCGCGAGCTGATTTCGGCTTATCTTGTCGCTTTTAACGCTGCGCGCGCCGAGCATTGCCTTGCCTGCGAACCCGATTTGAATGCCGCGTTGCGCCTGCCCGGCGCGCTGCAGGCCGAGGAACGCGGCGACATCGATTTCAGCGCGTTGTCGGCCAGCGTGCTGGAACAGGTGGTGCCGCTGCTCGACCAATTGAAGGTGATGCGGGAGCGAGAGGGCGAGGCCCTCGATGCGATTTTGCGCGCCACCCTCAGCCGCTTGGCCGACGCCGCGGCCAGCATTGCCGAGGTGAGGCCCGAGATTGAGCGGCGCTACCAGGAGCGTTTGACGGAGCGGCTAACGGCCGCCGTAGGGCCCGAGTTCAATCAACAGCGCGTGCTCGAAGAGGTTGCCCTGTTTGTGGACCGCAGCGACATTTCCGAGGAACTGACCCGCATGGTGACGCATATCGGGCATTTTCGCGAATTGCTTTCGGCCGGCGGCGAGGCGGGCAAGAAGCTCGACTTCCTGCTGCAGGAGATGAATCGCGAGGCCAACACGCTGCTCTCTAAAACCGGTGGCGTTGGCGGGCAGGGAACGCGCATTACCGAACTAGGGCTGGACATGAAGGCGGAGATCGAAAAAGCCCGCGAACAGGTCCAAAATATAGAGTGACGCTGGGCGATAGCCCGCGGTAAGGATGCTCGGGAAGGGGAATGGGATAAATACCCCCTCCACGTGAGAGACTCGTACTACTAGCATATTGGGAAAAAGGAAAGGAACAACGGCTTCGTGGCAGGGATTCTCTTTATCATTTCGGCGCCGTCGGGCTCTGGCAAGAGCACTTTGGTTAACGAGCTTCGCCAGCAGGTTGCGGGCATCGATTTCGCTGTTTCCTGGACGACGCGCGCGCCGCGCGGCTCCGAGGAGAACGGGCGCGAGTACAACTTCACTACTCGCGAGGAATTCGAGCGCATGATCGAGCAAGATCTTTTTCTGGAGCACGCCGAGGTTTTCGGTAATTACTACGGCACGGCTCGCCAGTCGCTCGACGAGGCGCTGGCCGTCGGTCACGATCTGATGCTCGACATCGACGTACAAGGCGCCACGCAAGTGCGCGCCAAAATGCCTGCGGCCGTCTCCATCTTTGTCCTGCCTCCCAATCCCAAAATTCTTCGCACGCGCCTGCGCAACCGTAGCCGCGCCGAAGGCGTCGTCAACGAGTCCGAGCTTTACCGCCGATTGAGCGAGGCCAGTCGCGAGATTGAGAATTATCGCGATTACGGCTATATTTTGGTCAACGATGTTCTCGACCGGGCGGTGGCGCAATTAGAAGCGATCGTGCAAGCCGAGCGCTTCTATCGCAATGGGGAAACTATTGCCCACCGTTTTCGCCGGGTTCTAGAGGTAGCCGCCGCCTGCCTGCAAAAAAACTCGCAGGAACGGCTAAAACCCGTACTGGAGGCTTTCGGCATCGATGGACCTCCAGGCCAACAACCACTTCTCTTTGGAGATGACTCAGATGACGATTGAGACCGGCTTCGATTCAAATTATCGCAAAGTTCTGGTAGCAGCGCGTCGTGCGCGTCAACTGCAGAATGGTTCCCATGCATTAGTTTCCTCGCATTCCAATAAGGCCTGCCGCATCGCCCAGGATGAGATTGCCGCAGGCAAAATTTCTTATGTGAAATCCGACACCGTGGTGCAAAAGCCTCTTGTCGAAGGCCCCGCAGTTCCCATCCTGCTCAGCTAGAGCATTTTTACCAAAGGTGCATAGAACTCAGGATCGCTGAGTTGACGCGAAGATCAGTGAGCGTCAACCTTCAGCACGATTCAGCACTCTACATAATTGGTAAAAATGCTCTGATACAGTTGGCAGTGAGCAGCGCGCCCCTTCAGACCGTGGGAAATTACTGCTTCTAATTGCTCGCGCTTTTTTCGCGTACGGGCTGCCGATCGCCGACGATTGCCCCCTGCACTACAATCGAAACCATGAGAATTATCGTGGGCGTTTCTGGAGGAATCGCCGCCTACAAAGCGGCGGAATTGGTGCGCGCATTCGTGCGTCAGTCCGCCGAAGTGCATGTGGTGATGACCAATGCGGCGCAGAAGTTTGTGCAGCCGCTCACTTTTGCTTCGCTCACAGGCCACAAAGTTATTACCAGTATGTGGGATGAGCGGAGCTCGGGCGAGCAGAACGGTATTGAGCACATTGCCGAGGCCGAGTGGGCCGAGGCGCTGGTTGTTGCGCCCGCCACGGCCGACATTCTGGCAAAATTCGCTCACGGCATCGCCGACGATTTTCTCTCCACCCTCTATCTGGCCACCACCGCTCCGGTCTTTGTCGCTCCCGCCATGAACGTGAACATGTGGAACCACGCGGCCACGCGGGCGAACCTGGAAATTCTTCGCCAGCGCGGCGTGCGCGTCATCGAGCCGGGAACCGGCGAGCTGGCCTGCGGCGCGATCGGCGCCGGACGCATGGCCGAGCCGGAACCCATCGCCGATGCTGTCCTCTGTTCGCTGGGGCGCTGTCAGGATTTGACCGAAGAGGTTGTTCTCATCACCGCTGGCGGCACGCGCGAGGCGCTCGATCCCGTTCGCTTTATCGGCAACCGTTCCAGTGGCAAGATGGGCTACGCGCTGGCTGAAGCCGCGCGCAGCCGTGGCGCAAAGGTGATTCTCGTCAGCGGACCAGTGAATCTGGTTCCGCCGGCGAATTGCGAACTGGTCAAAGTCACCACGGCCGACCAGATGCGCGCGGTGGTGCTTGATCGCATGAAGGAAGCTACGCTCGTCGTCAAGGCCGCCGCCGTGGCCGATTACCGGCCCGTTTCCGTTTCCGCGCAGAAGCTCAAGCGCAAGGGACCGATGACGCTCGAACTGGCTCCGACCGAAGACATTCTCGCCGAGGTCGTGCGCCGTCGCCAGCCCGGCCAGCTCATTATTGGCTTTGCCGCCGAGACGGAAAATCGCATGGCTAACGGCCGCGCCAAACTGCTGGCTAAAGGGGCCGACGCGATCGTCGTCAACGATGTTTCTGGCAGCAAGGCCGGCATTGACGCCGACAACAACGCCGCTACTTTCCTGACCTCTTCGACCGCTGTCGAGCTGCCACTGATGCCCAAACGCGAACTGGCCGATCGCATTCTCGACGAGATTTTGATTCTTCGCCGCCCTCGCGCCGTCATGGTCGAAATTGACAGCCGTCCGGCCGATGCACAGCTGCGCCAAGCGCATGTCGCCGCGCGTCGCAAGATTGTTGTGGAGTAGCCGCCCGTGTCGCCCGTTCTCGATTCCGCCGTGCGTGAGGCCGTGGCCGAGCGCCTTCGCTTTTATCGCGATCTCGGCCTCGCCGAGTTCTATCGCCGCCCGGTTCCGCTTGAATTGCAAGCGGCGCTGGAGGCTGCCTCTGTTGTTGCTGAGCCTGTTTCCGCGCCGATGCAGAGTTCGGCTAGAAGCGCAGCTCCCGCGACCAGCGAAGAGCGCGCTTCCGTTCCGGCCGCGCATCCGCATCAGGCGGCATCGGCCCCGCCACCACCTAATTTTTTTGGAGAGGAGCCCGCCATCAGTCCTCGCAAGGTTTTTGCCGCGCCGCCTGAAATCGCCCCCGCCGTTCCCGTTGCCGAGCACGCCTCGGCGCTACAGCTTATTCGCGACGAGATTGGCGATTGCACCCGCTGCCCGCTGCACTCAGGCCGTCACAAGCTGGTCTTTGGCGATGGCGATCCCAATGCACGGCTGATGTTTGTCGGCGAGGGGCCTGGCGCCGACGAGGACGCGCAAGGGTTGCCCTTTGTGGGCCGCGCCGGACAACTGCTCAATAACATGATCTCGGCGATGGGGCTGAAGCGCGAAGAGGTTTACATCGCCAATGTGGTCAAGTGCCGTCCGCCGTCGAACCGCACGCCCGAGCCGGTCGAGGCCAACACCTGCTCGCCGTTTCTCTTTAGGCAGATCGACGTTGTTCGTCCGCAGGTTCTGGTGGCGTTGGGCGCGACCGCCGCGACTTACTTGCTGGGCGCGCGGCAGCCGCTGGCCAGCCTGCGCGGGCGCATACACGCCTATCGAGGAACCAATCTCATCGTCACTTATCACCCGGCTTTTTTGCTCCGCGATCCGCGCCAGAAAAAAGAAGCCTGGGCCGATTTGCAGATTGCCATGAAGGTGCTGGGGCTGAAGCTGCCGAAGCGGCGAGAGTAGGAAAGTGACACTTACGCCGCGCGCAGCCGCTTGATCTTGATTTTGGATTCGTTTTTGAGCGCTTGCGCCAGATCGTAGGCCAGTTGCATCCGCAGCCAGGTTTCCGGCGTGCTGCCGCTACCCCTCGCGCCACAGGGCCACGCCGCCCAGGATGCCGGAGTTGTTCGAGACCACGGTCACGCCCTCGGGCAGCTTGAAGTCGATGAGCCGCGCGTTGCCGCCGCCCAGGTAGAGATGGTCCCAATTGAAGAGCAGGCGAGTCTCTTCGATGGCCGCCTGAAGCAATTTGTTCCAGCGCTTTTTTCCGGCGCGCTTGAGGCCGCATTGGCCGAGCAGGTCTTCATAACTTTTGTTTTTGCGCCAGTGCTGTTGCCCTAGTTCGAGGCCGGGACAGAGATGTCCATCGGTAAAAAGCGACGAACCTAGTCCTGTGCCCAGCGTCAGCACCAGCTCCACGCCGTCGCCGTGAGTCGCACCGTAGCCTTGCACGGCGGCGTCGTTGGCCACGCGCACGGGTTTGTTCCAGCGCTTTTCAAGCTCGCGTTGCAGCGGAAAATTTGCCCAATACGGATGCAGGTTGACCGCCTGATAAGTCGTGACACCGTGCTTAATGACGCCGGGAAAGCCCACCGAGACGCGGTCGAAGCCCGGCAGCCGTTCACGCAGTTGGTCGAGCACGCGCAGGACGGCGCGCGGCGTGGAGATGGCTGGCGTAAGGAGGCGTTCCCGCTCGCTGAGCGGCTTGCCGCGCCGGTCGAGCAGCATGGCTTTGATTCCCGTTCCCCCAATGTCGATCGAGAGCGTAACGGGCGAGTGCGTGGCGCGTGGCTTGGCCATAGCCGTTAAAGAGTTGGCGATTTTAGTTTGCGGGCTCATCGCAATGGATTGTAATGGAGCCGGGTCGGCGCGTGCGCGGTGGATTTTGCGTCGTGCCGGGCCCCGGCTTCGCCGCATCCCCTACACTTGATCTTGTCTCCATGCCTTCATTTTGCGAAGTCGCTTTGCCGGTGCCGCTCGACCATACCTTTACCTACGGCGTGCGGCTGGACCAGTCGCCCCAGCGCGGGGCGCGCGTCATTGCGCCCTTCCGCAACGAGAAGCTGATCGGCGTGGTGACGGCTACCGGCGTCAAGGCTCCGGTCGATGTGGAACTGCGCTACCTGGAGGCTGTGCTCGACGAGGAGCCGTTGCTGAGCGAAGATCTGCTCAAACTGGCCGATTGGATCGCGCAGTATTATCTGGCGCCGCTGGGCGAGGTGTTGCGCGCCATGTTGCCGCTTACGGCCGAGGTACGCCGCAGCGTTTACTACCGGCTGGCCGATCGCGGCCGCGACTTGTTGGCCTCGAGTCTCGACGGCGATCCGGGCAAGGGGCGTACGCTCTTCGGCCAGCGCGGCGCGCGGCTTTCGAAAGAATCCCAGGACATGGAGCGCCGCGTACTGGAACGGCTGGCCTCGGGCGAGCCTGTGAAGGTTTCCACGTTGCGCACGGCCACGGCGGCTTCGCTGCCGGTGCTGGCGGCTATGGTGCGCAAAAAGTGGATTGCGCGCGAGACCGCCGCCGCCGGGCGCGACGCTCGTCGCATGGAACGCTTTGCCGTGCGCACGGCCGAATGCTGCCTGCCCAAGCTGACCGCGAAGCAGCAGACGATTTTGACCGAATTGGCGGCTCATGGCGGCGAGTTGCCGCTGGCCGATCTGCGCAGCCGCAACCTGCCTTCGTCTACCCTGCAAACGCTGGTGCGTCGCGGCTTGGTGCGCATTGATGAGCGGCCTCAAGCCTTCCATCTCGGCGGCCTCGCGCCGGCTGCCGAACCCTTTGCGCTGAATGCGGCGCAAAACGGAGCAGTCGAAAAGATCGCTTCGGCGCTCGGGGCATTCCAGGCTTTTTTACTTTTTGGCGTGACCGGCTCGGGCAAGACCGCCGTCTACCTGGCAGCCATGCAGCAGGCCCTCGACCGAGGCTTGTCCTCGATTTTGCTGGTGCCCGAAATCGGGCTGACGCCGCAGACCGTCGGCCTGCTCGACCAGGCCTTCGGGCAAAAGGTCGCGCTGCTGCACTCCGCGCTGACCCCCGAGGAGCGCAGCGAGCAGTGGCGGCGCATCCGGCGCGGCGAAGCGCCGATCGTTGTCGGCACCCGCTCGGCTGTTTTCGCCCCCGCGCCTAACCTCGGCCTGATTCTGGTCGACGAGGAGCACGACCAGAGTTATAAGCAGGAGGAGACGCCGCGCTACAACGCCCGCGACGTGGCCGTGATGCGCGCCAAACTGGCCGGCGCGGTCGCGGTGCTGGGTTCGGCCACGCCGTCGCTGGAAAGCTGGCAGAACGCCGCGCGCGGCAAATATGCACGCATCGAGCTGCTTGATCGCGTGATGCACCGGCCGCTGCCCGCAGTCGAACTGGTCGACATGCGCCAGGAGTTTCAGCAGACCGGCCAGGACCAGCTCTTTTCTCGCACGCTGGTCGAGCAGACGCGCGCGGCGCTCGATCGCGGCGAGCAGACGATGATCTTGCTCAATCGCCGCGGCTACTCCTTTGCCGTGATCTGCCGCGCCTGCGGCGAAAAGCTGGAGTGCCAGAACTGCGCCATCGCTCTGACGCACCACAAGGCTTCGCTTGAAGAGCTGGAGGCTCGCGAAGGCCAGCGGCTGGAATGCCACTACTGCGGCTATAAGCGCACGGTTCCGGCGCGTTGCCCCAAGTGCGGTAGCGAGCATCTCTACTTTCTTGGCGCCGGATCGCAACAGGGCGAGGAGCGGCTGGCAGAGCTCTTTCCCGGCGCGCGCATCGGCCGCATGGATCGCGACACCGTGCGCGGGCGCTACGACCTGGAACATCTGCTGGCGCGGCTGCACGCAGGCGAGATCGATCTGCTGGTGGGCACGCAGATGATCGCCAAGGGCCACGATATCCACAACGTCACGCTGGTCGGCGTCGTTGGCTGCGACCACGCGCTCTCGATGCCCGATTTTCGCGCCGCCGAGCGTGTTTTCCAGCTGATGACGCAGGTTTCGGGCCGCGCCGGCCGCGGCGAGCTGCCTGGCCGCGTCGTGGTGCAGACCTACTACCCGGAGCACTACGCGATTTTGGCCGCCGCCGCGCAGGATTACGCGGGCTTTGCCGAACGGGAGTTGAAGTATCGCCGCTGGATGCACTATCCGCCCTTTGGCGTGCTGGCCAATGTGCTGGTGCAATCGCAAAATTTGGAAGAAGCCGCCGGTTGGTCGGCGGAGTTGGGCAAATGGTTCCAGAAAAAGACGCCGGAAGGGGTGCGGGTACTCGGCCCATGCACGGCGCCGATCGCGCGCATCAAGAGCATCTACCGCTTCCACTTGATTTTGAAGGGAGCTTCGCGCAAGGCGCTCAACACGGCGCTCCGCGACATGCTGGCGCAAGCGGCAAAGGCCGGCGTACCGCGCCGGAATCTGATTGTGGACGTGGATGCACTACGACTGATGTAAGCCAGCCGACAGTGGGTTGGCCCATCGCGCATGCGCCAACCTCGCAAGTTGGCGCAACTCCGCGTAAGACAAGCGCCGGCAGCTTCTTGCTAGTGGGCGGTCGCGCCCGGCTCGATCGAATGCAGTTCCTTGCCCGGCTTGAAGCGCACCGCCTTGCCGGGAGTGATGCTGACCTCGGTCCCGGTTCGGGGATTGCGGCCAATGCCGGTTTTGCGCGGGCGCACGCTAAAGACGCCGAATCCGCGCAGTTCAATGCGCTCGCCTGCCGCCAATGCCTGTTTCAATCCTTCAAAGACTGTGTCCACTGCTGCTTCCGCTTTAGTGCGCGGCAACCCCGTGCGCTCAACCACATGATGAACAATATCCTGCTTGATCAATGAAGTTTCCTCGCTCGCCGTGAACTGGCAGGGGCCAACCTACGACCCATATCGCTTATAGTACAGATTTCGCTAAGATTGGGAAACCTGCGAATGTTAGATTGAGGAATTTTCTTTTTCCCGAACCGGTTCGTGTGGCTGCTCTATCCATGGTGCATGAGATTCGCACGACAAATTATTTTTTTCTCATTGTCAATTGTGGCTCTCTTTCGTAATATGAGTAATCAAGTTGGGTGACTGCTCGTCGTCGCCGTTCGTTATTTAAATTTTCGCTCCAGGGCGGGAGGTGTATGTCGATACAAAGCGACCGTTGGATTAGGGAACAGGCCATCAAGCATCGCATGATTGAGCCATTTAGTGAAAAGCAGGTAGCAGGCGGCGTGATTTCCTACGGGCTCTCTTCCTACGGTTACGACCTCCGTGTTTCGGACGAGTTTAAGATTTTCACTAACGTGAATAACGCCATTATTGATCCTAAGGATTTCGACGAGCGTTCATTCGTTTCCGTCCAAGGGAATTCAGTCATTATTCCGCCCAATTCATTTGCCTTAGCGCGTTCAGTTGAATATTTTCGTATCCCCAGGGATGTACTGACGATTTGCGTTGGAAAGTCGACCTATGCGCGTTGCGGGATTATCGTCAACGTTACGCCGTTCGAGCCGGAGTGGGAGGGGTTTGTCACTCTGGAGATCTCGAATACGACCCCGCTGCCGGCAAAGGTCTACGCCAATGAAGGGTTGTGCCAGATATTGTTCTTCCGTTCGGACCAGCCATGCGAGACCAGCTATGCCGACCGTAAGGGCAAGTATCAAAAGCAACAGGGGATTGTTCTTCCCAAACTATAAGTGCGTGCCGCTGTCGGTCAGGCTTGGAACGGGTCGATGGCATACTGAATTGCTGTTCAGGGGCCTCTGTGTGACCACCGTGCCTTCCAGGGGAGATCCTGCCACGTGCAGATGGGAGCACCATGAAATCGTCAGTCTCTACCCCCCTCCCGATTCGCATTGGGTTGTTGTCGTCCGAACCGATCCGGCTTGCCGGACTTGCCAGCATCTTCGATTCGCCTTCGCAGCCAGGCAAACCGCAGTTTGTTCCCGCGTCGGGGAGCCAGCATGATCTGCTTGCCAACCCCGACATCGAGTACCTCATCGCCGATCTCTATTCCGTATCGGGTTCGCTGCAGATGCTTGAAAATATCCGCCAGTATCGTCCCGACCTTCGCTTGATCGTTATTGGGCCGGACAACGACGAACTCATTCTGGGGGCGATTATGGCCGGGGCCAGAGCCTATCTGGACTTTGCCGCCGATCCCGCACTGATCCGAAAGGCCATTGAGGAAGTCGCCGGCGGTTCTATTTGGGCTCCTCGCCGCCTGCTTTCGCTCTTGATTGATCGTTTGCTTCAGGTGCCCGTCAAGACATCGGCTACGGTTAATCCGCAACTTACTCCACGCGAGCAGCAGGTGCTTGAACTTATTCTTATGGCGCACTCCACGCGCGAGATCGCCTCCCGGCTGGGAATCGAGCAACGTACCGTCAAGGCTTATGTGGGGCGGCTTATGCATAAAACAGGCTCCAATAACCGCATTAAGCTGTCTTTATCGGCCCTCAATCATTCTCTTTTGCCGCAGCTTTGCGATCCTAAGTCTGTAACGGGAAAGCTCATCGGTAATATTACTAGGCAGTAAATCAAGTGGTTACTATAAGCCATGGTCCACTAGTACTCTTGTGTGGAAGCATAGTTTTCCACAATGATGTTTACAGAAACAACGCAGATCTGGGGAAAGGAGTTCCCAGGCGGCATGTTTCCATGATGCCTGGGAACTCCTCTTTTTTGCTTTTAAGGAAAATTCAGATTGTTGTTTCGCCTTATAGCCCCTCCCCCACAACTCAATCTTGTATTGGGACTGAACGCCATGTACGGCGTTCAGTTTGCCGTGCAATATGCTGCTTTTGCCGGCCTTCGGCCGGGCGGCAATCGGTGACTCTTCCAGCTCTTCTCCCATTTGTTTTCTTCTCGCGCGGGTGCGTTCTTTCCGCCGGATGCGATAGGCTGTTCGAGTAGGTTCCGGCGTTGCGTGCAGACAGACCGCGCCTTTTGAACCTTCATCTCCGCCGTCCCCACAGCGGGGCGGATGCGTTGAATCCGAACTCTCGTGTCCGCGGCGCAATGCTGACGGGCAGAATTGAAAGGATATAGACATGAAAAAGGCCGTTGTTTCTCTTTGTCTCGCTTTTTTGCTCACCTCGACTGCCAATGCGGCTTCCTCCCGGGAGGATCTGCAGAGCCGCGTTAACGCGGCCAAGGTGGTCTTGGACCAGATCATGGCAGCTCAAGATAAAACTATCCCCACCAACATTCTTCGTTCGGCTACTTGCGTTGCTATTGTTCCCGGAATGGTCAAGGGCGCGTTTGTTTTTGGCGCGCAGTATGGCCAGGGCATCGTGACTTGCCGCACTGGCCACGGCTGGAGCGCTCCGGTCTTTATCCGCATGGCCGGCGGCTCTTTCGGATTCCAGATCGGCGGTCAGTCCACAGACTTGATTCTGGTGGCCATGAACGACCGCGGCTTGCAGGATCTGCTCAAGAACAAGTTCAAAATCGGCGGTGACGCCTCGGCGGCAGCCGGCCCGGTGGGCCGCGCTGGCCAGGCGGCGACCGACTGGAAGATGGGCGCCGAACTGCTGAGCTATTCGCGCAACAAGGGACTGTTTGCCGGTATCGATCTGGACGGCACCAGCGTGAGCCAGAACCGCGAAGACACTGAGCTTTACTACGGTACGCCGCAGAGCTTCGAGAACATTTTGCGGGGCAGCGTGGGTGTACCGGCCGGCGCGGTCGCATTGATCCGCGACGTGGCGCATCACTTTGTCGCAGCCAGAAACGATCGGTAAACGGTACCGTGCCGATGCGGCGGGGTTTCCCGCCGCATCGCGCGCATCTTTCCGGCGCGATGTTGTATTCGGTTCCTCTCTTTTTACAGCCGCGCCAGCGGCTACACTGTTGCTTGCGTCCTAACATGCGGCAAAATCTCGAATACTGGCTGGTGGTTGTCATTGCGCGCGGCTTGGGCGCGTTGCCGCGCGGGCTTGCGCGTTTGCTCGGCGAAGGCATCGCCTGCGCCGTTTATTGGGGAATCGGCCGGCTGCGGCGCGTGGGCCGGCGCAATCTTCAAATGGCTCTGCCCGAGCTCTCTTTCGAAGCCAGAGAAAAAATTCTGCGCGGCGTCTACATTCATCTGGGTTGGCAATTGGTGGAGTTCTGCCGCATGACCCGCTACAGCCCGGAGAACACGCGCGACTGGATGCGCACCGAGGGGCTGGAGCACTATCTGGCGGCCAAGGCGCGCGGCAAGGGCGTACTTGTTCTTACCGCTCACTTCGGGGCGTGGGAGCTTTCGAGCTTTTACCACTCGCTGATGGGCTACCCGATGAACGCCGTCGCGCGGCATTTAGACAATCGCCGGCTAGACGGCTTCGTCAATGGCATTCGCGGCCTGCACGGCAACCGCATCATCTCCAAAGACGACTTTGGCCGAGGCCTGTTGATGGCCATGCGCAAGGGAGAAACGGTCGGCATCCTGGTGGATACCAACATGACCCCGCCGCAGGGCGTATTCGTGCCGTTTTTCGGCATCGAGGCCTGCACCGCTTCGGGGCTGGCGCACATCGCGCGCAAAACCGGCGCGGCCGTTCTGCCTGGTTTTATGCTTTGGGAGCCAGCCGAGCATCGCTATGTTCTTCGCTTCGGTCCGGAGGTGGAGATTCCCCATACGGACGACGTTGCCGCAGACATTCTCGGAGGCACGCGCCGCGCGACGGCCGTTCTGGAATCCTGGATTCGGCGCTATCCTGACCAGTGGCTATGGATTCACCGTCGCTGGAAGACGCGGCCGGCGGGCGAACCGGGGCTTTACTGAAGATAAACGGGAGCGGAAACGATGAAGCTGGCGGAACTGATCGAAGCCCTCGGGGGCAAACTCGCGCAGGGCAATCTGGAGCAAATGATCGCCGGAGTCAGCTCCTACGCCAAGGCCGGCGCGACCGATCTGGTCTTCGCCGAGGATGCGGCTTCGACCGCCAAAGCTCTGGCTACTTCTGCCGCGGCCGCTGTTTTGAAAGCCGCCGCGCCGGAGTCTTATGCCGCGAATCCACAGCTTGCCGTCGTCGAGTGCGATCAGCCTCGGCTGTGGTTTGCGCGCGCCGCCAAGCTGCTGCGCGCGGAGCCACCCTGCGAAGGGATTCATGCCAGCGCGGTGATCGGCAAAGGCGCGAAGCTGGGAAGCGGCGTGACCGTGGGAGCCTGCGCGGTGATCGGCGATGATGCCGTCGTCGGCGACCATACACGCATCGAGGCTGGCGCGGTTGTGGGCGAGCGCGTGCGCATCGGCGACTATTGCCGCATCTATCCGCGCGTCGTCATCTATCCAGACGTTGTTTTGGGCAATCGCGTCGTGCTGCACGCCGGCGTGGTTCTGGGCGCGGACGGCTTCGGCTACGTGCGCGATGCCGCCAGCGGCGTTTACACGGAGTTTCCGCAGCAGGGCGGGCTGGTGATCGAAGACGAGGTTGAAATCGGCGCGAACTCGACGGTCGATCGCGGGGCGCTGGGCGTAACGCGCGTTGGCCGCGGCGCAAAGTTCGACAATCTGGTTCACGTGGCGCACAACTGCGAGATCGGCGAGGATGTGATCATCGTGGCGCTGGCCGGGCTTTCCGGCTCCTCGACCGTGGGCAAGGGCGCGATTATCGCCGGTCAGGTGGGCATCGGCGACCACGCGCACATTGGCCCCGGCGTTATTCTCGGCGGCCAGGCCGGAGTCTTCAGCGGCAAAACCGTCACCAACGACGGCCTGAAACCTGGAACCGTTCACTGGGGGACGCCGGCCCGTCCGCTGCCGCAGGTTTTGCGCGAGCAGGCCACGCTGGCGCGGCTGGCCAGGCGGCAGACAAGCAAGGGACGAAGGGACTAGGGGCAGGGAACTGAGATTTTTACGGGCGGAATGCCGGCCCGTACGGCGCGTCAAATCTCCGCTCCCATACGCCGTTTTCTTTGAGCATCTTGTTCCACATGGATTGAGTCAAGGGCAGTTTGCAGGCCAGAGTGGCCAGCATTACGGTAAGGGGGCCCAGGCGTTCGCGGCCGGCGATGGCTTTGAGCTCCGCCGCGCCGAATTGCCCATCGCGCGCCAACTGCTCGCCCAGAACGCGCAACTGCTGCCACAGCTTTTTGTTTGCCTGCTCCGGCATCCACTCCAGCGCGCCGCCGCCGCCGCGCACGATCGTTCCCGCGTAGCGCGAGCCGAGCCGCGCGGCGAGTTTTTCGAGGTATCGCTCGACCGGCCGCGAGTGCCGCGCCTCGGGAAAACCCGACTGCACCAGAAAGCCGAGCGTGGGATTGCGCAGGCCGGCTTTTGCCGCCGCTACGCGCGGCATTAAGGCTTCGATATACTCCTTGACTACCGCCGGCATCGCGTCGGTGTAAAGAGGCATGCCCAGCAGCACCGTCTCCGCTTCGGCAAAGGCCGTTACGGCGCGCGCGAATTGATCGCGCCGCGCCAGATGCAGCGCTTCGACCGTGCCGCCCTTGCGTCGCCAGCCTTCGGCGATGCGCTCTAGCATTTTGATCGAGTTTGAGCGTTCGCCGCGCGGCGAGCCGTTAAGCAACAAGAGTGAGTTCATTGGCCACCTCCTCGGCGTCGCGGCTGGCAACTGCCGTAAATGCCAGGCGCGTTTTCAGGTTGCGCGCCGTGCGTCGCCAGATCGCGGTGGTCATTTCAATGTCTTCGGCATCGGCTTGCTCGCCGGCGTCGAGCAGCAGGGCCATGAGCGGGTAGCGGGCATAGCGCGCGCGGTGGTGTATCTCGCCGCCTTCCACGACAAAGTAGGGATGGATGAGCGGAACCATCTGGTCGGCGGCGCGCTTGAGCAGCGCCGAGGTGAAGCCCATCGTGATCGGCGAGGCCAGCAGCGTTAGATCCGAATCGATGATGGCCCGCCGCACAGTGGCGCTGCCATCGTGCTTGACGCATTCGCCCGGCGTTTTGACCCAACAGCCCCAGCAGCCGCTGCAGCCCTTTAAATTGAGCGTGGCCAGGTCCAGCTTGATGACGGTATGGCCGCGGTCCTTCAGCTTCTGCGAGAGCTTGAGCAGGTAGGCCTGAAAAGGCGAAGCAGCTTCGCTGTCTCCGTTCAAGATTGCGATGTTCATGTGTTCTCCGGGGGGCGGTTTCTACGATGTAGAATTACCGCGCAAGTCTGATTCTACGGTGTAGAATTTATTTGTCAAGAGCCTTGGAATATGAAATCTTCGTGAGCAGCGAAACCATGCCGAAAAACAGCAAAAAATCCGCGCACCGCTGGCTCGCGGGCAAGCAGCGACAGCCTTCCGCCGCGCCGCTCGATCGCGAGAAAATTGTCTCCGCGGCGCTGGCAATCGTCGACCGCGAGGGGCTGGAGGCTCTTTCGATGCGACGGCTGGGGGCGGAGCTGGGCGTTGATCCCATGGCGGTTTACTACTATCTGCCCAACAAGCAGGCGTTGTTCGACGCCATTGTCGAGGCCGTCATGTCTTCGATCGATCTTGGCGTCGACGACCCTTCCCGGCCGGCCGAGGAGCGCATTCTCAACGCGGCGGGCGCTTATCGCCGCGTTTTGCTGGCTCACGCCAATGCTTTGCCTATTTTGCTAGGGCGCGGACCGGCGACGCCGGCCGCCATGCGCCCGGTCGAGCTGCTGGTGGGTATTTTGCGCGACGCCGGCCTGCCGCCCGCAAAGGCTTTGGCGGGAATGAACGTGATTGCCGCCACGGTACGCGGCGCGGTGGGAATAGGCGCGCTCGGCGTCTCGGGCGGCGACGAGTGCGACGACCACTGGCGCGCGCTGCCGGTAGCTGAGTTTCCCCTCCTCTCCGAGGCGCTGGCCAGTTCCGGCGAGTCCTTCGAGAAGCTCTTCGACTTTGGCATCCGCGCCCTGGCCCGTGGCCTACTCGCCGAGGCTAGCGCTTGACTTCCATCGCTCGACGGCGGTAACGTGATCCACATCCCCGTGGTTTGTCCCACTTTTTCCTCTTTCCCTTCGATCTGTCCCGAAATTTCCTGAAAAGAAAAATGAGGTGTGCAAATTTTGGACACTGTACAGCTTTCGGGCAGCGAGGTAACCACGTTACCTCTGAGCGCCGTGCAAACCGCCGCGCCTCTGGACGAGGAGCGTCTGGCTTGGCTGGCGCTGACGCTGACGCCGGGGTTGGGGCCGAAGCGGATTCTCGACGCCGTCGAGCGGCTCGATGCGCCCGCCAGCATCTTCGCTCTGTCACTCACCGCGCTGGAAGGGCTTCGCTTTCCCGCCGAGGCGGCGCAGTTCCTCTTCGACGGCAAGGCGCGCCGCGCCGCGGAAGAGGAGTGGACGCGCGTGGTTGCGCAGGAGGCGACGGTGGTCACCTACTCCTGCCCGGAGTATCCCGAGCGGCTGCGCGAGATTTATGACCCGCCGCCGGTGCTATGGGTGCGCGGCGACGCCAAGCTGCTCAGCCGGCCCTCGATTGCCGTGGTCGGCACGCGGCACCCCACGCCGTACGGCTCGGGCGTGGCCGAGATGCTGGCCCGCGATCTGGCCGCCCGCCGCCTGTTGATCGTTAGCGGCATGGCGCGCGGTATCGACTCTTGCGCCCATAGGGGCGCGCTGACCGCCCGTATGCCCACCGTGGCCGTCTGGGGCACCGGGATAGATGTGGTCTACCCCAAGGAGAACAGGAAGCTGGCAGAGGAGATTCTGGCCTCGGGCGGTGCTATCGTCAGCGAGCTTCCCATGGGGACTTTTCCCGCTCCGCAGAATTTTCCCCGCCGCAATCGCATTCTGAGCGGACTTTCGGTGGCCGTGCTGGTCGTCGAGGCGAGCGAGAACTCCGGCACGCGCGTGACCGCCCGTTGCGCCGCCGAGCAGAATCGCGATCTTTACGCCGTGCCGGGCAACGTCACCAACAAAGGCTCCTGGACGCCGAACACGTTGATTAAGCAGGGGGCAAAGCTGGTTGCCACCTGGGAGGACGTTTGGGAGGATTTGCCCTCGCAGGTGCGCATCGAGCTGGAGGCCGAGGCCCCGGCCGAATCCAAATCGCCTTCCACGGCATCCTTATTGCCAGATCCCGTTCTCCGACCCCAGGAGGCGATCGTGCTTGAGGCTCTGCACGCCGACGAGAGTTTGCAGATGGACGAGATTCTCGATTTGCTTGAGGCGCAACTTACTTCTTCAGAGGTGTTTACCGCGCTTTTTGAACTTGAAATCTCAGGCCGCGTACGGCAACTGCCGGGCAAGAATTACGTGCGGACGATGTGAAGAGCGGACGGTGAAAGCACAGGGAATTTTGCTGCCATGTGGCCGGGCGGAAAACTTTTCCGGCCCGGCAAGATGCGCGGGCTTCCTCTCTTCCTGTGGAAAATAGGACGGCCACTGACTTTATAAAAGACGCCCATTAGAGAGTTGGCGGAAAGCGATGAATCGATTACGGTTTCGCAAAATGAGATTGCCGCCGCGTTCACGGAAATGGGACACCGGTCGATGAAAATCTATTGCCCCTGGTAGAAATAGGAAGGTATTCCGTGGTAGGGTGCAGAACTTGCAGCCTGTTTTCATGAATGCCTCGGAGGCAAGCTGGCGCGCAACGGAAAAAGAGTGCGCCACACGGCCGAGACATAAGGCCGGTTTTCGAGTCCAACAGGGCTGTATGGATTGAAGAGAGGAACCTGGGTTTAGGAATGGCAACCAGCAAATCATTGGTGATCGTCGAGTCGCCTGCCAAGGCGAAGACGATCGAAAAGTATCTCGGTAAGGGCTTCGATGTGCGCGCATCGGTTGGGCACATTATGGATCTGCCTAAGAACGATCTCGGCGTGGAGCTGGAGAAACGGACCTTCGAGCCGAATTTGATCGTCTCGCCTGGTAAAGAGAAGGTCGTAGAACAGCTCAAGAAGCTGGCGGCCAAGGCTGACGAAATCTATCTGGCGCCCGATCCTGACCGCGAGGGCGAGGCCATCGCCTACCATTTGGCCAAACAATTGGTGCCCAGCGCCAAGAACCCGAAAAAAGTTCGCCGCGTCACGTTCAACGAAATCACCAAAAAGGCCGTACAAGAGGCCTTCAAGCATCCCCGCGAAATCGATCAGCACCTGGTTGACGCGCAGCAGACCCGGCGTGTGCTTGACCGTCTGGTCGGCTATCAGATTTCGCCCCTGCTTTGGGAAAAGGTGCGCCGCGGGCTTTCGGCCGGCCGCGTGCAAACCGTCGCTCTGCGGCTGGTGGTTGAGCGCGAGCGCGAGATTCGCGCCTTTCAGCCGGTGGAATACTGGACGCTGGAAGCGTTGCTTCATCCTGAAAAGCAGGCCGAGAAAAAGCTAAAAGCCAAGTTTATCGGCATCGAGGGCGAGCCGGCGCGGGTCGCCAACGGCAAGGATAAAGACGGCAAGGATCAGTTCATCTCGAACGCCCTGGCAGGCAAGCAGCCGATGGACGAGGTGGTGGCCGCGCTCGAAAAAGCGCAATGGTCGATTGTGGGCATTCAGGCCCGCGAGCAGCAGCGCCGTCCGCTGCCGCCCTTCATCACCAGCCAACTGCAGCGCGACGCCGCCAACAAGCTCGGCTTCAACGTTCGTCGCACGATGGGTGTGGCCCAGCGGCTCTACGAGGGCGTCGAAATCGGCACCGAGGGCACGGCCGGCCTGATTACCTACATGCGTACCGATTCGCCTCGTCTGGCTCCCGAGGCCGTTGCCGGCGCGCGCGAGTGGATCGGCAAGCAGCTTGGAAAGCAGTATCTGCCCGCTTCGCCCAACGTCTACAAAGGCAAGAAGGCGGCCCAGGACGCGCACGAAGCCATCCGGCCTACAGACCCGGCACGCACGCCGGAGTCGGTCGCACGTTACCTGAGCGACGAGCAGCTCAAGCTCTATACGCTGATCTGGCGGCGCTTTGTCGCCTCGCAGATGGTTCCGGCCGTTTACGACGTGACGTCGGTGAACATCGCCGCACGCTCGTCCAAAGACGGAAAGATCTACGACTTCCGCGCCAGCGGCACCGTGCTGCGCTTCGACGGATTCCTGAAGGTCTACGAGGCCTCGGAAGATAAGGACGACGACGAGAAGACGAACCGGCTGCCCAATCTGGACGGCGTAAAGGCTCTGGGGCTCGACACGCTCACGCCCGAGCAGCACGCCACACAGCCGCCGCCGCGTTACAACGAGGCTTCATTGGTAAAAGAACTGGAAGAGCGCGGCATCGGACGGCCTTCCACCTATGCCTCGATCATCAACACCATTCAGGATCGCGAGTATGTCGTCAAGCATGGCGGCTCGCGCGGACGCTTCTATCCGACCGAGATCGGCGTCGTGGTCTGCGATCTGATGGTCAAGAACTTCCCTTACATCTTCGACACCGCCTATACCGCCAAGCTCGAAACCGAACTGGACGACATTGAGGACGGTCGCGAAAAGTGGACCGACCTTCTGCACGGTTTCTACGACCACTTCGAGGACGAGCTGAAGGTCGCCGGCACGAAGATGGAAAACATCAAGCGGATGGAGCAGGTGACCGACGAGAAGTGCGAACTGTGCGGCTCGCCGCTTCTGCTCAAGTGGGGCAAGTTCGGCACCTTCTTCGCCTGTTCGGCCTACAACAAGAAAGACCCGAACAGTTGCACCTTCACCAAGGAAAACATCGCCGCCAAGCCCGACCTGAACACGCCCGAGGCGCAGGAGGCCGGCGATACCGAAGAATATTGCGAGAATTGCGGCAAGGTGATGGTGCTGCGCCGCGGCATCTTCGGGCCCTTTATGGCCTGCCCGGACTATAACGCCGATCCGCCTTGCCGCACCTTCCGCAAGCTGAGTTCCAAGCAGCAGCAAAAGCCCCCCGAGCCAACCGGCGAGGATTGCCCGGAGTGCGGCAAACCGCTGGTGCTGCGCCAGGGTGCTTATGGGGAGTTCGTCTCCTGCTCCGGCTATCCGAAGTGCAAGTACGTCAAGCAAAATCTGATCGAGGGAATGAAATGCCCCAAGTGCGGCCAGGGCGATTTGGCCGAGCGTCGCGCACGCCGCGGCAACGTCTTCTGGGGTTGCACCAACTATCCCAAGTGCGACTTTACTTCGAACCTGAAGCCGGTAGCCAAAAAGTGTCCGGAGTGCGGCAATTCGTATCTGGTGGAAAAGACGCTCAAGTCCGGCGTCTTCCTCGAGTGCCCGAACAAAAAGCGTTCCGCCGAGGAGGAGAAGGCCGCACCGAAAAAGCGCGGCAAAAAGGCAGCGGCTGCCGCGACCGAAGAAAAGGCCGTGGTCTGTAGCTACTCCAAGCGCATCGGCGACGCGCCGCCTCCGCCCACGGCCGAGACGCACGGCCCCGTTGTCGAAAAGAAAGCGGAGAAGCAGGAGCTGCAGCCGGCGTAAAGAGGCCGAGGGGCTTGCCGCGCATGTTGCGCAAACCTTACTTCTTGTTCCTCCGCCGCCTGTTACCATGGGCAGCGGAGGCTTCTCATGGAACGCATGCTGGCAACTTCAGCCGATGCCGAGGTTATTCTCAAGCTCTACGAACTGCGCACCGAAACGGTGATGCGTCAGGCCCGCGCCTGGGTGGTGGGCGAATTCTGGCCTCAGACGGCCGACGAGTTTTTTGCCGTGGCTGAAAATCCGAACGATCCGCACAATGCCTGGTTCCGGCAGGTGGCCTCTTACTGGGAGATGGCGGCGGCGCTGGTTCTGCACGGCGCGGTTTCGGCCGAGCTATTTGTCGACAGTAACGGCGAGGGTTTTTTCCTGCTGGCCAAGTTTGCGCCGCTGCTTGATGCCATCCGGGAGAAGAATCCCGGGTTTATGGCGAAGACCAGCGAGCTGATGACGCGTTTTTCCGCCGCCGAGCAGCGCTATGAGGCGATTCTGAAGCGCGTTGAGGCGAGGCGGGCGGCCAAGACGGAGTAATCAATCTTTCTTTTGAACAGATTAAAAGAGAGAAATCCGGTGAGTGAGCCTTTTCTTCCACAGAAAAACTCGCCATCTTGCGCAATCTCTGCTAGTGTCATATCGGTTTCACTTGCCAGGCGGGAAGAATGAATCTGTCGTGCGTAAGTGTAACTCATTGAAAAATAAACGGACATAAATCCATGGCGCGAGCAATCTGGAACGGCAAAGTTGTTGCTGAAAGTGATCGAATCATCGAGGCAGAGGGAACGGTTTACTTCCCCGAGTCCAGCCTCAAGCGTGAGTATTTCCGGCCTAGCTCAACCACTTCGACCGACCCGGCGAAGGGGCTGGCGCGTTTTATGACCATCGTGATCGACGGGCAGGACAACCAGGACGCAGCCTGGTACTATCCCGATCCCAAGCCCATCGCGCGCAAGGTTCGGGGATACATCGGCTTTTGGCGTGGCGTTGAAGTGGAAAAGTGACCGGAACGGAAATGCCTACAGAAACGGTCTCCGGTCTAGCGAAAGAGACGCGGCGAAAAAGTTGCAAGCGGCTGGCTCTGATTCTACTGATCGGGCTGGCGCTTCGTCTTGCAGTCATCGCGCTGCCCAGCTTCGAAGACCTGATGGACGCCGACCACATCCACGCCTGGGAGCAGGGCAATGTGGCCGAGGCGTTGCTGGCAGGGCATGGTTTTGGCAGCGGCTTCCCGTCAAACCAGCCTTCGGCGATCATGCCGCCGGTCTATCCGCTGATTGTGGCGGGGCTCTTCTACCTCTTTGGCATCCACACCGCGCAATCGATTCTGGCCGTTCACGTCTTCGACTGCATCGTTAATGCGCTGGCCGTGATTCCCATCTTTCTGCTGGCACGCCGCAGCTTTGGCGAGCGCACGGGCTGGTGGGCCGCATGGACGTGGGCCTTCTTTCCTTACGGCCTCTATTTTTCGGCGGCCTGGGCCTGGTCAACGCATCTGCTGCTGCTGTGCCTTTGCTGGCTGCTTTATCTGGCGCAGGATCTGGAACAATCCTCGCGCCTGGGGCTGTGGGCCGGCTTTGGCCTGCTTGCCGGCTTTATGGGGCTCGCCGAACCTTCGGGGCTGGTGGTGATTCCATTTCTGCTGGCGCTGGCCTGCTGGCGGCGGGCGCGCGAGCGTAAGCCCTGGCTGCTGCCGGGAGTGGTTGCCTCGCTGGTGTTGGCCGCCACGATTTCGCCGTGGCTGATACGCAACGAAGTGACCTTTCACCGCTTCATTCCCATGAGAGACAGCATGGGATTGGAGCTATGGCTGGGCAACAACGGCAACTCGCTTCATTGGACGAACAACGACTTGAGTCCGCTGCACGATGCGCGGGAGATGGCCGCCTATAACCGGATGGGCGAGTTGGCCTACATGGACCACAAGGCGCAGCAGGCTAAAGCCTATATTCACGAGCATCGCGGCTGGTACGCGTGGATGAGCATGCGCCGCGCGGTTTATCTTTGGACCGGCTACTGGAGCTTCGATCGCGCATACCTGGAAATGGAGCCGACGGACCCGGAGAACATTGTTTTTGCCAGCGGCCTGACGCTGCTTGGCCTTCTCGGGCTGCTGTTTGTCTGGCGAGAAAAACCGTTCGAGGCGATTCGCTATGGCGGCGTCCTGTTCCTTTATCCGGCGATGTTTTACTTCATTCATCCGGAGGCGTATCGCATGCGCCCGCTCGATCCGTTGATGGTGATTCTGGGTTGCTACGCGATTCTGCTCTGGCGCGATCGCCGCCGGGCGAGATCGCTCAGGCCATCGGATAAACGGCAAAACCGCGATGCGCGGTGTGGCGAGTGAAGGACGGAATGATGGTGTATATCGTTATAATGCAATAGCTTACGAGGTAAAGCTCGCGGTGGTCCTTTCTGCTGGTTATTGAGCAGCTAAAAAGTGATTTCGCGATTTCATTAACGATTTAGTAAATAGATAAGCGATTGATTTTAATGGATCGGCGGTAGTGTCCAGTATCTTTCGCACTTTTTGATCTCCCGTCTTATTCAGGAAGGTTGTTGGTTTTTGGTTGTTTTGCTTCTGGCCCCCATGGGGGCCAGAAGCAAAGCGGTCAGGCGATGGCTACGA